>JAEEGL016696746.1_pt1 | contig 37495 bp, 32 predicted proteins | sample 9134231 | NCBI WGS metagenome assembly JAEEGL01 (sample SAMN16246548, study PRJNA631951) | gut metagenome | biome: gut microbiome; feature: rumen; material: fiber-attached | host: Bos | place: Iran: Karaj | collected 2018-10 | reverse complement strand
TTTATAGTATAATAACTTTGTATGGACATTTTTGATATTCTGACCCTGATCGGCGGGCTGTCGCTGTTCCTCTACGGCATGAATGTCATGGGGGACGGTCTGAAAAAGACTTCCGGCGGTAAGCTCGAACGGATCCTGGGAAAGATCACATCCAACCGGATCATGGCAGTGCTCATCGGTACATTAGTAACAGCTGTTATGCAATCCTCGTCGGCTACGACGGTGATGATCGTCGGCTTCGTTAATTCCGGACTGATGGAATTATCGAAGGCGGTTCTCGTTATTCTTGGAGCCAATATCGGTGCCACCGTCACCCCCTGGGTAATGTCCCTGTTTTCAGTGGGAGGGGGCAGCACCAATTATCTCCTTGAAATGCTCAAGCCCAGTTCCTTTGCGCCCATCATGGCCATTGTGGGCGTGGGTATCATTCTGATCTCCAAGAACCAGAAAAGAAGAAATATCGCCCTGATCCTCATCGGTTTTGCGGTCCTGATGTTCGGGATGGAGACCATGTCCGATGCGGTATCGCCTCTGGCGGACGACCCGAAATTCGGCAGTGTGATGATGATGTTCTCCAATCCCCTGCTGGGAACCCTGGTGGGAATTGTTCTCACCGCCGTCATCCAGTCATCCTCCGCTACCATCGGTATGGTACAGGTACTTTCTGCGGCAGGGCTGGTGACTTACGGTTCCGCCATTCCCATTATTCTGGGTGCCAATATCGGAACCTGTGCAACGGCACTTCTTTCCTCCATCGGCACCGGACGGAATGCCCGCAGATCCGCGCTGATCCATCTGACCTACAATATCGTGCGTTCTGTGGTGTTCCTGATCGTTTTCTACCTCATCAATCATTTTGTACAATTCCAGATTCTGGAAAAACATGCGAATCCCGTGGGGATCGCAATATTCGATACTTCTTTCAGCATCGCTTTCGCAATCCTTCTCTTCCCGTGCTCAAAGATCTTTGAGAAGATCGCTTTCAAGCTGATCCCCGTCACGGAAGAAGAAGCTGACAAGGAAGGGCTTGAAGCCAAGATGCATATCAAGCTTTTGGATGAGCGCTTTCTGCGGAGCCCCGGTCTTGCCATCGAACAGGTGAAACGCGTTGCCATAGAGATGGCGAACGATACGAGAGAAGCGCTGTTCATGGCCCTTGACCTGATCTCGGAATATAAGGAAAAGCGGGCCAATAAGGTAATCGATTTAGAGAGTATCGTAGATCATTACGAAGATGAACTCGGTACCTATCTGGTGAAACTGTCCACCCAGCCCCTGGCGGAGAAGGACTCCCAGATCGTATCCGTGATCCTGCATAGCATCGGTGATCTGGAGAGGATCTCCGATCATGCGGTCAACATCATGGAATCTGCCCGGGAACTGCATGACAAGGAAGTGGGATTCTCCAAACGTGCCACGGAAGAGATCGAGATCTTCACCGAGGCATTGCGGGATATCGTGAATACCACCTTTGATTCCTTCATCAATGAAGACCTGCGTCTGGCAGCAAATGTGGAGCCCCTGGAGGAGGTCATCGACGAGATCAATAATGAGATCAAAAAACGTCACGTAAAACGGTTGCGTAAAGGAAAATGTTCCATCGAGATGGGATTTGTCCTTTCGGATATCTCTACGAATTACGAGCGCGTGGCGGATCACTGTTCCAACATCGCACTTTCGATCCTGCAGAAGGATGAAGATACGGTGGTGGGAGCGCATGAATACCAGGATACCATCGTATCCAAGAACAATGAGGAATATTCGAGGCTTGTGATGCTTTACGGAGAGAAATACCGTCTCCCGAAGAAAGCCGTCGACTAACAGTTACGGAAAGAGGTGTCATTGTTGGGAAAGGATCATTTACCTGCAATCGAAGGCGGCGTGCCCGAAAGGGAGACGCCGATTTATTATGGGCATCAGTATATCGATGATGCGGATATCAGAGCGGTGGAAGAGGTGCTCCGCTCCGATTATCTGACCTGCGGACCCAAGATCAAGGAGCTGGAGGATAAGCTCTGTGCGCTCACAGGAGCGAAGTATGCGGTGGTCTGCAGTAACGGGACCGCGGCTCTTCATATCGCCTGCCTGGCAGCAGGTGTCGAAAAGGGAGATGAAGTCATTACGACTCCCGTCACCTTTGCGGCATCGGCAAACTGTGCCCTATACTGCGGAGCAAAGCCGGTATTTGCGGATATCGATCCGGAAAACTACAATATCGATCCCCAGGAGGTGATCCGCCTTACGACGCCAAAGACCAAAGCCGTTGTGGCAGTGGATTACACGGGACAGTCAGTGGAACTGGACAGTCTGCTGGATCATTGTCATAAAAACGGGATCACGCTGATCGAGGACGGAGCCCATGTGATCGGCACAAAATACAAAGGGAAGTACAACGGATCCCTTGCGGATATGACTACCTTCAGTTTTCATCCGGTCAAGACCGTTACCGCCGGAGAAGGCGGAGCCGTACTGACGAATTCCCCCGATCTGTACAGGAAACTGTTGTTGTACCGTTCTCACGGGATCACAAGGGAAGAGGATCAGATGGAGCATCCCTCGGAGGGACCCTGGTATTATGAACAGATCACCCTGGGATTCAACTACCGTATGACGGATATGCAGGCGGCGCTCCTCATCAGTCAGCTGGATAAACTGCCCCTGTTCGCCGCAAGGCGAAAGGAGATCGTGGCCCGGTACAACGAAGCATTTGCGGAAGTACCCCAGGTGTTCGTACAAAAAGAGATCCCGTCTTCGGATACGGTAAGACATCTTTATATCCTGAGGCTCATTCCGGAAAAACTGTCCATTGACAGGAAGAGATTCTTTGAAGCGCTCAATGCGGAAAATGTGTGCTGCAATGTGCATTACATTCCCACCTATTATTTCCCTTATTACGAAAAACTCGGCTATCAAAAGGGCCTGTGCCCCAATGCCGAGAAACTCTACGAGGAGATCATCAGTCTGCCGCTTTACTATGCCATGACGGATGAGGATACGGAAAGCGTGATCCGTGCCGTGAAGAAGATCGCATCTTATTACGCGAAATAAGGAGAATCATGAAACTGTCCGTGATCGTTCCGGTCTATAATATGGCCTCGGATCACAAATTGGAACACTGTCTGGACTCCCTGGTCGCTCAGACGGTGGAGGATTATGAGATCATCGCGGTGGATGACTGTTCCACCGACGGGTCCTTATCGATTCTTCAGGACTATGAGAGCCGTTATCCCGACCGGTTCCGTGCCGTTCATTCGGAGAAAAACCTGCATCAGGGGGGAGCAAAGAACATCGGGATCCGTATGGCACAGGGGGACTGGATCGGATTTATCGATGCGGATGACTGGATCGTCCCGGATTACTATGAGCGTCTGATCCGTAAGGCGGAAGAGACCGGTGCGGACTGTGTGGGCTGCGACTATACCCTGGTGGATCATTATACCTTTGAGCCGGGGCGGAATGTTCCGAATTCAAAGGAGGATCAGACCGGGATCCTGGATGATGATAAGAAAAAAAGCCTGATCCTGGATACGGGAAGCCTGGTGGTTAAGATCTACCGGCGGAGCATGATCCTTACCCATGAACTCTTTTTTCCGGAGAATATCTTTTATGAAGATAATGCTCTGGGGAATTCCTATCTTCTTTTGAACACGCACTACGAATATATCCCGGAACCGCTGTATTTTTATTATCAGCATGATACCTCCACCGTTCATACCATTACGGAAAGACGGTGTCTTGACAGGATGGAAGCGGGACGCGTGATGATTCTTGAGGCAAAGCGTCACGGGTTTTACGAAGCATATAAGGAAGAGATCGAATACAGTTTTACGGTGCTTTTCTACATCAATACCCTTTTTTCCTATATGCCGGGAGTGTCTCATACGAAACTCTCTTTTGTGAAAAAACTGGGAGACGAGATGCGGGAATTCTTTCCCGATTTCCAAAAGAATCCCTATTATAACGAAAAAACGCATCCCGAAGAGAAGAAACTCATCGCGATGCAGCAGAAGAACACCTTATGGTTCATGTTGTATTATAAGCTGTTGTGGGGATACCGGAATTTCAGGAAGCGCCTGAGATCGCCTTCTTAACGGCGTTAAAGGTTTCATCCGAAAGGATGTGTTCCATCTTGCAGGCATCATCCTGTGCCACTTCGGGTGATACACCCAGCCGGATCAGCAGATCCGTCAACACCGTATGCCGCTCGTAGATCTTCTTTGCCACCATGAGGCCGCTTTCCGTCAGAGAGATGAAGCCGTCGGCATCGACGGTGATATAACCCCCCGCCTTTAAATGCTTCATACCGTTGCTGACGCTGGGCTTCGAGTAATTCATTTCCCGTGCGATATCGATCGAACGCACCATGCCCATTTTTTCCCGCAGGACAAGAATGGTCTCAAGATACATTTCACCGGATTCGTACAGATTCATGGCATTACCTCCGAACACAATGAGATTGTATCACCCTTCACGGAAATTCACAAGAAAACGCGGATTATGATATACTGTTCCGTGGAATTACAGGGAGATTGTCCATGAAGAACGATAATGAAAAAAAGCGCATATCCCGATATGTTTCACCCGCGGAAAGCGGTTATTCCCGCAGGACCAATCTGGTGGTGTCCGCTCTGTTTCTTCTGCTGTCTCTCCTGGTTTTTCTGCCGATCCTGCTGGTCATCATCGTATCTTTTTCCTCGGCGGAAAGCGTGTTAAAGACCGGGTATAGTTTCTTTCCGGCCGCATTGTCTCTGGATGCCTACCGGTATCTGCTTCGATCCGGTGCCTATCTGGGAAGAGCATTTCTGAATTCTCTGGTGATCACCGCATCCGGCACGATTCTCGGACTTGCGCTTATGTGCCCTCTGGCTTATGTGCTTTCCCAAAAGAACTTTGCATGGAATAAGGTACTGATGATCTTTCTCATGATCCCCATGCTCTTTTCCGGCGGACTGGTCGCCAACTATATGGTGAACACCCAGATCCTCTTTTTGAAAAATACGTATTTTGCGCTGATCCTGCCGGGGCTGTGTTCTACCTGGTATATCATGATCCTGCGTAATTATTTCAAGACCACGGTTCCTGATTCTCTGATTGAATCCGCCAGACTGGACGGCGGCGGTCATTTTCAGGTATTTTCCCTGATCGTTCTTCCTATCGTGAAACCGGGGATCATGACCGTGGCGGTTTTTCAGATGTTCGCTTACTGGAACAGCTGGTATCCTTCCCTGCTTTATCTTGACAGTAATCATACGGAACTCTACCCGCTGCAGTATGTGCTGGTGAACATGGAACGGAGTATTGAAGCCATTACCAAAGACGCACAGTATATGACCGGAATGCAGGTATATACGCCGCCTGCCGTGACCATTCGGATGGCCATGGTGGTTGTGGTGATCCTGCCGGTCATGATATTGTTTCCTTTTTTCCAGAAATATCTGAAAACGGGAATGACGGTGGGAGCCGTAAAGGGATAAGGGAATGAAGAGACGGTTTTTGTATACAATTCTGACAGGTTTGTTCCTTTCGCTTTTGATGATCGGTTGCACCGGGATCCCGGATAACGCTTCCGACGGGGTTATCCGTCTCAGGATGGTAACCTATGACAACGGGAACGTACCGCTGGATACCAAAGAGATCGTTGCGGCGGCCAACAGGATCTCCGAAGAAAAGATCGGTGTTACCGTGGATCTGGAATTCCAGCCCGTGGAAAAGATCAACCTGATGATGGCTTCCGGCGAATATTACGACATGGTCTTTACCAGTTCCTGGATCAATCTCTTTGATAAAAACGCATCCGCCGGACTGTATTACGATATCTCGGATCTTGTGCGTGAAGAGACTCCGGCGCTTTATGACAGCGTCGGACAGTACTGGGACTGTGCCACGGTCAACGGACGGATCTATGCCGTTCCCGTCTTAAAGGACATGGGTGCGGAGGATATGTACCGGCTGAACTCCGATTATTTCGAAGGAGAAAAAGGAATGGTGATCCCGGAGCGTATGGAGTTCGGGGATATCGAACCCTTCCTGAAAGCATACAAGGAAGATCATCCGAACGAATATCCCCTTGCCATGGACAAGAGCGGGCTGGCCGGATACATGAATTTTCTGGAGCGGATCATCAACCCCATTATCGTGATCCCCTATGATGAGGAAGATGGGGAAGTACGGGCCATCCCCTTCTGGGAATGCGAAGAATTGATGGATCGCTACCGGCTTTTACACAAATGGTACAAGGCCGGATATATCCATCCCGATGCGGCCACCATCGAATCCACGGCCGTTGACAAATCGATCCCCGTTCGCGGAGGTGTGGCCTGGAGAGGATATCAGGGTTATTCCAACCCCGCAGACTGGGGCTTTCACGTAAAGACGTCCATCTATGACGGCCCCTATCTTTCCCGTACCAGCGAGCAGGGGGCCATGTTTGCCGTCTGCGCAGCCTGTGACAGGGAGCATGCAACTGCCTGCCTGAAGTATCTGGAACTGCTGAGCACGGATCGCGAGTTCCGGGATATCCTGGGATACGGGATCGAGGGGAAACACTTTGAATACCTGGAGAACGGTACGGTTTACCGTCTTCCGGCAGGCACCGACCGATACTACACGAAGCTTTATCAGACAGGATCCGTGGTCAATGCCTCCGTGGAGTCGGCAAGTCGTGATTTTCTTGCGGATCCGGACCAGTGGAAGGGTGTCTTCGAGGGCTATGCCGAAGATGGGATCTACAGCAGAGCCGACGGATTTGCCTACGATCAGAGCGGACATGAAGATGTGATCACGGCCTTAAGCGCCATCTACAGTGATTATGCCGCCGAATTAAGAACCGGCACCAGCGATCCCGATGAGGTGGTCCCCGGGATCAAAGAACGCATGGAAAAAGCCGGGATCAACGAATTGTTGGATGATATCAACGAGCAGCTTGCCATTTGGAAAAGTGAGAATCCTTAAACGATGAAGCGTATCATGAAATCTTCCGGTATGAAGAAGAACAAACAAAAGGAAAACCGAGAACTGACACTGATGTCATTGCCAGCCGTGATCTGGTATGTCCTTTTCAGTTATCTGCCTCTGTTCGGTGTGGTCTTTGCTTTTAAGCAGTTCACGCCGGTGCCCGGAGATTCACTTGTAAAGAATCTTTTTGTGAACAGCCCCTGGGTAGGACTGTCGAATTTCAGTTTTCTGCTCCGGTCATCCGATATTCCGAAGATCATCTTTAATACGCTGTTTTATAATGTGATCTTTCTTGTGATGGGAATCGTACTTCCCGTGATCCTGGCCGTCTTTCTGACGGAGATCCACAGCAAACGTCTTTCCGGTTACGTGCAGATGGTCACGGTGCTCCCGTATTTTCTGTCATGGGTCATCGTTGGCTACTGCGTCTACGGATTCCTGGCCACCAATGAAGGCCAGGTAAACCATATCCTTGCCATGTTCGGAAAAGAAGCGGTACAGTGGTATCAGTCTCCGCAATACTGGAGGACCTTCCTGATCATCACGGAATTATGGAAATCCACCGGGTACTCCATGGTGATCTATCTTTGTGCGATCACATCCATCGACCGGGCATTATATGAGAGTGCCGCTCTGGACGGCGCAAGCCTTTTCGACAGGATCCGCTTTATTACCCTGCCTCAGCTGCAGACGACCATTTCAACCATTTTTATCCTGAGGATCGGCAGTATCTTTGCATCGGATTTCGGGCTGTTTTATCAGGTTCCCCTGGATTCCAACTCCCTGCAGAACGTGACCCAGACTCTGGATGTCTATGTCTATAAAGCCCTGATGCAGCAGGCAAACTTCAGTTTTTCATCGGCTGCATCCTTCCTTCAGAGTGTGGTGGGCTGTATTCTCCTTATCATAGCCAATGCCGTGATCAAAAAGATCGACGAAGACAGTGCGCTGGTGTGATTTATTTCGGATTCAGGGAATCATACCGATTGTGAGTGTTCCGGAAAGAAAGAAGAATTGCATTGAAAAAAGAAGAAAAAACAAATGTGATGCGTATTTTGGACGGGCAGAAGATCCCATACGAAAGTCATGCCTATAAGCCGGATCCGACCATGACCGGAGAAGAGATCGCAGAAATTCTCGAAGAAAGTCCGGACAGAGTGTTCAAAACACTGGTGACACAGGGGAAAAGCGGCGCCTATTACGTTTTTGTCGTACCCGTAAAGGAAGAGCTTGATCTGAAGAAGGCGGCAAAAGCTTCCGGAGAAAAAGCGATCAGCATGATCAAACAAAAAGAGCTGTTGCCGCTTACAGGGTATGTTCATGGAGGATGCTCACCCATCGGGATGAAGAAGAAATTACCCACATTTATCCATGATACCGCGCTGAACGGTGATAAAATATTCGTAAGTGCCGGCAAAGTCGGATTTCAGATAGAACTTACACCGGCGGACCTGATCAGTGTGACCGGCAGTACTGTTGAAGATATAGCATAAAGGAGCATATAAACCATGGTAAAACATGTAATATTGTGGACATTAAAGGAAGAGTTTACTGCGGAAGAAAAGGCATCTATCAAGCAGGGAATCAAAGAAGGCCTCGAGGGATTGAAGGGGAAGGTTCCCGGAATTGCAGATATCAGGGTTCACATCAATGGACTTGCATCTTCAAATGCAGATCTGATGCTTGATTCTACTTTTGAAAGCGAAGAAGCGCTGAAAGCATATGCGGTTCACCCTGAGCATGTGGCAGTTGCCGATTCCAAGGTGAGACCTTATACAAAAATCAGAAGCTGCCTGGATTATGAGGTTTAATACAGGGGAGCAAGTCTGCCAGGTATCCGGAGACAGAAGAATGATGAAACTCAGAAAAATAACGATCCTTTCCGCAATCCTTGCCTGCCTGCTGTTATCATCCTGCGGCGGAAGAACCCCGGAAAAGAGCGCAGATACGCAGACAGCATCCTCCACATACGGACTTACCCAGGAGGATCTGCAGAAGACCGGCGGCATCACCACATCCATCATCAGTTCCGCGGCGCTGCAGATGGAGATCCCACTGGATACGCCTGTGGTGCTGGGGCTTTCCGCGGGGCTGGCAGAACTGAAAGCCCACGACCTGGGTCCTGAAGTTATCCGTACCCTTGAATACGGTCTTCTGGACAACAGATATTTTCGCTATCTGATCTATGTATGGGCGATCATCAGTATCCTGCCCATGTGTTTCGGGGTTTCCAATGAAATCGGGGTGGCCATTGACGATTTCAACAGTAAATTTGTGGGTCCCGTCATGGGCTTTATCCTGGTTATTTCCAATGCCCTTGCCTATGGAGATTATGCTTCGGGTGATCTTGCCCGGGCAGAGATCCCGGGAGGAGGACTCATGCTGAGTCTTCCCGTTCTCGGACTCAAAGTTGCCCTGGTGATGCTCTATCTTCTTTGCTGGCTCGGATGTTACATTCTGATCCGGACCATGTTTCTGTTTTTCAATATCCTGATGATCCCTGTCTGCAAGCTGATCCCTACGCTTTCCTTCTGGGTTGAAGCGGCAAGGATCACGGGAGTCGTGATCATGGTGGCACTGGCCCTATTCGCGCCGGGAGTTTACATCGCGTTCTATCTGCTGATCCTGATCTGTGCGGCCCTTGTTTTCCGGAGAGCCCTCCGTACCATCGATTATTTCAAGAACATCTACGCAAAACCCCTTTGGCAGAGACTGAAAGGGTATTCCGAAGGAATCCCCCTTGTTGAAGAGAAGGTTCCGTCTCAGGTAAAGGAGCAGATTAAAGGGGATCCGAAACTCCTGCTGAAAGTGTATTTTGCGAAGGAAAATAACTGGATGACGGTTTTCAAAAAGCATGAAAGCGCTTATCTTGTTGCGGATAATGGGGGAATCCGGCTGCTTCCTCTTAAGCGGGCCGGCAAAAAGAAGGAACCTCTCCCGATCCTGCCGCAAACGGATACCTACCGGTTCGTGATCCGTGACCAGATGCTCATGATCTCCATCTGCTGCGTAACTCCGGATGTGGATCTGACGAAGAAGATCAGGAAGAAGCAGATCGGCATGCATTTCGTGTTGAGCAAGGCCTATGTCCGGCGGATCGACGAGATCGCCGCTATCCTTGGGATGGAACGGAGTCTGTGACCACGGGGACGGTTCTTTTGGTTTGAAAATGAATATTGGCAGACTTGCGGATGAATATCCCTTCGCTTCATGGCTCCAAGCACCCTGATCTCTAAGTGTTGAGGCAACACTTTGGTAACGGACGGGTCGGCGCAATGACGTTGCGACATTTGGTCCTTCGGACAGCAAATGTCTCACTTGCATCCATGCCCAATTGCGCCTTGAAGGTACATCCATGTACCTTCATCCCTGTGTACTCGCTCAACACTAAGACACTCAGGGCACTCTCCGCAAAATCAGCGAAGAGACATTCATCCGCTTTACTCACGTTGTTTCAGCCAAAAGAACCGTCCCGCGGTCTAAGGGGGTTAAGTTTTTCGGGATCCTGCCGATAACATATTCGTAAAGGCTTTTTCCCGTTCACGGAGGAACGGATCCATAACCATGGAGGGTTGTTCATGAGTCTTACAATTGCTTCAAACAATAATCCATACAGGAATCAATATCAGGGAGCGTCCCGGAAAAATGGGGCGTTCCCTGATTCTGCATCTTACGGGAACACCGAAACCCGGGAAAGGGCGGAAAGCCTGTCCAAACGCCGGGAACTTGCCACCCGGGTCCGGGAACTCCACAAGACCGAACAAAAGAACCGGTACGCACTAAGGCTGGACAGTAAGGGACGGATCATCGGCGAAGGCGTTGAAGAAGAGGATCAGGACCGGTTAAGACAGATGTTCCGGCAGCAGAATGCCGAACGAAACAACTTTGCCGTCAGTACCGATACCCTGATGGATCAGTTGATCGCTACAAGAACAGGAAAAGAAAAAGAAGAGTCTCTCAAAAGTGATACCCACTACAATTTCAAGGAGGTATCCAATAAAGTCCGCGCCGCAAAGAATTCCGTCAGCGCAGGGCAGGCGGTGCTGGCCGCCAAGCGGAAAGTGATCGAAATGAAACGCAAGCTCGCCACCGCCGGAGACGATGCTGAAGAGATCCGTCTGGCAGTCCACCATGCCGAACAGATCGAGATCGTGGCAAAAAAGAAAAAACGACATCTGGAAATGGAAGAGATGGTGGAGCATACCCGGAGTCGGGACGAACAGAACGAAAATGCGGAAGATGCTGCACAGGATATGAGTTCTTCCCTGACGGAGATGGCTGAGGAAAAGATCTTTGATGAACAGAGCGATCTTCTGGAAGAAAGGACGGATCTGCTTACGGAAGCCACCGCCGCGCTTCAGGAGTCCGGAGAGGTACTTACGGAAGATATGATGGATGAACTCTCGGCACTGGTTGAGGAATTCGGAAAAGAAGAAATGGAAGCGCTTGAAGAAATGTCCGAAATGCTTTCCGCCGCGGAGATCGTGGATCCTCATATGAGCGAGGAAGATCTGAAGGAACTGAAAACGAAACACAGGAATGCCGAAAACCGTCAGATGATGAAGGCGGATATGGAATATCTGAAAGAATATATCAAACTCATAGAGAAAAAGCAGGCCGCATCTCTGGCCGGTATGGGTAAGGCTTTTTCCAATGCCGGAGCCATGCCCATGGGCGTGGCTGCTCAGTATGCCATCACCGGAATGACCCTGCCGGAGGCTCCCGCAACCATTCCCGTTTCCGACGGCGTAACCGTGGATCTGCAGATATAAAGAGGACTCCCCGGAAGGAGTCCTTTTTGCTATGCGGAGTCAAGACTCGCAGGTCTCAGAATCGGGAATTAAATCCGCCTCCGAGCAGAGCTGACAGGTAACTTTCAAAACTTCCGTAAGAGCCGTACCGATTATAAGCAAAATTGCTCAACACCTCACGGGAAGCACTTTGGGACACGCTATCGGAAATATTGGCCAATTGTCTTGTCATTCCGTTTGCGCCTCCCAATGCATTTTCTATATCATCCACGTCTGCGCTGCGAAATGTCTGTTCACGGATCGACAGAGAATTATCCCTGTTTACCGTGATCCCCACCTTTTCCAGTGCTTCTTTGTTCTGTGTCACGGCGTTCTCCAGGGAGCGCTGATAATAGGTATTGATCGTCGATGGTTTATTCCGCAGGTTTTTGATTGTCGCATTGTACCCCGATACCATCTGTCTTGTTTCCAGCAGCAGATTCCCGTTAGACTTGTTATTCCTTGCTGATGCGTAGATCCCGTTTTTCCCTCCGGAAGAAAGATTTAACGCGCTGCTCCTTAAAGCCTCTGACCGGCCGGCGATTCCCGCCTGTGCGTTATTGTTCGTCTGATAGAATGAATCCGGCAGGTTCAGATACCCGTTTTTCTGTATCGCCGCCTTCTTGGCCGCGGTTCTGGACGAAACCGAATTGCTCAACGCGTTGTAACGACCATAAAGCATACTTGCATACATGGAATCGGCTTTGTTGTATAGCATATTTGACGTTATTCTCATTGGAATACTCCTTTCTCTTTGCCGGATAAGACAAAGCATGATCCGATACACCTAAAGTATCGTATGGAAAGGAAGTCAAAACAATGATCTTTACGTGAAGTGCGTCGGAAATGTTGTAAACATCACATAAAGCACGAATACAGGTCCTTTTTCATCATCTTCGCCGTCGATCCTGATCTCACCCCGGTATTTCCTTGCAACCTGACGGATGTTCCTGAGGCCGTACCCATGGCCTTCTTCCTTTTTTGATGTTGTCGGCAATCCGTTGTTCTTTATTTCCGGCGGTAAGGATAAAGTCCTGTTCCTGATGCTGATCAGAAATATGTTTTCTTCAAACGTCGATTGAATCCATACTTTGGGATCATCCGTCAGTGCAGAGGCTTCCAGCGCATTTTGAAGAGCATTGGAAAGCACTACAGCCATATCAAAAGGATCGACCGCAAGATCCTCCGGATAGCGGAAAGCACTTTCAAATATCACACCGGAATTATCAAATCGTTGATGATAATCGGAAAGGATCACATCGGCAACGGCATTTCCTGTCTTTACCGACAGCTCCGATTCTTTAAGATTTCCTTTCCATTGATCGATGTAAGCAAACAGTTCTTCCCTGTGATCCGTCTTGGCAAGCCCTTCGATCACTGCCATATGATTCCCCAGATCATGGCGCATGGCTCTCATTTTTTCATAAAGCGCGTCTATCTGTCCGATATGGTGATGCGTTTCCGCGATTTGTTTTTGCAGAAGTTCTCCTGCGTAAATCTCGTCCCTGCTTTCTTTCAGATCCTGATAAAGAACGATGATCACGAAAACCGAAAAATAGGTGAATACGCAAAAAAGGATCCGATAGGGATCCCCCGGTAGATTTGCGTTGAATACCCCGGTTTCGATTCCTTTCATCCATAAATTGTAATAGGAAAGCATGATAAAACGGACTACCAGAAAAGATGATGTGGGCGCAAGGAGCATTGCCAGTTCCTTCCAGGCCAGCTCCTCCTGTTTTCTTCGATAGGTTTTATGCAGGAGGCGTATTCCTCCATAGAGAAGAACTATGGAAAGTCCGTATAACAAGGTATTCCACAAAAAGAACTCCACAAGGATTGCGGTAATACTGTCCGTAAATCCCGGAATCTTCTCCACAAGATCCCGCTCATAATAGCCGATCTCCGCGAGCATTTCGAAAGGAAGCCAGCGAATGACCATATAAATACAACACAGAAAGATTTTCTGGGCAGGATTTCTTCTTTTATCAAGGATATATAGGATCGCAAAAGGAATCAAAAACGAAAGAACCGCAGTCAGTCTCCCGAATCCGTCTTTTTCCACATATCTCCCGGCAAGAGGCAGGGCCCAAAAGAAAAAGGCGGCTGCATAAGCCGCGCGTTTCCGGATCACAAAGGGTTTCAGCCAGTATCCGTACAGAAAGCCGGCGACCAGAAAATATAATTCTGTGGCTGCCAGAGCATAGTCATCCATGCAGTCGATAAGAAATTCCATCACATGCCCTCTTTTCTTGTCCGAAACGCAAGAAAGGCACGGACAAGATCCTGATATTTTCCTCTTGCCACGGGGATACGATCCCCTCCCATGCAGACAGTTCTGGAATCATATGATCTCAGAAACGGAAGATGGATCAGGTATGCCCTGTGAACACGGAAAAAATCCTCCCCCAGCATCCCTTCCAGTTCTTTCATGCGTCCGTAATATTCTACCGTAGTACCGTCTGTTTTATGCAAAACGATCTGGCGGTTGAAAACTTCTGCATAACGAATGTCGGATACACGTACATTAATATGCGTACCTCCACTGTTAACGGTAATAAATCTGACGGAGTCATCTTCCTTAGTCCCGGATAAGTCTTCGGAATCCCGGCGTTCTTCCGCCAGTTGCAGGGCTCTTTTCAGTACTTCCTTCAACCTTGACGGGTCAAAAGGTTTCACTACATATCCGGATGCACCTACATCAAATGCCCGATAAACATATTCTTCCGCGGCGGTCACAAAGATAATGACGGATCTGTTTCCTTTTTTCCGAAGACTTCCTGCCGCATCCATCCCGTTGATCCCCGGCATTTCGATATCGAGCACCAGAACATCGGCATCAAAACCCGGATCCAGGATACCGGAAGCATCTTCGTATTGTCTGATCTCAAGATCATCGGATACGGCAAAGGCACATGCCGCGATATATTCCCGGACTCCCCTTTCATCGTCACATATGGCAAGTATCATGCTTCACCTCGTTTATATTTCCCTACACGTTTTCATTATCGCTGATTTTTTCAGACAATCCGATCCAAATGCATGAAATGCAGATAATATGTTGTGAACGGATCCGCTCTAGATCAATTTGAAGATATATGCAGCAACCCGGTTCAGCGTGCTTTCCGCCGCAAGATAGGTAATATCCCTGAAATCTGCGGTATTGATCATACCGACATTTCCGCAGCCACCGGCACCCGGCAGTTTTTGGATCCCGCCAAAAGAAAGATACACATATCCGTCTTCGATCCCCTTCTCTTTAAGGATCCGTTCGAATCCTTCGGCATCTTTCATCTCGATCCTGCCGTCCCGGATCTCAAGAGTCTTTGACAGACCGGCCGTATCGGCAATCTGAACGGTCATGTCCTCATTGAATAGTGCCATTTCCCTCTGATCCGACCATCGCGGATAGGAACCGCAAAAGACTGACAGGAGGATCAATGTCAGGACCAAAGCAAACGCCAGTCCGGTTCTTTTGCGATATATGAGGTATTTATCGGAAGCTTCTTTTTCACTCAGTTCAGAGCGATATGTCTTTAATCTTCCCAGTGCGCGGATACGTTTTTTCATCAGCACATAATCACTGCTCCGAACAAAGAAAAATGCGGATACCGATTCTCTTCGTTCGGTATACTCCATCATCCGCAGGATCAGACCGGCATATTCCTTTTCACAGATTCCGGTCAGATATATACAGGCTTCGTCACAAACCAGTTCCATATCCGAACGAAACAGTTCCCGGCTGAGATAAAACAGAGGATTAACCCACCAGTACATGACCATAAGGTCATAGAGACGGAGAAACAGGATATGCCCCTTACAAAGATGGATTAATTCATGACTGATCAGCACGATCAGATCCCTGTCGGGAAGTTCCTGCATCGTCTTCTTCGAGATCACGATATATGGATGCAGGATCCCGCCCGCATAAGGACTGATGTCCGCATCCACAAGACAAAATCTCACCCGGCGAAGATAATACCTTTGAAACCTGTTGCCCGTCACTGTTTCTATGGCGGATCTCATAAGATCCGGACGGATTTCCGGTAATGATCTTGCTGCACGGTCTGCACGCAGGTTTCGAAACAGATATCCGCACAGGAGCAGAAACATGACAGAAAAATATATATAACCGATCCTTGTTGCACATATTTTGTATATGATATCGTTCACATATAACATGAAGCCCATGTAATACAGGCGGCTCATACCGGTAAACAACATCGGAGCAGGTAAAAGCATCAAAAAGAAATGACCGGTCGCGGAAGCCTTTCGAAGAACGATCTTCAGGATCAGCACAATAAGGAGTATCAGCACGGCAAACAGCATGGATTTGATACATTTCATCATCCAGTACCTTACCGCAAACCATATCATTTGATGTGCAACATAGAGAAAATCAGTCATTTATCGGATGTTGTTTTTTCGCTTTCATGCTCTTTAAACCAGTCGTCGAATTTAGCCCGGGCCGCATCCATGGTCTCATAACAGATTGCGGGAAGCTTCTTCCCCCATTCTCCGCCGGCAAGTTTAAATCCTTTTTCCATGGCCTTCTGCATCGTTTTCATCTTCTCCGGATCCTCCCCGGCGTATGCGGAAGCAAAATCAAACAGTCTCTGAGAAGTCCGTTTGACACCCCAATAACCGTCCTCACTGATCTCCTCCCGGGCTTTTCTGATGGTCCATGCGTCTGCCTTGAAATCTCCCTCTGCAAGGATCTTCCACTGGTCGGCCTTCTGAAATGCGATCCCCTGTTTATTCAACATATTCTTGACAAGATCCGTAAACTGTCTCTGACGGTCTTCATCCGCCTTTTTTAATTGGGCGATCACTTTTTCACGATCCTCTTTGGTGACCTTCTTTCCGGAATAGAGAGGATCCTTTACCTGCCCGTTGTCGGATTTTTCGAAAACCACCCCACTGTTTTTTTCCTGAAGAAGAGTTTCGGTCAATGATTTCTGCCCGGTGTTTTCCCGTTCGTTCCCCATGATCGTGCTTATGGAATTGTCATAGTTTTTGTAACTGTTACTTACTTCCATACCCATTTTCTGTCCTCCTTGACTTTTTTCCATTCCATTGTTTTTGAATAAAAGGCGGGCGAATCACGGACTTGGCATTTTAAGTTGACTCTTCGCCCGCCAGTGCCATATGGTAGTTGTGCATTACAACACATTACAGCCTGTCGATCATATCCCGAAGTTCCTTAAGCTGTTCCTTCGTAATATCCGATGTACGAATAAAGCTTGCTACCGCCTGTGCGGCATCCCCCCGGAAATAGTGTTTTACGAACCGTTCGCTTTTACGTTCCAGACATTCATCCCGGCTCATTTTGGCATAATAGTGATATACTCTTGCATCCTTTTCGTCCACGGTATATCCGAGTACCCCTTTCGATAAAAGACGGTTGATCATCACACGGATCGTCTTGGGACTGATGGAAAGATCATCGGATAATCTTTCAATGATATCGGAAGCCGTAATATCGGATCCTTCATGATTCCATACGACCTCCATGATCGCCCATTCGTTTTCGCTCGGTGTGTTTTCTCCCATGATCGTTCCTCTCCTATTTCAGTTCGTCTACTGCTATTCCTTTAATCTCATCTTCAATGAGTCCAAGTTTGGAAAGCATTTTGCTTACTTCTTCCTGCGCATCCTCCACACGCATTTCAGTTGCTCCGTCCTGTCTGTTCGATCCCGGAATATTCCGGTTCTCCGCTTCCTTTTCTTTGGCTTCTTTGGCTTTTTCTTCCCGTTCTTTTTGTTTTTCTTCCATATATTCCATCCCGTCGTTAACGATGGAACCGATCATATCTTCCCGGGCCGCTTCCATGAGGGATTCCGCTTCTTTCTGCGCATCCCCGATGGGATCGTGTTTCAGTCTTTCGATCCTTACGGTTCGAAGAGACTGATCGATCCCCATCATTTCACCTTTTGCACTTTCTGCCATTCCTCCGTATTCTTCCAAGGCAGTCCGATATGACGCACGGTCCTCATCTGTCGCTTCTTCGGGCAATTCCTTTTCCCGAAGTGTTTTGACCTCTTTTTGCAGATCGGCATATTCCTGCTGAAGATCACCAAATCTGTTTCGCATGGCATCCACTCCGGCATCGGTTTTCCGTTCGCGTTTAAAAGCATCGGAGATCAACTTCATCGCCTTTTTTCTTGCCGTCTCAGTTTTCTGTTCCAAAGGATCCGTCCGGGTTGCAGCATTGTCCGGCCGATCTTTCCCATTTCCGAAAAAGATATTGTTTCTTCCCTGAATTCCCGATATCCCGTTATTTGTGTTAAATTGGATATTCATAGCGCCTCCTTGTGCTATTTACTTCTGTAAATCATCTACAGAATATCATGTCCGTTCCCTCGTGGCAATCATTTTGATTACATTTGTAAATATTTTTGAGCGGAGAGATATCCCTTTGTTTTCTTTATCGGAAGAAAAAATTGTTCCTTTTGGAAAAATGCGCGAAATGCATAAAATATGTTGTGAACGGATTTTCATCCGCGAATCTGCCAATATTCATTTTCAAACCAAAAGAAGCGTCCCCGCGATCCGGCACAGGACGGTTCGTATTGCCTGAAAAAAGCGGGTACTATATAATGGTGGGGATGCGAAAGGAGACGGAATCCATGGCGGATGTGGGGTTTGATATACCGGATTACAAAAAGATCAGAGTGATCGTGGATACGGATGCGGCCTGCGAGGCGGACGATCCCTTTGCCATCGTTCATGCACTTCTTTCTCCGAAACTGATGGTGAGAGGTGTAGTTGCGGAACACTTCGGAGTGAAGAACTCCATGGAAGACAGTTACCGCGAGATATGTACGATCCGGGATGCCATGGATATGGGTTTTCCGGTATTGAAGGGCCAGAAGGGACCTTTATCCGAGGACGGTTCCGTTTCGGAAGGCGTGGAACTGATCGTGAAAGAAGCCATGACGGAGAGCCCTTATCCGTTTTTTGTACTCTGCCAGGGCGCCATCACGAACGTCGCAAAAGCCATACAGACATCTCCGGAGATCCTTGGAAGGATGACCGTGATCTGGATCGGCACCCACGGGGAGGCTCCCTGTGCCGCTCCTTTCCGGGAGTTCAATGCGGGAAACGATATTGAAGCCGCAAATGCCGTCCTTCACAGCGGCATTGCTCTATGGCTTGTTCCGTCTCAGGTATATACCACCATTACCATAGGGATCGCCGAGATCAAAAAGCGTATTTCCTGCTGCGGCAGGATCGGCCGTCATCTTTATGATAACCTCATGGCATACAATGACTCGGAAGGAGCCGGATGGACGCAGGGAGAAAGCTGGTCCCTGGGAGATTCCCCGGCCATCGCCATCGCAATCAATCCCGGATGCGGTCATTATAAGACCATCAAAGCGCCGGTCGTATCCGAGGATACTTCCTCCGCGGAAGATCCGGATGCACCCGAGATCCGTTTATATACGGATGTCGACAGCAGATATATTCTGGAAGATCTTATAGCAAAGCTGGAACTGTTCGGTTCCGTTAACAATTAGTATTCTGTATGAGAAAAACGATATTTATATTCATTATAACAATGCTGATTCTCGGTATCTGCGGATGTTCCGCATCATCTCCCGAAAAGGACAACTATAAGCCCCTTCTGCCAACCGGGGAAGAACAGGGTCAGATCTTCGTGCAGAAGATCGATGATCTTCCGGAAACGTTTATCATGGGGATGGATGTGTCCGGTCTTCTTGCGGAAGAAGCAAGCGGTGTAAAGTATTACGACGCAGACGGTAAAGAAGAGGATCTTTTGAAGATCCTGGCGGATTCCGGCATCAACTGCGTCAGGATCCGGGTATGGAACGATCCTTTTGACAGCGCCGGAAACGGGTACGGCGGAGGAAACTGCACCGCGGAGACTGCCGCCGTCATCGGAAGCAGGGCCGCAAAATACGGGATGAGTACCTGTGTGGACTTTCATTATTCGGATTTCTGGGCAGATCCCAAAAAGCAGATGACGCCCAAGGCCTGGGAGGGCATGTCTACGGATGAAAAAGCGGATGCGCTTTCCTCCTATACAAAGGAAAGTTTAAAACAGATCCTGGATGCCGGCGCCGATGTTACCCTGGTGCAGATCGGCAACGAGATCAATAACGGAATGTCCGGCGAAAAGGGACTCAACAATAAACTGAAACTGGTAAAAGCCGGATGCAACGCGGTAAGAGAGATCTCTAAGGAAACGGGGAAAGAAATGAGAGTCGTTCTTCACTATACGGAGATCGATGATCGTAAGAACATCATGGAGATCGCCAGACAGCTGCAGAGCGCGAAAGTCGATTATGACATTTTCGGCGTATCTTATTATCCCTACTGGCACGGAACCCTTGAGAACATGAAGGAAGTCCTCCGTGAACTGAAAGATACCTATGGCGTGGATACCTGTATCATGGAAACCGCCTATCCCTATACCGAAGAGGATGGAGACGGGACCGGAAACAGTGTGTCCGGGACTTCGCTGCAGAATCTGTATCCGGTATCCGTTCAGGGACAGGCCAATGCTATTCGGGATATTATGGCAGCAGGGGCGGATGCGGGTACTTTGGGTATCTTCTACTGGGAAGGTGCCTGGATCCCGGTAGGCAGTGACTATGAAGCAAATCAGTTGCTGTGGGAAAAATACGGTTCCGGTTGGGCCAGCAGCTATGCGTCGGAATATGATCCCAACGATGCCGGGAAGTATTACGGAGGAAGTTCCTGGGATAATCAGGCGATGTTCGGTTTCCGGGGAAGCAGATTGCCTTCTCTGGATGTCTTTCGTTGTGCCAGATACGGAGAAAAGGGCGAAAAACTCATGATCATGACGGATCTTACGGACCCGGATCTGATCACCGTTGATGTCAGTATCGGCGGTCAGGTTCTGATGCCTGACAGCCTTGACGTGATCTATAACGATACTTCCGTAACCGCTCCCCTTAAGATCACCTGGGATGAGAATGCGATCCGGGGGATCGACACTTCCGTGCCGGGCACATACACGATATCCGGCGTCTCCGTAAGTGAGGCTCTGCCGGGAGAAGAGATCCCCTTAAATGCCGTGGTTTCCGTATCCAATATCAATTATATCCTTAATCCCGGCTTCGAGGATGAGATCTCCGGAGAATGGGAGTTGTTAAGTTACGGCGGCGGTACATCCGCGGATATTCAGGATAAGGAAGCGGATGCCTACAGCGGAACGAAGGCGTTTCATTTCTACAGCGCAAAGGATTTTTCCTGCGAAGCCAAACAGGAGATCGGAAATATACCCGCAGGTACTTATGTGCTGAAGGCGGTCACCCAGGGCGGAGACATGGGAAATGACGGAAGCGTGATCATGTATGCGGATGTTAACGGGACCCGTTACGAAAGTAAGAAGATCACTCCGGACGGCTGGCAGAACTGGAAAGAGATGCAGATTGACGATATTATGATAAAAGAAGGGGATACCGTTACCGTGGGCTGCCTGGTAACAAGTGCCGGCGGAGGCTGGGGGACAGTAGACGATTTCGAACTCAGACTTGCCGATTAGACAGGAGGTAAAGATGAACATGAATCCACAGGCGATGATGCAGATGCTTTCCGCACTCAACACATTTAAGAGCAATCACCCGAAATTTGCGGGCTTTATCGGAATGCTGGTAAAGAGCGGGATCCCGGAGGACTCCATTATCGAGATCACGGTAAAAAAGCCGGGAGAAGAACCTATGACCACGAATATGAAAGTATTGCGTTCCGACCTGGAACTGCTTTCCTCGTTAAAGAACATGAACAGCTGACAGACGTAAGGGGATCATGATATGAAAGAATTTCAACTGGGAAATACAGGGATCGTTACGGTTCAGAATGCTTTCGGAGCTTTGCCGATCCAGCGGGATGATATGGATACGGCCGTACAACTCCTGCAGAAAGCTTACGAAGGCGGCATGACCTATTTTGATACCGCCCGGGCATACAGTGACAGCGAAGAAAAACTGGGACGCGCCTTCAGTGACGCCGGCCTTCGGGACAAGGTCTATATTGCTACAAAGACAACCGCCAAGACGCCGGAGGGCTTTCAAAAAGATCTGGAAACCTCTCTCAGGACCCTGAAGACCGATCATATCGATGTTTATCAGTTCCATATGGCCGGACAGTGTTACCGGCCCGGTGACGGCACGGGAATGTATGAATGCATGCAGGAAGCCAAAGCACAGGGCAAGATCCTGCATATCGGGATCACGGCCCATAAGATCGCCGTGGCTGAAGAGATCGCAGAAAGCGGGCTTTACGAGACCCTGCAGTTTCCTTTTTCCTATCTGGCATCTCCCCGGGATGCGGCGCTGGTAGAGACCTGTGAGAAAAACGGAGTGGGCTTTGTTGCCATGAAAGGACTTGCCGGCGGACTGATCCGTCGTGCCGATGCTGCCATGGCCTTTATGCTGCAATACAAGGCTTTGCCCATCTGGGGCATTCAGAAAACGGAAGAGCTGAATGAGTGGCTCTCCTTTATGGAAAAGGAGCCGGAATACTCGGATGAGATCCGGGCATATATCCGGAAGGAAAACGAGGAACTCGCGGGAGAATTCTGCAGAGGATGCGGCTATTGCATGCCCTGTCCCGCAGGGATCCAGATCAACAACTGTGCAAGAACTTCCCTGCTCTTACGGCGGGCGCCTTCCGCCAACTGGCTGTCGGAAAGCTGGCAGGCAGAGATGGAAAAGATCGAAGGCTGCCTGAACTGCAGGCAGTGTACCCGGAAATGTCCTTACGAACTGGACACCCCGGCGCTGCTCAGAAAGAATCTGGAGGATTACCGTCGTGTACTCAGGGGTGAGATCAGGGTTTAAAAGGTGATAAGGCACCGGCCGATTTCCTTGTCACGATGCCCTATCAATGGTAAAATAGATAGGATTTTAAGCGACAGGAGAGGCATCTTATGAAATATTTCGGAACGGACGGATTCAGAGGAAGATCAAATGATGTACTGTGCGTGGAACACGCACTGAAGATCGGGCAGTTCCTCGGCTGGTATTTCGGCGGCAGAGTGGGTAAAAAAGCCCGCTGCGTCATCGGTAAGGATACACGTCAGTCAAGTTACATGTATGAATACGGTCTGTCCGCGGGTCTGACTTCCGCAGGGGCGGATGTCTATCTTCTTCATGTCACCACAACTCCGTCGGTGGCTTATATCACGAGAACGGATAAATTCGATTTCGGGATCATGATCACCGCCAGTCACAATCCCTATTATGATAACGGGATCAAGATCATCGACAAGGACGGCTTTAAGATGGATGAGGCGGTTCTTGAACAGGTTGAGGATTATATCGACGGTCTGATCGACATTCCCATGGCCAACAGCGAGAGTGTCGGAAGATGTAATGACTTTATACAGGGACGTAACCGCTATATCAGTTATCTGTCCTCGATCCCCGTGAATTCCTTCCGGGGATACAAGGTAGGACTGGACTGTGCCAACGGCTCGTCCTTTTCTATTGCCAAGACGGTATTTGACATGCTCGGAGCGGATACCTTCGTGATCAGCAACACGCCGGACGGAACCAATATCAACCGGGATTGCGGATCCACCCATATCGAGCATCTGCAGACCTTTGTCAAGAACAACGGTCTGGATGTGGGATTTGCTTTTGACGGGGACGCGGACCGGTGTATTGCCGTGAACGAAAAGGGAGAGGTGATCGACGGAGATGCCATCATCTACATCTGCGGCAACTATCTGAAGGATCACGGTCAGTTGAAGGACGATACCGTGGTGGTGACGGTGATGTCGAACCTCGGATTCTTTAATGCCATTAAGGAAAAGGGGATCCGGGCCATGGTAACGGATGTGGGAGACAAATACGTTTCCGCCGAGATCGAGGCCCACGGTTACAGCATCGGCGGCGAACAGTCGGGCCACATTATCTTTAACAAATATGCCACTACCGGAGACGGGATCCTGACTGCGATCCTGCTGGCAGACATTCTGATCTCCTCCAAATCCATGATGTCCAATCTGCATGCAGGGCTCCATATCATGCCTCAGAAGCTCAAGAACATCAAGGTTTCCAACAAGAACGAGATCATGCAGTCCGAAAAGATCCTGAAGTATATCGAAGAGACCAATCAGAAGCTTGACGGAAGCGGAAGACTTCTGTTTCGGGCATCGGGGACGGAGCCCCTCATCCGGATCATGGCGGAGGCGGATACGCTGGTTGCCTGCGACCGGATCATTCAGGAAGCGGAAGCCGTGATGACGGATCTTTTTCCGCAATAAGGGAAGATGAACAGACATCGTCTGATAACAGGATTTCTGTCCGTGACGGTATCGGGTCTGCTGCTTTCAGGATGCGCGAACATTCAGAACATCCCGGAAAGCGTTCCCGATACGGCATCGGAAACGGATCATACCTTCCTCACCATGGAGGAAGATCCGGAACTTGGTTATACGGTTCCGGTCAGTTCCCCCCACATTCTGATCGACGAACTGGGTTATCTGCCGGATAGCAGTAAGACGGTCTTTTTTTATGGAGACGAGCTCCCCGGATCCTTCAGGATCAGGGATGCCCGATCCGGCGAGACGGTTTTCGACGGAGAGACCGAAGATCGCGGCCGTTCGGAGCTTTACGAGACCGGGATCGCTTACGGGGATTTCTCGGAATTAACGGAGGAAGGGATCTACTATATCGAAGCGGATCTTCTGGGAAGATCCTATGATTTTGAGATCCGGGAAGGTATTTACGACGAACTTTTCCGGGAAGCCTGCAAAACCTATTATTACAACCGCTGCGGAATGACGCTGACGGAGGAATTTGCGGGAGAAAATGCCCATAACGCCTGCCATACCGGAAACGGGATCCTGCGGCAGGATATTACGGTGTCATTGGATGTCGCGGGTGGATGGCATCAGGACGGAAGCGGTTCCAAGGATATCGTGACAGCCTCCCGGGGGCTTACCAACATCCTTCTTTCCTATGAGATCTTCGGTGCGGCCTTTACCGATGATATGGGAATTCCCGAGAGCGGCAACGGGATCCCCGATATCCTGGATGAAGCAAGATACGAAACGGACTGGATGCTCAAGATGCAGGATGCGGCTACCGGGGCCGTATATTCCGCGCTTACGGTATCGGACCAGGTGATCTATGTGGAAGAGGGCAATTCGGAAGCGTCCTATGCCTTTGCTTCGGTCCTGGCCAAGTTCAGTTATCTGTATCAGTCCTTTGACAGAGAATATGCCACCAGATGCCTGCAGGCTGCAGACCGCGCCTGGCGCTTTGCGGTCCTGAACGAAAAGAACGCGGTGACGGCTCCGGAGGAGATATCCCAATGGAAACTTCCGGCAGCCGCCGAGATCTATCGCGCTTCGGCATCCGGTGAATGCGAGAACTTTTTGAACACATATTTTTCCGAGGGGTTTGGCTCCGAGGATCTCAACATGGTCACCTTTTACGGATGCAGCACTTATCTGAACACCAATCAGAAAGTCAATACCCGGTACTGCGCGGAGGCCATCCGCGTGATCATGCAACGGGCGGAGGAGATCTCGGGAGAATCCAGGAATGCCGCTTTTGCGGTTCCCGGAAACAGAGAGCAGAGCAATAACAACGAACTACTCAACAAGATGATGATCCTGACGCTGGTGGATCATGTGATCACGAATCACGAGTATGACATGGTCATCGAGAATTATCTCCATTATTTTCTCGGACGGAATGCCATGTCCGTGGTCTATCTTGACAATGTGGGAACCTACGGTTATAAAGAACTGAATCCGAACCTGGGGATCATGAAACAGTTTGAGTCGGACTCGATCCTCGTGTTCATGTTGAGCAAAATGATCAGTAAGGACGGTTTTATAGGATAAGCATATGATAAGAACCATACTTTTGTTAATCGCCATGGTAGTTACCGCGATCCTCGCGATGCCCTATTATCTCATCGAGCTGGTGGTAGGCCTGTTCAGCATGAAGGCCAGGGATCGTATGACACTCTGGATCATGCGCCTGGAATTCAGATTTCTGGCCTGGATCTCCGGAGTACGGGCCCATATCACGGGCCTTGAAAACATCCCCAAAGATGAGGCGGTGCTCTATATCGGGAATCACAGGAGTTTCTACGATATCGTGATCACTTACTATCTCTTCCCGGGGATGACCAGTATCATCGCGAAGAAAGAATTCCAAAAGATCCCGGTGCTTTCCTGGTGGATGTACCTGCTGCACGATCTGTATCTGGACCGGAACGATATCAAGCAGGGACTTAAGACGATCCTGAGCGCTATCGAACTGGTAAAGAGCGGGATCTCGGTGTGTATTTATCCCGAGGGGACCCGCAACAAGACAGAAGAACCCATGCTCCCCTTTCATGAAGGGAGTTTTAAGATCGCCGAAAAGAGCGGATGCAGGATCGTTCCCATTACGATGTACAACATGAGTGCGATCCTGGAAGATCATTTCCCGAAGGTAAAAGCGGCGGATGTATATGTTGATTTCGGAACTCCCATCGATCTTAAGTCCCTCGAGAAGGAAGAGAAGAAAAAGATCGGCGAATACGTGAGAAAGATCATGCTGGGAACCTACGAAGAACTTCGGAAAAAAGCAGAGAGTGAACACCGCGGATGAAGAACCTGACCCTTGAAAACCTTACTGCGGCCTGTGGCGGAACCCTGTACGGATACGACGGACAGGGGGATTTTCGTGATAAAGAGGCAACCCGCGTGGTGATCGACTCCCGCCTGATAGAACCGGGAGGGATTTTTATCGCTACCCGGGGAGAGCGTGTGGACGGCCACAGTTTCATAGGCGACGTTGCAAAAAAAGGAGCCCTGGGGGTGATCTGCGAGGAAGCTCCCGCAGACTGTGACATCCCGTATATTCTGGTAAAAAACAGTTTTGAGGCCTTAAAATCCGTGGCGGCTTTCTACCGGCAGCAGTTTGCGGCGAAGGTGATCGGGATCACCGGATCCGTGGGAAAGACCAGCACCAAGGAGTTCATCGCCTCGGTCCTGAGCGTCAGATACCGGGTCTGCAAGACAAAAGGGAATTTTAACAACGAAGTCGGACTGCCCCTCACGATCCTCACCGTTCGCGACGAAGACGAACTGGCTGTGGTGGAAATGGGAATCAGTGATTTCGGCGAAATGACCCGGCTGACAAATATCGCAAAACCTGACACCTGCGTCATAACCAATATCGGAGCCTGCCATCTGGAGAACCTGAAGAATCTTGACGGTGTGCTCCGGGCCAAGACGGAGATTTTTACCGGGATGGATCCGGGGGGGACGGTGATCCTGAACGGAGACGATCCGAAGCTTTCCTCCGTTACGGCACCCTACGGCAAAGCACCGGTCTTCTTCGGAACGGACCAAAAACTTGATGTATATGCGGAAGATATGGAAAGCAAAGGCCTTCTCGGGTCTGAAGCCACCATCAGGTTCCGCAGTGATCCGAAAAAAAAGATCCGTGCCGTCATTCCCCTGCCGGGAGGACATATGATCCTGAATGCCCTGGCTGCGGCAACGGTGGGATCGGAGTACGGATTATCGCCGGAGGAGATCGCGGAAGGGATCCGGTCCGTACAGGCAGTGGGCGGCCGGAGCCATGTGATGAAAGTCGGAAGTCTGACAGTCATAGATGACTGTTATAACGCCAATCCGGTATCGGTCCGGGCGGCCATCGATCTGTTATCAACGGCGGATACCCGGCGTGTAGCGCTGTTGGGCGATATGTTTGAGCTGGGAGCAGACGAGGAGAAACTCCACAGGCAGATCGGAGAATATGCTTCGTCAAAAGATACGGATGTGGTGATCGCGATAGGAAAACTTGCAAGAAATCTCTTTGACGGTGCTGCCAAAGTCGGAGAACGGCATTACTACCAGACGGTTGAGGATTTTCTCGTTGATCTTGAACGGGTGCTCAAAGACGGGGACACCATCCTGGTGAAGGCGTCCCACGGTATGCATTTTGAGCGGATCGTGGACCGGATCAAAGAAATAAAGAATGCGGAGGCATAAGATGAATATTGTAGTTCTCGCGGGAGGAACCAGTACGGAACGGGATGTGTCTTTCAGTTCCGGAAAAGGGATCTGTCAGGCACTTATAAAGAACGGACATCATGTGATCCTGCTGGATGTCTATCTCGGTGTTGATCTAAGCGAAGAGGAAAAGGCCCGTCCCCTTACGGAACTGTTTACTTCGGGCCGGGACTGGATCGGCGATCTGGGAACCATCCGGGATGAGAATCCGGATATCGAAGCGGTAAAGGCCCTCAGAAAGGACGGTAATAAGAGTTTCTTCGGACCCAATGTGATCGCCCTCTGTCAGGCGGCAGACGTGGTATTTCTGGCGCTCCACGGAGAAAACGGGGAGAACGGTAAGATCCAGGCCTGTTTTGATCTGTTGGGGATCGCATATACGGGAACGGATTACGTCAGTTCCGCCATGGCCATGGACAAGGGGATCACCAAGGATATCTTCAGAACCTACGGGATCCGTACCCCGGAGGGAATCCTTTTTGACGATGCGGAATACGAAGAGCTGGGCGGGAATCCTTCGGAAGTGATCCGGACAAAGAAGATCGGATTTCCGGTTATCGTAAAAGCCTGCTGCGGCGGTTCCAGCATCGGAGTTGCCATTGCCAGGACTCCGGAGGATTTCGGAGATGCCCTGAAGGAAGCATTCCGTTACGACCATCAGATCGTGATCGAACAGTTTATCGAAGGACGGGAATTCTCCATCTGCGTACTGGACGGCAAAGCCCTGCCCGTGATCGAGATCGCCCCGAAGGTGGGATTCTACGATTACCGGAATAAATACCAGGCGGGAGCCACGGTAGAGACCTGTCCTGCGGACCTTCCAGAAGAACTGGCGACCAGGATGCAGGATACGGCGGTTGCGGCATTTCACGCGCTTCGGCTCAAATGTTATGCCCGTTTTGATTTTCGTCTGGACACCACGACGAACGAATTCTACTGCCTGGAAGGGAATACGCTTCCGGGCATGACACCCACTTCACTGATCCCCCAGGAGGCGGCGGCAGCCGGGATCTCCTACGAGGAACTGTGTGAGAAACTGGTCAAGATGGCGGTAAAGGATAATGGATAAGATAGCGGTACTGATCCCCTGTTACAACGAGGAAAAAACCATCGGAAAAGTGATCCGGGATGCCAAAGCGGCTCTTCCGGAGGCGGTGGTCTATGTCTACGACAACAATTCCACCGACAGGACTGCCGAGATCGCCCGGGAAGAAGGAGCGGTCTTAAGGCATGAGTATATACAGGGAAAAGGCAACGTGATCCGCAGGATGTTCCGCGAGATCGATGCCCACTGTTATATCATGGTGGACGGGGACGATACCTATCCCATGGAATATGCCCGGGAAATGGCCGACAGAGTGCTGACCCGGAATTCCGACATGGTGGTGGGAGACCGGCTTTCCTCCACCTATTTCAAAGAAAACAAACGGCCCTTTCACAATTTCGGGAACAGCATGGTCCGGGCCACCATCAATCAGCTCTTTGATTGTGAGATCAAGGATATCATGACGGGGTTCCGCGCCTTTTCCTACGGCTTCGTCAAAACGTTTCCGGTACTTTCCAAAGGATTCGAGATCGAGACGGAAATGACGATCTTTGCGGTATACAACCACATGCAGATCGATAATGTGGTGGTGGAATATCGTGACCGGCCCGCCGGCTCCACTTCGAAACTCAATACCTACGCGGACGGGTTCAAGGTGTTAAAGACCATAGTCCGGTTGTACCGTGATTACAGACCCATGGGGTTTTTCTCCATCCTTTCCGTCATACTGGGAGCTCTGGGGATCGGATTCTTTGTTCCCGTGCTGATGGCTTACCTGGAGACCGGTAAGGTGGACAAGTTCCCGACCCTGATCGTCTGCGGTTTTGTTATGATGGCGGCCATCCTGGCATTCTTTGCGGGACTGATCCTGGATCATATCGTCACCCAGAACCGGCGTGATTTTGAATATCGATTTACACAGATGTGTCTGAAGGAGAAAAAAGATTTTGAAGAAAACGGCATATAAGTGGCACCTGATCACCCTTGGCATTGTCCTTTCGCTTTTTGTGCTCTTTACCCTGATCCTGGGGCAGGATACAACAGTTTCCGTGGACGGAAACATGGATTCCGTGCTCCCGCAGTATCAGGCCCTGAAGAACGAAAAGCTTTTTTTTACGTGGGATACTTATGCTTCCTATCTGGGAGGGATAGACAGGAATTACCTGCCGTCCGAGTGCAAACTCTATACTCTTCTGTATGCCGTACTTCCCACATTCTGGGCCTATCAGACCGGTAAACTCCTGACTGTCCTTCTGTCCGTTTTCGGTTCGGTCCTTCTTTTTAAGCAAATCTTGAAAGAACGCTACCAGGATCATGCGCCCGTGGTCTGGATCGGTGCCTTCGCCTACGGATGCCTCGGCTTTTATCCCATGTATTCTTTCGGCTATGCATCCCTGCCGCTTCTTGCTTTTCTGATCCTGAAGATCCTTGAGAAGCCGCATTTTTTCTGGTTTGTCGCCCTTTTGTTTTACCCTGTATTAAGCGATCTTCGTCATTTCGGGATTCCGCTCATTCTGACCTTACCCTTTCTTTTTGTGATCCGCTGGATCGTGAAAAAGAAATTTCCCTGGCAGATCCTTGTTGCCTGGATCCTGCTCATGGCGGGATATGCGGGAAGCGAATACCGGATGTTGTATGAACTTTTCGCCGAGGATAATAAGTATCTTGTGCTGATGAGTTCCGTCAGTGTACCCGAACGGGTTCCCGATGTGACGGGATTTGCGGTGCTTGCCGGTGTGTTCTTCCTGGTACAGAATATCCTGTATCTTGTCAAAAAACAGGGAAAAAAGATCTTTCATGATCCCCTGAATGCTCTGGTTTTGTGGGCCCTTTTCTGTTCGGCATGCTATGCGGTCCTGAGGATGCCTTTCATTTCGGATTTCCTGAAGGAACATCTTCCCGCGGTGCTGGATCTGAAGATCGAACTTGTTGCTTCCGTAACGCCCTTTTTGTGGATCGTTGCGTTTTCCATCCTGCCCGGCCGGTTATACGGTTATGTTAGCAGGAACCGTTTCGATCCATCCACGGGATTACCGAAGACGGAAGGGAAGGGAAAGAGGAACCTGGCCCTTCTTGCGGGAAATCTCATCATGATCTTTTCCCTCATAGCCATTTGGTTTTCCGGCCCCAAATACAATGATTTCAGAGTTTTTGTGGAAAAAGAAGATCCCACCTACCGGGCATATTACGCTACGAAACTCTTTGACGGGGTCAAGGAAGATCTGAAATATGACGGAGAATGGGCTGTCGCATACGGATTGGATCCGGCCGTGCTTTCCTATAACGGGATCAGGACCGTGGACGGCAGATTTCCCTACTATTACGTGAATTACAAGGATTATTTCCGCCGCGTCATAGAACCTGCTCTGAAGGAGGATCCGGAGGAGGAAGCGGAATTCGAGGACTTCGGAGAAAAATGCTATCTTTCCGTGTCCCGCGGCAAAGACAGGGATCCCGAACTTAAGATGGACCTGAACGCCCTTAAGTTCCTGGGGGCACGCTATCTTTTTTCCGACGGAGAGATCAGCAATGCGGAGGAGGTCGGCTTTGTCTGTGTGGGACAGTACAGTGACAGCGCTTCCCCCTACGATCTGTATGTATATAAGACCCGCTCCCGTTATACGGATAAGGAACATTCGGAGATCCCTTATGAGGAGCGGGAAGTGAAGGTCTATGATCTTGATGCCTTTAACAGAGCCCAGGCAGATCTCAGGGCACTGATCGATGAAGCCGATGCCCATGGTGAGGATTCCGGTTATGTCCTGAAGGAAGATGAGGTCTTCCGTCTGTATGACGAACTGACGGAGGGCATGGAAAACATGCAGACAGCTTATGCCATGACGGAGGTCCGGTATTATCAGAACGTGAATGATGAAGAAGCCTGTGATCTCAAAGACGAGATCTACGAAATGTTCGTGGATGAGTCGGACGAAACCCAGGGCCTGATCCGGGATCTGTGCAATTCCCGGTATCGTGAGGCCATGTGCCGCAAGATCGGACATGCTTTTGTGGACGGGTTTTCCGAATATGAGGATATGACGGAGGAGGAAAAGGAACGGGCCATCAGGATCAAAAGTCTGGAACAGGAATACGAACAGGCTTATCAGGAGGAATATTATTTCGATTATAACGGAGAGACCTGGGACCTCAACAAACTGGATGAACGCGCCTATGAACTGGAACAGACAGATCAGTTCAATATCTACATGGGACTGGAAAAGGCCAGAGCGGAGGTACTGGGAGAGATCTATCTGGAACTGATCAAAGAGTATCATGACAGAGCGGTAGAGGAAGATTATGACAGCTATGCGGACTATGCATATGAAAATGTTTATGTCCGGGGTTATACGGTAGATGATATCAAGGTGGTGCTTCGTGATGTGGCCAAAACAAGCGGATCCTATATTTACCGGACCCGACGTCTTGAGGAAAAGACGGATACGGATTTCGGTTATATAACCGAGAACGGGACCGAGGTCTGGGAAAAGCTTTATCCCTGTATGCAGGACATTGCTCCGGAATTGGGAGTCTCCATGAAGCATCTGATGGATTGCGGCCTTTATGATATGGACCTCAGCGAAACGAAGATGGATATGGGATTTACCACGGAGCTGCCGAAATACGGAGATGCGTTTATCTACAACGCTCCCTTTGAGACTACCGGGGATCTGTTCACCTTCGTGCATGAGTTCGGTCACTTTAACAATGCCTATTACATGAATGAAAACATTATCGAAAGTGCGGAAAACCTTGATGTGGCGGAGATCCATTCCCAGGGGCTGGAGATGCTGTTTACGGCTTATTACCGTTCTCTGTACGGGGACGACATGGGGAAGGGACTGGTGGTATCAGAGGTCTCCGACATGGTAAAAAATATTCCCGAGGCAGCCATGGTAACGGAATTTGAGATCTATGCCCATGAACATCCGGATTCCACGGTGGAGGAACTGAGCAAAGAATATCTGAAGATCCAGGAAAGATACGGTTATTCCTATATGCACGGTATCGACGCCCTCTACAACTGGGTGGAGATCCCGCATATCTTCAATTCTCCCTGCTATTATGTGGCGTATATGACTTCGGCGCTCACGAGTCTGGAGATCTATACCCTGTCCTACGAAGACTGGGATACCGCGGTGGAAAAATATATGGAGATCACCGCTTATCCTTCCAGGGTCCCCTATTCCTCCGTAATAGAAGATGTGGGCTTGAGCGATATCTTTAAGAAGGGAACCACCAGGGATATCCTGAAAAAAACCTATCAGATCCTGAAGGAAGAAGCGGATGGATAAAAAACGGATCGGAAACTGCATACTGCTTGTACCGGTCTGCCTGCTCCTTGCCTTTGTGCTTTCTTCGGGCATGATCAAAAAGGATTACGCCCGGGAAGAGAGACTGGATCTTGCGGAGGTGTTTACGGAAGCATCCGATGTTTCCTATGATCCCTTATCCGGAGATCATCTCGTGACGGGAGAGGATCCGTCCCTGACGTTCCGTGAGATCAATGACAGTTTTGATGCCTGTCTGGTCAGGCTGAAGGCTCCGGCGGAATACGTGATCCCGATTACGGTCTATTGGACCAGGAATCCCGGAGATCCTTTTGTGGGAGCCCTATACCGGAGCGGCAATATCCAAAAGGGAGAAGATGAGATCGTTCTGATGCTCCCGGATTATCCCATAGCTTCCCTCAGGATCGATATCGACGGAGATACTGTCTTGGACAGGCTCAGTATGCTTTCGCTGACGGGATATACCCTGAAATATGAGGGAAGATTTTTCCTTTCCCTGGCTCTCCGTTTTCTGCTGCTTTTCGGGGTGGGAGTATTGTCTCTCCGCAGTTTTCCGGGGATCGGAAAGGCACTTTGGGGGACCGCTTACAAAAGAGAGGATTACAGGGTGGAATATGATCTTCTGCGGATCATCGCCACCTTTTTTGTCATCGCCCTGCATCTTTTAAATGACACTTTTATGCCTGCTGTGGTCCGGGGAGACCCGGGGTATGCCTTTTTCAAGTTTACGGAAGCACTGACCATCAGCTGTAATGCCATCTATGTGCTTTTAAGCGGCGCCCTCATTCTGCGTCCGGGACCGGATCCGGAGAAAGAGGAAGGGATCCTTGCCTTTTACAGAAGGAAACTTCCTGCTGTGGTCTGCCCCATGCTATGTTATTTTGCCTATTATATGATCCAGGGATTTCCGGAGGAGATCTTCCGGGAGGGGATATCCGACGGTCTGTGGAAGATCCTGGGTTATCTGACGGCGGGAAGATCTCCCTACACACCCCACTTCTGGCTGATCTATGTGATCATCGGCCTGTATCTGGCGGCGCCATTTTTAAAGATCCTGATCAAAGCCCTGGGCGATGGGCGCGTGGGAGCCCTGGTACTGGCCCTTTTCATCGCCGGGTTACTGGGAACCTATCTGCCCATGATCCATCTGTATTTCGGTCTTGAGATCTCCTTATCCTCATGGGGAGGACTTTTCCTCCTTGGGTATTATCTGACTACGGAACATGCACGAAAGTTTTATCCTCTTTTTCCGTTTCTGGGGATCGCCGGCCTTACGATCTCCTTTCTGACCCATTATTTTCGCCCGGATCTTCTGGAGAGCGTATCCACCAGTGCCCCGGCCATGTGGCTTATGGGGGCCGGCCTATTTGTGTCGGTACGGCTGATGACAGAAAGGTTTCATTTCCGTAAGAGCGCCTTTATCGCCTCTCTCTCCGGATACAGTTACGGGATGCTGCTGATCCATCTGTATTTTCTGAAGAAATATGTCCTTCCCATAGGCTGGAGATATGAAACAGAGCATGGACAGCTGAAACTGACCATGCTCCTGATGATTATCGTAACATATGTTATTTCTTATTTCTTTGCCGTGCTCTATGATAACACGGCGGTCCGTCTTCTTAACCGATCTCGCCGTTCCGGTACTTCGTAACGATGGTGTTGATCCTCTCGTTGGGATTGAGCAGGTCGGAAATGGATGCATCGTGATTCAGCGTATCGATCAGATAAGCGATGTATTTACTCATGTCGCAGTCGATATACCAGTCGCGTGACAGAAGTTCCGGTGTCTGATAGATCAGGTTCGTGGTCAGGACGCCGGCGATGGTGCCGTCGTTATAGGCATCGTCGAAACGCTCCAGCCCTCCGGTAAAGAGTCCGAAGGTGGCGCATACAAAGATCTTGTTGGCGTTCCGTTTCTTTAATCCCCTTGCCACTTCCAATACGCTGTCTCCGGAAGAGATCATATCGTCGATGACGATCACGTCCTTACCGCTGACATCGCTGCCCAGGAATTCGTGGGCCACGATAGGATTCCGGCCGTTCTCGATCTTCGTGTAATCCCGGCGCTTGTAAAACATACCCATATCAAGACCCAGCACATTGGCCATGTAGATGGCTCTGCTCATACCGCCTTCATCGGGGCTGACTACCATCATGTGGTCACTGTCGAGACTAAGTCCTTTTACGTGATTCAGCAATCCCTTGACGAACTGATAGGTGGGCTGAACGGTCTCGAACCCATGAAGCGGGATGGCATTCTGGACCCGGGGATCGTGGGCATCAAAGGTGATGATGTTATCTACGCCCATCCGAACCATTTCCTGAAGAGCAAGGGCGCAGTCCAGGGATTCCCGGGCGGTGCGCTTATGCTGGCGGGATTCATACAGGAAAGGCATGATGACCGTGATCCTGCGGGCTTTGCCTCCCACTGCGGCGATGATCCGCTTCAGGTCCTGATAGTGATCGTCAGGGGACATATGATTTTCCTGTCCGTACAGGGAATAGGTAAGACTGTAGTTGGCCACATCGACCAGAAGATAAAGATCCATACCGCGAACGGATTCAAGGATCATGCCCTTTGCTTCACCGGAACCGAAGCGGGGAACCCGGGCTTTCAGAATATAGGAATCTCTCATGTAACCGGCAAACGCCAGGGAATCTTTGTGTTCATTCTCCCGCTCCGTTCGCCATTTCACCAGAAAATGATCAACCTTTTCACCGAGGCCTCTGCAGCCTTCCAGGGGAATGATACCTAAAGAACCGACGGGGATCGTTTCCAGATTTCGTTTTTCTTCGCGCTCTGACATGTGGAGATCCTTTCTTACAGGTGATTAAGATTTATTCGCTTTGAGTCTCCGGATATCCGGTCCGGTAAGCCGGATGAAGGAATACCGCTCCATCAGCCGGGAAAAGATCCGGTCGGCATAAGTCTCCTGAAGTTCCTGAAGAGACATATTGGTGGAGATGATGGTCGCCTTTGCCTTCAGGAACCGCTCGTTCAGCACGGTAAAGAGCTGGGTCGCTGTAGCACTGTTGGTCAGCTCCGTTCCCAGATCGTCGATGATCAGCAGATCGCAGGAATACAACTCCGAACGTTCGTGACGAAGCGCCTCCGCATCTCCGTGACGGAACATGATATCCGAAAGGAGAGAAAACAGCTCCGCTGCACTGAAATAGATCACCGAAAACCCATGGTCCAGCAGTTCCCTGGCGATGCATCCGGAAAGGAATGACTTGCCAGTGCCTACTGTACCACAAAACAGGATGTTTTCATAGTCTTTCGGGAAATTTTCGATGAAGGAACGGCACTTATCCACTGCGGAACGGAACCGCTCCAGATCTTCTCCTTCATAGTATTCATAGGAAAGATTCGAGAAATTGTCTCCGGCAAGGATATGCCCGAGATTGGACTGCTCATAGAGGAGCCGGATCTCCTGTTGTTTAAAGCACCGGCACTTGGAATGATCCGGGAGAAATCCGGTGTCATTGCATTCGGAACATTCATACCGGGGTTCCGTATAATCCTCCGGATATCCGGCTTCCTTAAGCAGGGTGCGTTTTTTGTCCGAGAGGATCCTGATCCGGTCACGGATCTCATCCGCCGTATCATCGGCCGTTTCTGCGTGAAGCAGGCGGGAAACCGCGGAAGATCCCAAAGAAGCGATCTGCCGGCTCAATGCTTCGTATTCCGGCAGCTTTTGATATAACTCCGCAAGGCGATCTCCCGCATCCGAGACCGCTTTGTTGCGTTTGGCATCATAGGTACGCATGATGGCGTCATACTGGGTATTCGTCAGGGACATGTCAGTTGTTTACAAATAACTCCTTTTCCAGTTTGTCGAAATCGTAACTGCGTTGTGTGAAACGTTTGTACTGAGGCTTTTCCGCCGGAGAGGATTTCGCGGCGGGAGTATTATTCCCGGTCCTGCCGGAAGCGCTCAGCTCATGGGTCTCGTCAAGCCTTTGGATGTCGCTGACGGAATGAACCTTTTTGGCATGCCAGTCGGAAAGGATGGCGTGGGCATATTTGAAACGGTTGGAATCCGTATTGTCCACGGTCCTGCGGCAGGCTTCGGAGATCACCTCCATGGAAAAGCCCATTTCCTCCGTCCATTTGGTGATGTAATCCACTTCGATCCGGGTGGGGGAAGAGGATTTGCCAAGCAGTTTCATGATGTCATAGACTTTTTTGTTATATTTTTCGGAGTGAGCGGCGGCTTCTTCGGGGGTGGTGATCCCTTCTTCCGCCCATGCGATGGCCACCGCTTTGATATAGCGGAAGCTCTTTTTATCGCGGCTCAGGCAGTATTCAAAGAGATAGTCGATCATGTCGGAACTGAAATGCAGTTCATCCATAAAGAAGATGAGGGTCTCCACTTCCCGGCGGGTGAGGGTCTT
>JAEEGL013808825.1_pt1 | contig 37498 bp, 42 predicted proteins | sample 9134231 | NCBI WGS metagenome assembly JAEEGL01 (sample SAMN16246548, study PRJNA631951) | gut metagenome | biome: gut microbiome; feature: rumen; material: fiber-attached | host: Bos | place: Iran: Karaj | collected 2018-10 | reverse complement strand
TGGCGGGTTGAAGGCGGCGGGCGTGGAGTTCTTCGTCGGCATGCCGGATTCGCTGCTGAAGAGCTTCTGTGCGTATGTGACGGATACCTGTGTTGTGAAAAATGCTACTCCACCACTTCTATTCCGCCAATGGGGGCAGACCCTTTGCACCCTCGCATACGAATATTCGGTGATGAATGCGTTGGCGACGGATGCGTCTGTCGAGTTTGTCCCTATGGGGTATTACCATTCCCGTGGATTTTTGAGGTGGAAACTGATGTGGATAGGAGAGAATGATGACTAGTGAGATGGTTGTGTATTCTCCTTTGGGTTGTCCAAAACTCAATGTGAGGTTGTCAGATGAAACGTTATGGTTGACAATGCAGCAGTTGGCAATGGTTTTTGGAGTTGACCGAAGTGTCATCGGCAAGCATATACGCAACATCTACAAGACAGGCGAACTTGACCGTGAGGCAACTTGGGCAAAAATTGCCCAGGTTCAGATGGAAGGTGGACGGCAGGTCAAGCGTACGTTAGAGTACTATAATCTTGATGTTGTGATATCGGTTGGATATCGTGTCAATTCCATAAGAGCGACACAGTTTCGTATCTGGGCGACAAATGTAATCAAGGCGTATCTGCTACGCGGAAAAGCGGAGAACCGCGAGCTTGACGACATGAAGAAATATCTCGCTAATCATGAACGGCGGCTGACAAGGGTTGAACAAGGCGTAGAGACGATAGTAAAGACATTGCTACCGCCACCCGATCCGCCGCGCCGCCGTATCGGTTTCGGTGGAAATGGCGATACCTCGACCAAGCCGTATGGGAAGAAATGATGGTGGAGGAGAAATACATCTGTAAACGGCGGGATGAAGGAAATGAGATAACTGCTGTATCAATGACTACTGTATCAATAAGCTCCGCCCCTTCTACCCCGCAAGATGCCAAATTGGCACCTTGAACGGCGGGCGGGGAAGTAACATAAAGTATCTGCCGCCGATTTGATTTTACACGATGGGGACTGTTCCCATGGCATTCGAGGGGTGCTACACATATTGCAATATGTGTCGTGCCGTGCAGGAAATGATGGTGGGAGATGATTGAAGCTGGAAAGTTTGTTGGCGGGTTGAAGGTGGCGGGCGTGGAGTTCTTCGTCGGCGTGCCGGATTCGCTGCTGAAGAGCTTTTGCGCGTATGTGACGGACAATTGTGTTGTGAAGAAATCTACTCCACCACTCCTACTCCACCAATGGGGTCAGACCCTCTTCCCCCACTCAGAAAAGTTCACAGAAAGGTTCACAGAAAGGTTCACAGAAAAGTTCACAGAAGATTCTTGAAGCGATATTGGCGAACAATGCGATTACTACGATGGAACTTGCTGAGCTGATAGGCATTTCGCAGCGGGCGATAGCCAAGCACATGGCGACACTCCAGTCTTCAGGCCGTGTTCGTCGTGTAGGCCCCGATAAAGGCGGGCATTGGGAGGTCGTTGATGTGTAACGGTCTGAATATGAGCGGAGAAATACACATATTGCGATATGTGACGTGCCGCGCGGATGAAATGATGGCGGGAGATGATTGAAGCTGGAAAGTTTGTTGGCGGGTTGAAGGCGGCGGGCGTGGGGGGCTTCGCTGGCGTGACGGTGAATTTTCCATGGGGAAGCGACTGCTCAGACAAGGGCTTTTGTTCCAATAACGGTGCCAATGAACTGTGTCAAAAGGGGCTTTAGCCCACGGTCATGCTTGCAAATCCATATTGGATTTGGTAGACTAATCGCGTTCACGGTGAAGGGTATAAGTAATTATGGCAAAAAAACTATGTCACTGAGTGGCATATGCAATCAAGGTCGAGTTGTGAAAGAATATGCCGCAGAGAGTGGTTTTTTGAAACATCAGTTGAAATCGGCTGATGTGTGCAATGCTGTTGCGTGAATAAACTGTTGATGAAAGCAAATTAGCAGTCAAGCGAAGTTAAAGGAGGCGTAAAATGAGAGATGTGATTTTTGATACATTGACACATATGTCAATGTTAGCGCAGTTTCGATACAAAACGCCGCTTTCAAAGAAAAGGCTGCTATCTCTTGTCGAGGAAGTTTTCCCTGGCGTTGAAAAACAAGCGGAACAGGTTGCGTCAGGCGGAGCAGAACAATTGCCGCCAGGTATTGAGGTTGTCGCTGGAAACATTAAGTTTTTCATTGCATCCGATAAAAGTATTGTAACATTGCGAGGAAAACCTTTGATGGATGATTTTCTTAGGCTGGGGTTTTCTCATTTACAGGTTTGGTTTGAGAAAGCCACGCCAGAAGTATTTACCTTGCTTTCATACAGGGAGTTGCACATGTTGCCTTTAAAGGAGGGGATAAATAAATTTTCAGATGTGCTTGTGGGCTTGCCTGATTGTGGCGTTGTCCCTTCAGATGATAGTTACTGTGATTTATTGTATAACGATACACGATATCTGAAAAAACATAAAGTATATGTTACATCCGAAAGAGCCTTTAATTCATCAAGAGAGAAATGGGCGTTGTTGTATCGTGTTACAGTTACAAAGAGAGTCGATTTGACTTCCCTAGAGGTGGTTTCCAAAAACTTTGCCGAGTTGAAGGAAATCGCCCGTAAAGAGTGCTGTCAAGCGATGTCGGATAGCTACAAGGCGGCATATAATGAATAGTACGCTCAAGAAAGAAATGTTGGATTTGAAACAGGAATGTTCAAATCTTGATTGGGATGGCTATAATGCCAATCCAATGTCGGAGTATTCATTTACATTGGCAATGAAGTTTGCTGAAGCATTGCCGCCAACATTACCCGTTCCAGTGGCGGCAGTTGACAATATTGGAAGGGTGTTCTTTCAGTGGGGAAGTCTTCGACGCAAGTTTTTTTCGGTCAGATTTGAACCCAATGTTCCGCAGAGGGCGGTGTATAAAATTGGTGAACACGGGAGACTTGATGTACATGAGGTCGAATATGACCAAGACAATCTTGTCAGATTGGCGGAGGCTAACGTATGACCGAGATTGTAGATGAGAAATATCTTGTTGTACGATACTTGAAAAGTAAGAAGCAGGTTATTGTGCCGACTGACATTGAAGATGTAGATTGTGCCGAATACGAACCTATATCGGGAGTCTGGAATCCCGAATTTGAAGAAACATCTGTTGATGGACCTGGTTATGAGACATCAGTTTTTGTCTATTCGCCAGAAGATGGTATTGATTGGAATGACGGACTAAATCTTTTTAAGGCTAATAATAATCCTACGGTTCCATCTTTCGCCGTTCAAACAACGGTTGGAGTTGTGAAGGAACAAGGTCTGGTAGTGGCATCCCAGCCATTGGAGGGTAATGCGCCACATGCCAGCATACGTGGCTGGTCAGAAGACGAAAAGGTGCGTGAACGGCAATCGGATGCCATTGGCACCCAAAGTGATGTTGTCATCCGTCCGGGACAAGAAGATGTACAATTGCAACGTGCGAAAGAAATTGTGCTCCAGAGGAACCAGAGGAAAAAGCGTTTGGAGAAGAAATGTCAAAGCGGCCGAGAATGCAGGAAGGAGATTCCTGGGGAATCGGATGAAAGCTTTGAAAACTAGTGCAATTGCCTGTCCAATGGAGTACGAACTACTGTGATGGCTTGTGGTAATTAAGTCAACGAGGAAGAACAAAAATGGTAAACGGGAAAATTCACGGTTGCATTCCAGATTCAACTTTCCATGATGCGCACATTGAAACGCATATGGTAGAACGCGTGTTTGATGTTGCTATTAAGGGTTACTACACCGATTTAAAAGTCGGTGATATTGATGATAGGGAGGGGTTGTATTTTGTTATTGTCGCAAGAACGGACGAGAATAATGGGATCTCATTTAATCGGATTATCTACATTGGTCAGGGAAAGAGCATACGAGAACGCCTTTCCAATCACAATAAGCATGATGAATTCCTTGCGCAATGCGACGAGAAAATGGGAGAGCAGATCATCTATTATGCTGGCAGAACAGGAGCGCTAAGTCCAGAAAACCTTGATTGGTGCGAAGCTGCAATCATTACAGAATATGAGAATCTACCTTCTGGCGTTTGGTTGCTTAACGATCAGCACAAGGATAATTATGGATATAAGACAGCACAGATAAAACTGCATTTCGCCTCCGATAGTAAGAATGCTGGCAAGTCTTTGCCCAAGATTTTTCAATACACAGAGTTTGTCGTCTATCAGGACAAAGCCGATGCCAAACCCAAGAAAGCCAAATAGGAACTGCGCCCCAACCGTTGAAACATACCAAGTTTCCGTGAATTCTCTAGACATCGTAGCCACGTACGGGCGGAGGGTGGATGTGCTCATGATGGGGGTGTTTTGCGGATGGTGGACGCTGATGGCGCTTGGGGGCATGATTTGATGGGGCATTGAGTGCTGCCAAAGTCATAAGACAGTCACCGAATGAAAATGGTGTAAGATGTAACCAATGGGAATGGGCAGAATCCGGCAGTGCGATATAATATCGAAGTAGGTAGGTTTGTGGGGTGTAGTGGCTACAGAATCAATGAGTAGTTTTTAACAAGGAACAAAAGCAAAAGGCACAACAATGAAACAGGTAACGAATATCGGAACAGATCCTCGGACATATCGTTCGGAACCGATGATTGATCGTTGGAAGGATGCGCGTGGTGTAGTGGGGCGCGTAAAGTGTTGTGTTAGGGGGTGTGACAAGTGGGCAACAGATGGTGCACATGTTCGTGTTGGTTCAGGGACTAAAATAAGAATTGTTCCTATGTGCCATGAACACAACATGCAAAAGGGACAGACATTGTGGGTACGAGATGAAGCACAGCCCGTTCTGTTGACATCTTTATAAGGATTTGTCAATAGGCGTGGGAGATGATTTGGATGATTTGCCTCACTGAAGAAACTAGATAAAGAGGTGTTAAGGTATGTGGTCAGATAAGGAAACAACAGAAGACCTTCTGGGATATACTGTTCATGCTTCACTATTAAAAAGTGTGGTGACGAATGAAAATAATCTCCCTGTAACTGTAGGCTTATACGGAGATTGGGGCCTTGGGAAGACAAGTATACTGAAAATCTTGGAACAGGAACTTAAGAAAGATGATGATTCCGTAGTAGTGTATTTCGATGGATGGTCCTTTGAAAGTTTTGATGATGCCAAGATGGCTTTAATTCAGGGTATAGTGGACGGATTAGAAAAAGAAGAAAAGTTTTCAGCTAAAGTTGGTGATAAGATTGACGATTTGAAAGCTGCATTTAAGAAGTTGCGCAAGTCAATTGATTGGATGCGGATATTGAAGATAACAGCAAAGGCGGCAATCCCTATCGCAACGGCAGCAAGTACGGGGGGAGCCTCTGCGATAATTCCATTGTTGCTAAATGCATTTAAGGCAAATAGGGAGAATTTGCAAGATCTGCTTACAGGCGAAAGAGCTGAAGAGTTTCTGAAAACGGTACTTGGCCGTAATGATGATGAAAAGTATGCGGCTGTAAGAGAATTCAGAAACGATTTTGAAGACTTGATTGAGAAGAGCAAACAGGGGAAGATAGTTATACTGATAGATGATCTTGACCGTTGCTTGCCGCGACATATCATAGAGAACCTTGAAGCCATTAAACTATTTCTCAATGTGCCCAAGACGGCCTTCGTTATAGCTGCGGATAGCTATATTGTTTCAAATGCCATCAAGAGTGAATATAGGGAGATTATTGACGCAGCGCAAGAAGATCGTCCACGACTTGGGGATTCCTATATGGAGAAATTCATCCAATTGCCATATAGAATACCAGCTCTCAGCCCCAAAGAAGTGGAGACATACGTAACATTGCTGTTCTGTCAGTCAATACTTGACGATGCTTCATTCCGAAAAGTACGCGATGATTTTGAAAAGTTCATATTGGCCAATAAATTTGATCGCTATGGATGGAGTAATATACACGGGATATTGGAGTCAGAAGCTCCGCATGAACTTGGTGAGACAATCGGCTTCGTGACGCGCTTTTCTTCAATCATCGGTAACTCGCTGAAATGGAATCCTCGCCTTATCAAGCGATTTTTGAATGCATATGAAATCCGCGTTGATTTGCTGGCAGCGTCAGGGATAACAGATGCGAAAACAAAGTTTGCTTTATTGAAGTTGATGTTGATTGAGCAGAAGCATGTTGAACAATTCAAGCAACTGAATAAATGGGTAATGAACAATTATGGAACTGCGACAGAGTTGTTGGCGATAGAATCTTATGCAGAAGGGAAGACTAAAGATATTGGGGACTACCAGTCATGGAATGCCCCTGATCTCCTTAAGCTAATTTCGGAGGAACCAAAATTCAGTGAAGTGGATATGCGGGAGCTGTTTTGGGTTTCGCGCGATAATATTGTCGAAGAGATGAGCGGGTTGTCTCTTATATCAACAAGAGTGAGAAGCTTGTTCGATAAAGCATACAATGCTGGATCAGACACTGTAAGAGAGAATGTATGCAGAGATGAGATATCGGTATTGACTGAAAACGATGTAAATGAGTTATTTGACCTAGTTGATTCTAAGATATTAACAAGCCCGACAGAAAAGGAAGGTTTTAGCATTTATTATTTCTGTATCAGATACAACATAGTATCATCGTATAAACGATTCATAGACGTACTTGGTAGAATTGATGTAAAGAAAATAACCTTTTCACTTGGGAATAAGTTCAAGGATCTGTTGGACAAATATAATCAAGACAAGAAATTGATCGATCTGTTGAGTAAGAATACAAAATTAATGCGCTCGATAATAGGGCGGTAATTGGAAGACGCAATATGGGTACGTCGCATCGACATAAAGCATCTGTAAAGGGAGAACCGAATTGGGGAAAGTCTTCTGCCGCTCTTACGGCGCTGACTGTAAGTGTTGGTAAGTTTGATGAGCTGAATGAGCATCCTCCAAAAAACTTGACGGCGAAACAGATAGCGAAGCGGCAGGCACACTTGGCGGGTCAGATATCACGTAACTATCATAGTGCCATTAGGCATCTTGTAAAAGCTGCTGGAGGGCGTTCCCTCGTTGGTAGCGGCGGATCTCGAGCATTTGGTCATGCCGGTATATCAGGGATTGGCGGTTTAGTTACTACCATTCAAGAAATATCCAACAATGGTTTGTTCGCGTGGTGTCATCACAGAGGTGAAACACTTGAAGGGAAAAGGGTTCGCGATGTAATTGATCTTATAAGAAGGTATGTTGAGACAGAAGTTGCAGGTTTGGATCAAACGGCAGCTAATGAAGCGATTGAGTGTGTACTTGATAAACTAGAAGAGTTGATTGGAACGGAAGTAGAGCGGGTTGATGATGTGTTTAATGCTTTGCTAAATGGTGTAGAAATTATAGATTTAATTGATTACTTTTTCGGTATATATATTTATAGCCACCTGTCACAGAATCTAGAGGAAAAATTGGAATACGAAAAGGGTTCAGTGTTGATGAAAAAGGCCATGGATGAAATCAAAGAGCAAATTCTAGACGATATTCGGACGAAAAGATTGGGACGCGATGTACGGACAATAGACTGGAGTCAGTCCGAGGGCGATGTGTTCATAAAGGCAGAGTTTGATCGTATACTCTTTATTTTACAAGGAAATGAAGATTAAAACGACAAAATACAAGAACTCTCAGTCGAATAAGAAGGACAATCGACTGACGATAGGAATAGTTATTGAACTGCCAGATAAAAGGCAGTTAAATACTTCGGCCATAGTACAGTTACATCCCTTTGACTATTTTGCTGGTAAGTCGCCGGATATTGCCTTTAGCCTTTTATATTTATCATCTATCGTGTATGCCATAGATAGAAGTGTTGACCGTAGCATATATTCTGTCGATGGATGGTCGAGGGAGTTTGATGTTGACATAGCGCTCCCTGGATTTGAGGCGTTTCATTCGATTGAAGATAGGATCAATTCCATGCTTTCATTCTTAACAGGAGATTATTGGAACTGTCATTTTTTAGCAGATGCTGTTGTAGGATATTTGCATTATAAACCGGTAAAGTATCTAGATGGCATCACTCAGGTAAATCTATTTTCTGGTGGAATGGATTCGCTGATAGGTGCGATTGATTACATGTCAGCTCATGTTGATGGGAAGCTGTTTCTAGCATCTCATTACGATGGTGATATGTCAGGCCCTAAATCAGATCAGGAAAAAGTCCGTAAATCTTTTGAATCAAAATACCGAGGGCGATATTGCTATCTGAATGCTGTTCGAATTGGCTCTGCGGAAAGCAAGGAATTGTCTTGTAGATCACGTTCGCTGATGTTCTTGTCAATAGCCGTCGTTGTTGCTTCTTATGCAAAATGTTGTGTTGTCGTGCCAGAGAACGGTTCCGTATCATTGAATTTCCCTTTATCGCCATCGAGGCGAGCCTCGTGCAGTACACGGACGACACATCCTGTCTTTTTGAAAATGTTTTGCGAGATTATAGCCAGTCTTGGATTGTCGGTGAATATCATCAACCCTTATGAAAAGAAAACAAAGGGGGACATGGTTAGGGAATGTGCGGATAAGTCGTATTTGTTGGAAGTATTGTCTAAGTCGAACTCTTGTGGGAAGCGAAGCAAACGAATGTTCCAATATGACAATCGCAATGCAAGTCATTGTGGCCGTTGTATGCCCTGTATGTACAGGAGGGCTGCTTTGGTTGGAGAATGTGATTCAACGACATACGGAAACAAGTTGATAACAATATTCAATAAGAGTGGTGGGGATGTCTCTTCAGATGTGTATGCAATGTTGAATTTTTTAAAGAAAGACTTGGCTAAAGATCAGATAAGGCGTGAATTGAGAATCGCAGGTATGGGCGGTTTCCCGGATTTAGACGATTATGTAGACTTGGTTGAGCGGACACGTGATGAATTAAAATCGATGATTGTAGCAGATAATAACATGACCATACTTAGATACATGGGTTGGTAGAATGCTAATTGATATGCATTGCCATTTTGATATGATGCCAAATCCCGAGGGATATATCCTTCAGCGGGAGCAGATGGGTGATTTTGTCATTGGAATGACAAATCGCCCGTCTCACTTTAGGATGGGCTTACCACATATTAATGCGTTAAAGCACATTCGGCTCGCATTAGGCATGCACCCTTTGTTGGTGGCCAGTAATATAAAGGAACTGCCGATGTTTGGAACGTTAATAGACAAAACATCTTACATAGGTGAAATAGGACTAGATTTTTCTCGCGAGGGTCGTGCTACAAAGTCGCAGCAGATTGATGCGCTCCACAAAATACTCTTTGGCTTGCGCGGGAAAAAGAAGATAGTGAGTGTACATTCGCGACGGGCAGAAAAGGAGTTGTTGAATTTACTTCGGGAATATGAGATACAGAATGTGATCTTTCATTGGTATAGTGGGGCGGTTGGGTTGATATCTGATATTATTGAACAGGGATACTATTTCTCTATCAACGAGGCAATGACGTTGTCGAAAAATGGGCAAGCAATTATTGAAAAGATTCCCAAGGAAAGGATACTTACAGAGTCTGATGCCCCGTATAATGAAAAGACAGATATCAGGAAGGCCTTGTTGAGATTGGGGATAACGGAGGATGAAGTGTATGCAAATTTTACGAGATTGATGAGTGAGATGCGTTAGGAATATATCGCCTACGGCTTAGTAATAATGGCTAGTATAAAGATAATCAAGAACAAAAAAAGGATAGCCTAATGGAAACAAGAAAAATGGTAAACAATGCATTGGTTGCGGTGTCTTCGCAAAAAAAAGTCCCCGCCTTTACGGTGGTGGTTAATTGTGAAGGGAATTCAGATAGAAGTCCAAGATGCCCTAATTGTGGACCATGGATACAACATTGGCACATACTTGCTAGAGAAAGAATCCCAGTCGCAGGCGATTGTGCTACCCTCGGGTGCAATGGGAAGACGGAAGAAGGTCTCCCAGCTCCTATTGTTGGTTGTCATGTACGAATAAAGAACGCTGAAGACCAATATGAATACATTGCACCGCTGTGTAAATGTTGTAACAACAAGAAAGGGGCTACGTTGATTCTTCGTCGGGCAACAACGCTTATTCGTGCAAATGTAAGCGAGACATGCAGTAAATTGATGGGTTGATAGAACTGCTTACACCACGTGAGGCGATGAAGGTATTATATTTCGACAATTGAGTCATGTCCCCTAATCGTCGAATATTTTTGAACATCGTGGCCAGGTACGGGTGGAGGATGGATGCGCGTGAGATTGGATTGGGTGGCGTGAGAAAGTAGATCTGTTTATCACTGGGACCTCTGCGTCTCTGCGTGAGAAAAACCTTCTTCCAATCGATTATCCTTACTATGCGGTTATCCCCGTGCGGAGCTGAAGCGCAGCGGTAGCGAAGCGTTTTTTGCAAACCTTCGGAGTTTATGACATACAGTACGCTACGCGTGGTATAAGGACATACTGGCAACTTCCAAGTTATATGTTTATGCTTGCAATCGGTTAACCAAAAGGTTAAAATATAAATCGGCAGTTCACGCAATGGACCTGTCAAATAGAGACGATTCAAATCCAACGAGGTATTCGGCTGCATACCCCGCGGGCGCGGAGCGTTGACATGAGAGCGATAGACAGGATAGGCTCGGCATTTCTGCGGCGTATCTTGCGGCGGATGAAAGAGCTGGGCGTTTCGCATACGGAACTTGCCCGGCGTATGAAAGTGTCGCGGCCGTACATCACCAAGGTGTTGCGCCAGGACGTGAACTTCTCCTTCCGCACGGCGGCGAAACTCGCCAATGCGCTCAAGATGGATTTCTTTCCCGATCTTCGCCCGCAGGAGGCGAGCGCCGAGATTCCTGTGTGATGTGGCGATGAGGCCGAGTGTGTGATAGAGTATCCGCAGTATTGGATACCGGGAACAGCAACCACGAAATACACGAACCACACGAAAGGGTTATACGGAATGATGATCAGTATTGCACTCCGCCCCAGAATGGTTTAGTGTATTTAGTGTGTTTCGTGGTTTAAATACCACCAGCAGAGAGAATAGAAAATGATCAAAGTCGGAATTGTCGGATGCGGGTTCGTCGGCGGGGCGTTGAAAGCCTGGCTGGAAGAGAACAACAAGGACGCGCAGGTCTTTGTGTGTGACCCGCCGAAAGGGTACAATGACGATCTGAGCGGAATCGATATTGCGTTCTTGCAGATCCATGTACCCACGGAGGATGACGGTACGCAGGATTTGACGCTCATGAAAGAGCTGATTCGCAAGTTGCCCGATGTGCCGGTGTTTGTGCGGACGACGATTCTGCCGGGGACGAGCGACATGCTTTCGAAGGAGACCGGACATCAGGTTTGCTACATGCCGGAGTTCCTCACCGAACGCACGCACATCGAGGACTTCAAGAAACAGACGATGGTGTTCACAGGGGCGGTTGATCTGCTTATAAAGGTGTTCCCCGGCAAGAAATTCACGGTGATGTCTCCGCTCGAGGCTGAACTTACGAAGTACATCCACAATGTCTTCGGCGCGTACAAGGTCACATTCTTCAATGCGGCGAAGGAATACGTTGAGAAGATGGGCGGCAACTGGGCGAAGGTCCACACGGGCGTGTTGCTCTCCGGCTACATAAACGACATGCACACGTACGTCCCCGGTCCCGACGGCAAGTGTGGCTACGGCGGCAAGTGTTTCCCTAAAGACGTCAACGCATTTACGAAGATGACGCAAGGGTCATCAATGGGAACATTGCTCGCCCCGCTGCATGAACTGAATGTCCATTTCAGAGGTACAGAGGAACACATTTAATGTCGGGGGGTAGGGTAAGAGAACAATGAAGCGATTTGAAAAACCGATACTGGTGACGAGGCCGTATTTGCCGCCGATTGAGGAATTCAAGCGGGGACTGGAAGAGGTGTGGGCAAACCAGTGGCTCACGAACAACGGGCCGATTCTGCAGCGGTTCCAGAAGGAACTGTCGCGATACCTTGGCGTGCCTGAGACGAACCTTGTGCTCTTCAACAACGGAACGCTTGCGCTGGAGTTGGGCTACTACGCGATGGGGCTTTCGGGTGGCGAGGTTATCACGACGCCGTTTACTTTTGTGGCGACGAGCCATGCGCTTGTACGGATTGGTGCGAAACCGATCTTTGCGGACATTGACCCTGATACGATGTGCCTTTCGCCTGCGGCGGCGGAGAAATTGATAACACCGCGTACGAAGGCGATTGTGCCGGTACATGTGTACGGGAATGTATGCGATGTCGAAGGGTTTGAGAGGCTGGGCGAGAAGTATGGTGTGAAGATCATTTACGATGCGGCACATGCGTTTGGGGTGTTTCGTGAGGAATCTCACGCAGAGGCGCAGAGAGGCAGAGAGCGCAGAGCGAGTATTGGATGTTATGGGGACATGAGCATGTTTAGCTTTCATCCCACGAAACTGTTCCATTCGTGCGAGGGCGGGTTGTTGGTATTTAAGGATGCCAAGGTTCAAGAGAAGTTGCATGAGTTAAGGAATTTTGCAATCCATAGCGAGACGGAATGCGTTGATGTTGGTTCAAACGCAAAGATGAACGAGTTGCAGGCATTGATGGGGTTGGAGTGTTTGAAGAAGATTAAAGACCTACTTGGCTATCGCCAGAAGATCTATAAGGTATACGAAGAAGTGTTTGCGGATTGTCCAGATGTGAAACTTGTTCCACATTCGCAGAACAAAGCGTATGTGCCCGTGCTGCTCAAGGATTATGAAACGCGCGAGCGCGTGTACACCGAGCTGAAAGAAAAGTGTAAAGTGTTCTCGCGCCGCTACTTCTATCCGCTCTTGACCGAATTTGCACCGTATGTGTATGGGAAGGGGAGTTGTCCGGTAGCCGAAGATTTGGCTTCGCGGGTGTTGACCTTGCCGACATTTTATGGCTTGTCGCTTGAGAATGTGAGGGCGATTGCGGAGGATTTGAAGGAGATTGTTGGAACATGAAAGATATAGTCATTCTAGGTGCGGCCTTCTTCGCCCGCGAAGTATATAGTATGGTTCAAGATTGTATTTCCGATGGTGCTAAGTGGCGATTTAAAGGCTTTATAGATGACCGAAAGAATTTGCTTGATGATTTTCCGCATGATGGGGAGATTTTGGGCGGAGTTCAGGATTATAAACCAGTACCAGGCGACATTGTTATTCCAGCGTTGGGCAATCCTAATGTACGAAAAACGTACGTTGATGCATTGTTAGACAAAGGCGTCAAGTTTGGAACATTGCTGCATCCTACGGCATATATAGGAACAAATGTGGAAATCGGATATGGATGCATTGTTACACAGCGAACGATTTTGACGGCTGGACTTAAGATTGGAAACTTCGTGAATATAGGGGTCTTGACTACTCTAAGCCATGGCGATAAGGTTGGAGACTTTTCGCAGTTTGCTGGAAATTGCTGTATTACCGGTGAAGTGCAGATAGGCGAGTTTGTAGAATGCGGATGTGCGGTATCAATTGTACCTCATTTGACAATAGGTGACCATTCGCAACTATGCACGGGTAGTGTAGTTTTACGCGATGTAAAACCATACGAAAAAGTTTTGGGCAATCCGGCCCGCGTTATTGGGCGTACGGACGAGAGGCTTTAGTAATCATGATAATTTTGTATGTGAATGCATAATGTTACCATTACAGAAGGATAAAGCAATGTACAAGAAAAACATCATTGAATATTTCGAAGAAACCCGTTATGAGAATCCTAGCGGAATCGCTGTTGAAGATGGCGAGCGCAGGATTACATTTGACGAATTGGCGTTACGGGCGAAACGTCTTGCTGTTTTGTTACGTGCTGGAATAGGTGATGCAATCAATAAGCCTGTAGGGGTATTTGTAGAAAAAAGTATTGAAAGCGTTACAGCCGACCTTGGCATTGTTTATTCAGGTAATGCCTATATGAACCTTGACGTCAAAATGCCGCTTGCTCGCATTCACAATATATTGGAGTTGATAAAGCCTGCTTTCGTCATCACGACTCCAAAGTTTGCTCCAAAACTGTCTGAGGTCTGGTCGGTTGAGAGGATGCTAGTTCTTGAAGATGGTACGGTTGATTTGACTGATGAAGAGAATTCAGCTTTGCTTGCTAATCTTGAACGGATCATAGACTTTGACCCGCTCTGTATAATCAACACCTCTGGATCTACTGGTACACCGAAGGGTGTTGTTCTTAACCACCGTAGCTTCATTGATTATACGCAATGGGCCATAGCAACACTCGGAATTCGTAAGGATGATGTACTTGGTAGTATCGCACCTATTGTGTTCGATCATTCTAGTTATGAATTCTGTCTTATGCTTATGCATGGATGCAAACTTGTCTTCACGCCGGAGAGCTATGCGATGTTCCCAGTGAAGTTGCTCAACCTTCTTGCTGAGAAGAATGTGACATACATATTTTGGGTGCCGACGCTGATGGTTAACATCGCCAACATGGATTTACTTGCAAAAGTATCGCTTCCTAAACTGCGCATGGTTTGGTTTGCGGGAGAAGTCTTCCCAACGAAGCAGTTCAACTACTGGAAGCGTAATTTGCCGAATGCGACTTTTGTGAACCTTTATGGGCCGACAGAGATAACGGTTGATTGTACATACTATATCGTAAACCGTGAGTTACGTGATGACGAACCGGTACCGATCGGGTATCCATGTAGGAATACGGATATTCTTATACTGAATGAGAAGAACGAACCTGTCGGCAAAAACGAAGACGGCGAATTGTGTGTAAGGGGATCGTCACTTGCGATGGGGTATTACAACAATCCAGAAAAGACGGCTTCCGTGTTTGTGCAGAACCCCTTGAACGATTCTTATCCCGAAAGGATATATCGTACAGGTGACATTGTTTATGTTAATGACCGTGGTGAGATTGTTTACAAGGGACGCAATGACACGCTCATAAAGCACATGGGTAAGCGGGTTGAACTTGGAGAAATTGAGCATGTTGTGGTAAACACTCTTTGCGCGGCAAAGAACGGTTGTGCCGTTTATGATCGGATTAAAAAGGAGATCGTATTCTTTTATGAATCGACTTCCGAGATCCCGACAGCAGACCTTCGTAGAAAAATTTCTTCTGCATTGCCAAACTACATGGTACCGACAAGATATGTGTGTGTCCCTGAAATGCCGCGAAACACAAGTGGAAAAATTGATAGGGCGTTGCTGAACAGGCAGGTGAACGGGTGATATGAGTCATATTCATACATGGGAAGAAGTCGTTCGTTGCGTGGCGGAGGCACGTGACAAGGGGCGAATAGTTTCTAATTTCTTTTCTGACGAGAAGCGGATGACTCGCTGGTGTGAGAATGGAACCTTTATGTATGTTGAATGTAATGATACCACTTTCTTCATACGCCGTCAGGAAACGTTTTCCAATCTTTATTTCCTTTCAACAAGTACAGAAGCCATTGCAAAAGATGTGACATTACTCATGTTTTCAAACAATTCAGAGCGATTGGTTGTGGATGTGTTGGGTCGGGATAACATGCGTGAACCAATGGAGGCCGTATTTAAATCGACTGGGTTCAATGTGCTCACAACACTCCAGCGGATGTCGCGGCGGACACCTATGGAGAGAGTTGTGCATGAAAGTGGAGTTGATGTTGCGGAGGCGGCAGATGCCACAGCCATTTATGACTTACTGACGGCAAACTTCATCGCGGAGGAAGAGCAGCTCCCGTCTTTTGAAGAGGTGCAAGACTGGATTGCGGCACGGACGATTTTCGTTGCGCGGGAAGGCTGTGCGCAAGATATAAAGGGTTTCGTTATCTTCGAACTTTCTCCGGCGGCACTTTATCTTCGGTATTGGTTCGTCTCTCCTGACACTCGCGGCAAGGGAATCGGCGGCAAGTTAATGCGTTCGATGTTTGCGGCGGGTGCGAACACGAAGCGTCAGTATTTCTGGGTCAAGACCGATAACGAAAACGCTATCAAACGTTATAGGCACTACGGTTTTGAGTTTGAAGAACTAAAAGACACAGTACTTGCTTTTGGGCAAGCTGATAGAAAGGTACATGCGTGATGCAACAGCAGATAATAGAAATCTTGAAGGAGATTCGCCCCGAATTTGAGTTCGAGGGCGTGGAGAACTTCTTCGACGAAGGGATGCTTGACTCGTTCGACTTGATGACGCTCGTCTCAACACTTGATGAGCGGTTTGCAATCAAGATCGACGGCACGGACATCCTGCCAGAGAACTTTGCGAATGTCGATGCCATCGAGGCGTTGATTCAGAGGTCCAAGAAAAGATGATGAAACCACGAAATACACGAAGGACACGAAAGGAGAGGACGGTATTTCGTGTATTTGATGTGTTTCGTGGTTAAATCAGGGAGACGAAGATGAAGTTTGTGTTTCAAGACAAGGCCATCACCGGCATGATGGTTGTCGTCCCCGAACAGGAGCGCCTGTTCGTTGACGATATGAAACTCTTTAACGCGCCAGAAAATCGTTCGCGTAAGCTTGCTATGGTAATGGGCTATAACGCACATCGTGTCGTAGAAGACGGTGTTTGCGCATCCGACCTCGCCGAATTCGGTTTCAAGCGGCTCTTTGAATTGGGGAAGGTCAAGCCTGAAGAAATAGACGCGCTCGTCTATGTGACGCTTTCGCCAGATCACTTCATGCCGCCGACAGCGTGTATCCTCCATGGGAAACTTGGACTCCGTCGTGATAGTTTCTGCATGGACATCGCGCAGGGATGTTGCGGGTTTGTAGTTGGTCTCTTGCAAGCGTTCCAATTGTTGGAGCAGCAGGGCGTCAATAAGGTCGCGGTTGTGAACGCAGATGTGCTCAGCCGCAAGGTGTCGCCAAGGGATCGCAACAGCTATCCGCTTATCGGTGATGCTGCTACTATAACTATAGTTGAGAATCATTTTGGCGCGGGAGATATTGTGGCCGATGTCAGATTTGACGGTACACGCTCAATGGCACTCAAGGTTCCTGCGGGTGGATTCCGTCAGCCATCTACACCTGAAACGGCAATAATGTCGGCGGACGAGGAGGGAAACGAACGTTCCCTAAACAACCTAGTGATGGACGGTACGGCTGTATTCAATTTTGTGATGACTGATGTGCCGCCGATGCTTACCGATCTCGTGAAGGATGCGGGAACGGACTTCGCCGGAATCGACAAGTACTATTTCCACCAACCAAACAAGTTCATGCTTCAGAAATTGGCGGAAAAGCTAGACGTGCCTTACGAGAAGATGCCAAGTAATGTCGTCGAGCACTACGGTAATTCCAGTGGTGCAACGATACCGTCCGCAATGGCACTGAATGATGCCGAGTCGCTTTGTCGTGAGACGAAGAAGGTCTGTTTTTATGGTTTCGGTGTTGGTCTCACCTACGGGGGGATTGTGATGAACTGCGGTAACTTTGATTTCTGCGAAACAATCAACTATACTCAGAAAGGAGAATAGAAAATGGACAAACCACAATTCATGGACGAACTCGCCAACATCCTTGATGAGGCGAGCGTGGAAGAGGGGGCGAACCTTCGCGACTATCCCTCTTGGGATTCGCTGGCGGTTCTTTCGATTGTCGCGCTGGCCGATTCTAAGTTTGGCTTTACCCTCAAGTTCCCTGATGTCAAGGGGATAACCACGGTCGCTGATCTCTGGGCGTTCTTTGAAAAGAACAGGACGGAATAATCGTGTTCGAGTGATTTACATCAATTTGTTTTCTTCTGTCAGATGTGGCGTTATTGATTATTGGAGTAATAATGGCAGTTGATGGAGGGTTTACGGTAAAATGAGCGAACAAAAGGAATGGGCTTTGGTGACAGGCGCTTCGTCTGGAATAGGACGATCTGTCGCCATTGAATTGTCGCAGAGATACAATCTGGTCCTGAACGGGCGAGATGCCGCGAGACTTGAAGAAACCAAGTCGGCCTGTTGTGCCGCGGCCGAAATCTACCTGTATCCGTTTGATCTCGGAAATGTAGATGAATTGTCGGATGTTCTCACCGCATTTATGCGGGACAAGGGTTTACAGATAGCGTCATTTGTACATTGTGCCGGTGTGTCCAGGCTACTCCCTATTCGCGGCACAAAACTAAGTGACCTGCATGATACGTTCAACACAAATGTCTTTGTTCCATTTCTTATTGTTCAGACATTGGCGGCGCGCCGTATAAACGGCGATGCGCTTAAAAGTATCGTGTTCATTTCAAGTAATATAAGCAATCGGGGGGCTAAAGCTTTTGCTGCGTATGGAGCTTCTAAGTCTGGACTTGATGGACTTATGCGTTGCCTTGCTGTTGAACTTGCGCCGAAAGTGCGTGTTAATTCTGTCTTGCCAGGTGCGGTCAGAACAAGAATGACGGAGACCATTTTCGAGAATAAGGAAGTTGTTGATCGCATGAAAGCTTGTTATCCACTTGGCTTCGGTTCTGCAACGAACATTGCTGATGCGGTGGAGTTTCTTCTCTCAGACAAGGCATCATGGATTACGGGGCAACAAATTGTCGTTGATGGTGGAGCGACAATTGACATAACGGGTTGAGGATTGCCGCTTAGAACAAATAAATGTCATGATACCTTTTACTTTTTACTTACTTGATGTCCCGTGTGTTCATGCATCTCATGATTAATCTATCATATTCACATGTCTAATGGGCTTGCCGCGTGAGGGCTTGGTAAAAGTCTGTTCATGTAGTATGTCATATTTAGTTGACGAGTAATGGATTCGGGATTTGTGGGGAAAGTGTTATCTGGTTGACTGTCATAAAAGGAGATAAGTTGAATAAAAAGTCTCAATGTTGTGGGTGTAATGCTTGTGGGGACGTTTGTCCTCGTGATGCGATACAATTTTATCCTGACGAAGAGGGCTTTTTATATCCTGAGGTTAACCTGAAATTATGTAATGGTTGTGGCGCTTGTAAGAAGGTGTGCCCTATAATTCACGCAAGCGCATTACGGGTGAACGTGGAAACTGTAAATGTCTATGCGGCGTTTGCGAATGACATGTCAATTCGCTTTGATAGTACTTCCGGGGGCGTATTTTCTGTTTTGGCAGGAAAAATCATGTCAGAAGGCGGGGTCATTGGTGGCGCAATGTGGGGGGAGGGGTTTGCAATATTTCATACTATTGTAGAATCTAATGAGGAATTGCCAAAACTTAGGAGTTCTAAATACGCACAAAGTGATGCGAGGGGATTTTATAGGAAAGTATGCGAATATTTAGACAAAGGTATTAAGGTTTTAGTTTGTGGAACTCCATGTCAGATGACCGCTTTGCGCCTTTTTGTTGGTAGAGAGACTGAAAATTTAATTATAGTTGATTTTGTTTGTAGGGGTATAAATTCTCCATTAGTGATGAAACGATACATTGATTATATGGAATTGAAAAACGGTAGCCCAGTCTTTGCGATTAAGCAGAAGAACAAGGAACTGGGTTGGGCAAGCTTGACGACAAAATTCACATTCGCTGATGGAAAAGTTGTTTATGATATCGGTAAAGAGTCATATTTTATGCAGGCCTACCTCTTACCTAATGCATTTGTAAGACCATCCTGCTATGAATGTCATTTTAAGGGATTACCGCGATTTGCCGATATCTCACTCGGCGATTGTTGGGATATGGGGAAAAGCAAGTTCTTAGATAAAGACTTTAAATCTGACATGGGGACTTCTTTGGTAATGTGTAACACAAAGAAGGGAGAAGGTTTCTTTTCTACTTGCCGTGATGCTTTGTCTGTTGCTCCGCTTGATAAAGGTGCTGCTTTGCGAGGTAATCCGGCGTTATTAAAGTCAATGGATGTACCGGTATTTCCACGTGAAGAGTTTTTCCGTCTTGTTCGTGAGGAACGATTTGATGTAGCTATTAACAGTATATTGCCAAAGTCGTCGAATAGTTCAGGATTACGGAATATTCGGGATATGCTTTCAAATCTTAGATGTATATTACGGCGTGGAGTGTCTATCTGTAAGACAATTCGGGCCAATGGAATTTGTAGTGTTTTCATGGGGCGTCCAATTCTTGTATTGTTCAAGCATGTTATTTGGCAGGTGGATTCGTCTGTTAGATTGATTGTAAATCGGCGTGTGCAGATTGGGGCGTCGCCGTTTCCGAAATCTCGCTTGGAGACGAGAGTTAATATGAAACGAAACTCCTCATTGGTTTTTAATGGGGGGGAGATCAGTTATGGAAGTGATATTGAATTGTTCCCTGGTTCGCGATTAGAGATTGGACGTGGCTTTTTTGCAAATATTGGACTTACGATAATTTGTGGCGAATCAATAAAAATGGGTGATGGTGTTACCATTGGCAGGGATGTAACAATTAGAGATTTTAATGGCCACTATGTTAATTCTTCAGGGTATTCAATAACATCCCCTGTAGAAATTGGCGAACATGTATGGTTGTGTGAACGAAGTTTGATCATGCCAGGAGTAAAGATTGGAGCAGGGGCCATAGTGGCGGCTGGGGCGGTTGTAACCAAAGATGTTCCTGCGAATACGATTGTAGCGGGCGTCCCTGCCAAAGTAATAAGAGAAGGTGTCCAATGGAAGCTCTGATGCCATCTATTATCTTGCCCAATGGCATAAAAATGCCCAAGATGGTTATGTCATCTTATGAGATGGATAAATCTACGTTAGAAACCGTAATCTCAGAAGGCCTAAAGATTGGATATAGGGCATTTGATACGGCTCGCGATTATGGGACTGAGGATATTGTAGGGAAAGTTTTAAACAAGGCACTAAAACATTCGGGGATGTCTAGAGGCGATGTTTTTATTACTACAAAAATAGGCAATAGGCAACAGATCGCTGGTGATATAGAAGGCGAGATTGATAAGTCCTTGAAAAATCTTCAGACGGACTATATCGATCTTTGGTTGATGCACTGGCCTTGTCCCGAATTTTATATAATGACATGGAAGAAAATGGAGAAGGTTTATCATTCAGGGAAGGTGAAGGCTATAGGAATTGCGAATTGTAATAAGAGATATCTTGATATTCTTTTGAATGCAGGTGTTGAGGTCGTTCCCCATTGTTGTCAGTTTGAACTCCATCCTTTTAGAACGTGTGATAATCTTGTTAATTACTTGCGTAAAAAAGGAGTGGCGATTCAAGCGTATTCACCCCTTTGCAGAATGGTAAGTTTTGTGCGTAACTCAGAGATACTTTCTGATATGTCTGTCAGAAAGGGGAAATCGATTGCCCAGATAATTTTACGTTGGCATTATCAAAAAGGGTTTGTGCCAGTATTCAAATCTCAGAACCCTAGAAGGTTGAAGGAGAATTTCGCTATCTTTGACTTTAGTCTTTCCTACGATGAAATGTCTGCCATCGATCAGCTTAATTGTGACTACAAGTTTTGGTTGGAATCTCTTTATTGTCCTGGTTATTGATTGAGGGTGAGACATGATAGTTAGAATTATTAAGGCTCTATCATATTGGCTACTAGACTTGTTTTGTGTTCCGATAAAGAAGACAAGTTGGTATCGGCGAAAATTTATTCTCCCAAATGATTGTGAGTATCCAACGCGCGCTTGGCATTTCAAGAACGAGTCGCGCAATTTTGATCTTGTTGTCTTGGGAAGTACTGGAGCCAAATGGGCGTTTGACTTTTCTGTTTGCAGATTGAAGTGTATGAATTGGGCACAACAACCGCAGTATCTGCAGAACGATTTTCGAGTTCTCAAAAATTACCATAGCATTCTTAGGCATGGTGGCCATGTAATCGTTACATTGATGCCTTATTCGTTTTTGTATTTTGATGATACGCTTGATGAGACAGTCAGATACACTAAGATTCTAGACGGAACGCTTCTTAACCATAAATATCTTGCGACTGCATATAGATTGGCTAGATTCCCGATCTTCTATGGGATTGGATCGTTGAAGGCGATAGTAAAAGAAATTCTGACAAAGGTTAAAAGTGTTTTTCAAAAGAGTTTGGTTAATGCTACACCATATGTTGATATGCGGCATGAGTCTTTGTGTTTGTTGCGTTGGTGGGCAAGACAGTTTAACCATGTAACTCCTGATATTCCAATTGTGGGACATTTGGCGGAACTTAGGTCGCGTCAAGCACATATTTTACGCGATATTATTGATTTTTGTAAAGTGCGTGAGTATAAGGTTGCAATTGTTATTTTACCGATTGCACATACTCTTAAGGCGCTACTTCCTAGTCAATTTACTAAAGATATGATTTACCCGTTCATTGAAGAGATTGGCGAGTCTGTTTCTCTTTATGACTATTTGTGTGATGAAACATTTTCAAATGACACCCTGTTTTCTTCGCCACTGGTTATGAATGAAATAGGACGAAAGCTTTTCACGACTAGATTGATTGCCGATCTTGGGCTAAGTCATTGTAGCCTGTAAGGATCTACTTTTTATGAACAACAAACTCATAATGAAGAATACGCTTTTCCTGTATTTGCGCATGTTTTTCGTTATGGGGGTGTCATTTTATACGGCACGCATTACATTGAAGGCACTTGGGCCGGTCGACTTCGGGCTTAACAATGTCGTAGGAGGTGCTGTTGCTGTATTTGCATTTCTTAATGGAATGCTTGGTGTGGCGACTTCCAGATATCTGACTTTTGAACTAGGTACAGGTGATAAGAATCGCTTGGCTAAGATATTTAATGTAGCGTTGGCATCGCATATCGTACTTTCTTTGGTTATTATTATTTTGTGCGAGACTATTGGGCTTTGGTTGGTTTATTATAAATTAAGTATACCTGTAGAACGTTTTCCTGCGGCATTGGCGGTGTATCATCTTTCGGTACTAACATGTCCGATAATTCTTTCACAAATTCCATACGATGCTGTGTTAATTGCCCATGAGAACATGCGAATTTTTGCCATTGTGAGCATTATTGATGCTGTTGCACGCCTTTTTATAGCATATCTTCTTCTTGTGCTACCATTTGACAAACTCGTTACTTTTACAATATTGCTTCTCATTTTAAATATTGCTCGAATTACTTTTTATAGAGTATATTGTGTAATTCATTATACTGAGACAAGGTTTGTATTTTGCAAGGATTGGCCTATCTATCGCGAAATGTTTGTTTATTCTGGTTCTGATTTGATAGGCAATGTTTCTGGGTTAATTCAAGGCCATGGGATCAATTTGTTGTTGAACATGTTCTTTGGCCCAATGATAAATACCGCACGTGCTATTGCGTATCAGGTTCAAGGTAATGCAGCTCGATTTGCAGGGAATTTTCAGACGGCTTTTAGGCCACAGATTATCAAGGCATATGCAGCGAATGATTATTCGGGAATGTGGAAATTAGTTGAAAGGGGGACATGCATTTCATATTACATGATGTTTGTCATAGCCGTACCAGTATGCCTTGAAGCAGATTATCTGCTATCCTTATGGCTGGGAGAATATCCCCCCAAGGCAGTAACATTCTTGTTTTGGATTGTTGGTATATGCCTTGTTCAGCTTTTAAAGGCTCCAATTGTCACAGTCATGCACGCAACGGGACACATTTTCTTGGGAAATGTTACTGCGGGTTTTGTTCTTTGTTCAATACTCCCTGTCTCATATGTGCTTCTAAAGTCTGGATATAGTGCGGAAAGTGTTTTTGTGACAGCTTTTGTGTCGATGCTGATTTCGAATTTTGTTGAAATGTTTGTGGTTAAACGATATGTCACATTTTCTATACTTGGATATTTGGCACGATCATATCTTCGCTGCTTGGTTGTTTCTATTCTATCTTTTTTGTTGCCAGTTTATGTTTGGTATACATTGACTGAGGCTTCTTATATTAGGTTATTTTCTGTGATCGTAACTTCTATTTTATCTGTTGGAGGTATAGCGTTTGTGTTTGGTATTGATTCGGAGATGCGTCAGAAACTGATTGACGTTCTTCACGCTAGGGTTTGGTCGTTTGTCGTTATGGTTAGAGGTCGTTAGATTATGAGAATTGGTATCCTTACCTGGGCGAGAAATACTAATTACGGGGGGGCTTTACAGGCTCTTGCGTTAAAGACATTCCTTTGTCAAAATGGTATTGAGGCAGATTTGATTACATATCTGCCATTACAGACTTCCATATCTTACTCACAAGTTCTCGGTTTTTGTGGTGGAAGTTGGCGATGCCGCTTATTATCTTTTATTAGACCAATTTTCATTTGTCTGTTTGATGGATATGTTATTCAAACGGTAAGGCGAATATGGAAGACACGGAGATTTTTATCAAATATTCTTGGGTTGAACGGGCGAGTCTATGCCTGCAAAGCGGATTTAAACTCTCAGACCGAGTATGATGTTATTATTGTTGGTAGTGATCAGGTATGGAACCCTTGGATACTTCATGTTGATGACGGATATTTGTTAAATAAAATGCGTGAGTCTGTTATTCGGATCGCATACGCTCCAAGTGTGGCTACGTACACATTATGTGATAAGGATGAGTACTATAAATCTGCATTGCCAAAGTTTAAAGCGGTATCCGTACGCGAGAATGCTACTCGTGCAAAATTAGCTGAGTATTTCGGAAAACCAATTGAGTGGGTTGTGGATCCATCTTTGCTATTGACGAAGACGGATTGGTGTTTGTTATTGTCATTGCAAAAGCCTAGAGCAGATGGTCCGTTGGTCATTTACTGGTTGTCAGACTTGGAGACGGTAATCCCAGAAATCGTTGATTATGCTAATAGTCGTAAGCGTAGTGTGGTTATAATGGTAGATGTCAAATCTTTTTCTGTACAAAGAATGTGTTATCTTCAGTTAAAGAGACACATGTCGGCTAGGCGAATATTGAAGTTGTGCCCGTATGTGGAAATGAGGAAGTCGGCGGATGCAAGAGAGTTTCTTGCCTTAATTTCGCAAGCATGCGCTGTTGTGTCAAACTCATTTCATGGGATGGTGTTTAGTTGTATATTTGGTAAATGTTTTAAAAATGTTCTTGATGGTTCTCGCAAGGACATGTGGAGCCGACTTACAGATTTTTGTGAAAATATATCTGGGGATGGCTTCTTTACAATGGACATAAAGTCTGCGTTAAATACGGTAGAAAGTTCCCCCCCTAAGTTTGACCACGACAAGCTTGATTCTTGGATTTCAAGGTCACGCGAATGGCTACTAGGGGCGGTCAAGACGAATGATTAAGCACATGGAGCGGAAAGTCAAAGTTTTGTTTGGTTTGGACTCTCTGCATACTGGAGGTGAAGAGAAGTCTCTGATTTCACTATTATGTGAGATGGATCGTACTCGTTATGATATATTGGTTTTACTAGTTCGTAAAGAAGGTGAATTCCTTGCCGACATCCCATCGGATGTGGCAGTTGCAGAGGTCCCTTACACTGATGTCGGTAATGCTATAATAAAGCTAGGTAGAAAGAAAACACTTGCAAGACTTTTGGTTAAATTTAAGTTGTTATCATTCGCTAAAATTCTACTTGGCAGAGTTAGAGATTTTTGTTTCCGCACATCGTGTGTTGCGACATGTCATAATTTTTTGGCAACAATTGATGATTCAAGATTGCCAAGTTCTTCTTTTGATGTGGCAATGGCATATGGATGTAGTATACAAATGCATGCTCTTATAGCCGAAAAGATAAAAGCTAAACGTAAGGCTGTTTGGTTCCATTGCCAGACATTTGCAAAATCTAGATTGGATTTGGTTGGTCTATGGATGAGATTTGACCATCTTGTTGCCGCTTCCGCGTCAACAATTGAAGATGAACTTCGTTTTGTGTTTCCTTCATGTAAAGAAAAAATAGTGCGGTTGCCAATTATTTTTAGTCCCAAAGCATGCCGTGAAAAGTCTAAGCTAAGTGCAGGCTTTAAGCGATTAGACGAGTGTGTGATTATATTTACGGTTGGAAGGTTGACAGTTCAAAAGGGCATTGATTGGGCTATAGAAGTTGCCGTTAGACTAAAAATGGCGGGCTATAAGTTTAAATGGTACATTGGTGGTGGCGGACCATTGCAGGCAATGATGGAGCGGCGCGTGTCCGAGTTAAATATTGATGATTGCTTTGTCTTAATGGGGAATCTTGAAAATCCATACCCATATTTTAGAAGTTGTGATATTTATGTGCAGCCTTCAAGACATGAAGGAATGTGTATAACTCTTGCCGAAGCGAAGGTGTTTCATAAACCGTCCGTTTCGACATGTTTTGCAGGAGCATTAGATCAAATTAGGAATGGCGAGAACGGATTGATTGTCGATTATGGGGCCGATGCCATTTTTATGGGCGTCAAGCAACTTTTAGATAATCCAGATCTCTGTAAAAGTTTTGAAGCTGCATTGTCAGAGGAAAAGTTTGGGGTACACGAGAAGGTTGATAAGATCAATGATTTTATCCTTGGAGAACATTAATGTTTACAAGAGAAACGGCAGAAATTCTTCGTGACAGTCCTATTGGCATACGTGCAAAAGGTCTAGATATACCGTATGTCGAAATGTCTGATGCTGAGAAACTTTGCAAGCGTCCTGTGGTTTCCGTTCACATGGTCACCTACAATCATGAGCCATATATACGGCAGGCGATTGAAAGCGTTATGATGCAGAAGACGAACTTTGAATTTGAACTTGTAATCGGTGAAGATTGTTCGCAAGACAAGACCCGCGAGATATGTTTTGAATACCAGAAGAAATACCCTGATAAGATACGTGTCCTTTGGTGGCATGAGAATGTGTCAAAGTTTGGTGGTAATGGCCGTCGCGTTACAACCTGTTGTCGTGGTGATTTTATCGCATTTTGTGAGGGCGATGACTACTGGGTTGATCCGCTTAAACTTCAAAAGCAAGTTGATGTGATGCGAAGGTATCCAAGTGTCGGTTATGTGTTTTGTGGCGCAGACATCTTTAATGAATCAACATCCCAATGGACCGAATGGAATGGAGGGGCGTTTCAATCGGGAATTATCGCTGGTAGGAAATTCGCATTAATACATATGTTTGGAACTAAACCAGGTTGTAAAATTGGCGACGAGACTTTTATGATTACTGCAACAGCGATGGTACGAACGAGAATGTTTTCATCGGTAAGAATGAATAATGAGATTTTTGATTGGGAATTATGCCTAGCCGATACAACAATATGGGTTGGGCTGGCGACAATTTCGGATGTGTATTATATCACGGATAGAGTTTCGGTGTATAGGCGAACAGATCGTGGTGCCTGTTCCAGCTCTTCCATTGGGTTAGTTAATAGAGATGCCTCACTTGTACGAATGTTTTATGCAGCACGGTTTTTCCAACTTTCGGCTGCTGATTTCCCAGTTAGATTCTGCAGGGATTTTTGTTGCCATTTTATGAATTCATTGAGAAATAAAGAACCGTTACATATTGTGGATGTGATGCGAAAGATTGGCAATGATGATTTTTGTGTGCAATTCTTCCACAGAGGGATTTGCAGAGTTGCAACATGGTTTTTACGAATGGCGCCGCGAAACAATCTCTTGGCATTATGGGTGTCACGCCTTCTTGTTTATGCACCTGTGCTTAAGGAGAGTTCGCGTGTAAAAGCTCTTTACGATGCTCTTTAATTCATTGACATTCATAGCCTTCCTGCCAGTTGTTTTTTGTCTTTACTGGGCATTGAATGGACATTTGCGATTGCAGAACCTTGCAATCGTCGGCGCAAGTTATGTTTTTTATGGGTGGTGGGATTGGCGTTTTCTTGTGTTGATTGCCTTCACTAGCGCATGGGCGTATGTTTTTGGTCTTCTCCCAAAGTCAAAATTATACGTTGCTATTTCTGTGGTTGTGAATCTTGGAATCCTCTGTTCCTTTAAATACTACAACTTCTTCGTAGATTCTTTCTGTGCCATGCTGGGTTTACAGGAGGGGGATTCGTCGGTCAATTTGATATTGCCAGTTGGCATTTCTTTTTATACCTTTCAGGCGTTGTCGTATACATTGGATGTGTATCGTGGCACTGTTCAACCAACTAAGGATGTTGTCGCGTTTTTTGCCTATATCTCTTTCTTTCCGCAATTGGTCGCCGGGCCAATTGAACGAGCAGCCAATTTGCTTCCGCAATTCTTGAAAGCTCGATGTTTTGACTATGTGGTAGCGGTAGAAGGCTCGCGGCAGATGCTTTGGGGTTTTGCCAAGAAAGTGCTAGTTGCCGATTATTGTGCAGAGACCGCAAATCGGTTGTTGGAAAATGGACAGCATTCCAGTATAGCCCTCTGGATCGGGATGCTATTCTTTACTTTTCAGATCTATGGGGATTTCTCAGGGTATTCCGACATCGCAATTGGATGTGCAAAGCTATTTGGCTTTCGGCTTATGCGGAATTTCGCTTACCCATATTTTGCGCGTGACATAGCCGAGTTCTGGCGGCGTTGGCACATGTCGCTGACTACATGGTTCCGTGACTATCTATACATCCCTTTGGGCGGGAGCCGTTGCGGAACATATAAGAAGATACGAAATACATTTGTCATATTTGCTGTGTCTGGCCTATGGCATGGTGCGAATTGGACTTTTGCAATGTGGGGTGTATTCCATGCAGCTTGTTTTATGCCGCTTCTCGTGATGGGCAAGAATCGTCGTTATGTTGGAGATTATGTTGCTGCTGGCAGGTGTTGGCCTAGCTTGGCTGAGGTTGTAAAAATGGTCGCCACCTTTCTACTTGTCGTTGTCGGATGGACGTTCTTCCGCGCACCTGATATAAATACTGCTTTTTCATGGGTTGGAAGGATGTTGTCTTTCTCTTCGTTAGTTCTGCAAGGCGTAGGGCTCTCAGGGATTGTTGTACCGATTGTTTGTGTCGTGTCGTTGTTGCTTGTGGAATGGTGCAATCGGATGCGTGAAATACCTGCATTGCCTTGCAATCGACTTATGCGCTGGACCATTTATGTCTCACTTGCTTCTGCGATAATCTTCTTTCATCCAGATGCCAATGCATTTATCTATTTCCAGTTCTGATCCGATGAAGCGATACCTTGTGACGATTGCAGTGTTTTTCGCTGTGATGATTACTCTTTGCATTTCCGTCGTTATTTTCAGGATTGTTGTTGTACAGCCTGAGGTGGATGAAGTGTTTAAAGTGCGTCCAAATACGCGCTTACTATGCCTAGGCAATTCCCACACTGGATGCACATGGGAAGACTCGGAATCCTTGGGAGTACAGGTGTTGTGGAAGAGTTCGACGCCAATATTGTTCTCTGTTTTGAGACTTCGTGAACTTGAACGGCGCGGACAGCTTACTGGAATTAAGGCTTGCATTATGGATTGTGATATGACAACGGTTGAAGCACTGCAGCCAACCCTGTTGATTCGTGAATTTCGATTACAATTGCCGTTCACATGGCGCTATTCAAGAGATTTCTGGCGTCAGCTTTTCCCGGTTTTCGTTGACGCATTGCTCGTATGCCGGCCATTTGTGATTCAGGAAACGCCTCCACGAGATATGAGACTGTGGGGGACGCTAACCGAGGAAGATCGCCGACGGCAGTTGAAAACAATGTATGGCTCAGAAATTCAGCCGGTCGCCGACTGGTTGGATTATGTCTTAAAAGCAATTGTTGAAGCAAAGGAGATATGTCGTCGCAATGGGATTCACCTATATTTGATGGCTTCTCCGCTTGTGTCAAACAACCCTCAGCAACTTTCGACAGAAATATCTGAATTGAAGCAAGTGGCTCGTGACCATGGGGTACCATATGTTGATTTCAGGCGAGAAGTCTCAGATTCAAAGTTTCGAGATGCGCAACACATGTCAGAGCAAGGACGCCGCGAGTTTACCCAGATGATGGTGGCAAAACTGGTAGAGGGTCTACCTTTGTAAGTTTGGCAAATATAAATTTAATTCTTATTATGAAAAGAGATTACTCGGTTGAGATTTTCCGTTGCGTGATGATGTTCTTCATCTGTTGGTTGCACGCGACTTCGTGTGCTGATGTTGTTTGTGTGCCGCAGGTAAATATTTTGTTGCATGCCGTGCCGGCATTCGTTCTTATAAGTGGTTATTTCGGAATTGAGTTTCGCTGGTCGAAAATATTGCGTTTGTGGGCAACGGTGTTTTTTGCGCGGCGTTTTCGGCATTTTTCGGAAGATATTGTCTTGGAATGGAAAAGGTTTCATTGTTCGACTTGTTTCATGGGCAACTGACTAGCAATTGGTATGTCAACGAATATACTTTGCTTATGTTTTTTGCCCCTTTGGTTAACGTCGCTATTCAAAACATGAGAGGCAGACAACTCGTTGTTGTATTACTCCCGTTTTACATAATGTTTTTCGTATGGAACTGGGCAGGGAATAAAATTGCGGCAAATGTCATGCCTTTGCCTAAAGAGTTTGGAAGCTACACATGCCTTATGATGATTGCGGTGTATTTACTGGCGCGTCTGATCCGTAGAGCGGAAGGGCGTATATATATTCCTGCATGGGTGTGCTTTCTTACTTTCACATTGTGTGTAATTTTGTGTTCGATAGGCGCATCGAATTATGCATCTCCGTTTGCTATTGGCGCTGCGGGGTGCATTTTCATGGCGTTTAAACATTGGCATTGGCCCAGTTGGGTAAAATCCTTGGCCAGATTTCTGTCCCCATCCATGTTTTCTGTATTCTTATTGCATTCAGGAATTGTTTTGAAAGATGTTGTCACTGAAGTTTACTGCTAATGGCATTGGACACATTTGCCGCCTGTATTTATGTCGGTACTGGTCGCGGGAAGTATCTTCTTGGGAGGTGTGATTGTTGACGTTTTATTCCGCAGGCCTTTGGTTTGGCTTTTGAAGCCAATTGCTAATCGCCTTTTAAGGAACATTGATAAAGAGTGGAATGCTTTTTGTGAGAATTCTTTGAGATGTATCCGCTTTTCTCGATAATTGTTCCAGTCTATAATGTGGAAGTATATTTACGCGAATGCCTCAATTCGGTTCTGGCGCAGACATGTACGTACTGGGAGTGTATTTGTGTGGATGATGGCAGTACTGATAACAGCGGTACGATCTTGGATGAATTTTCACACAGTGATTCGCGGTTTTCGGTGATTCATAAACCGAATGAAGGGGTGAGTATTGCGCGTAATGTGGCAGTGCAACAAGTGCGAGGTAAGTTTGTAACATTCCTTGACGCAGATGATCTTGTGGCTCCTGATTGGTTGGCGAATTATAAATATGTTTTTGACTCGTCTAATGTTGATATGGTGCGTATACAGTTGGAACGGTTCCAAGACGGGGCACTGATTCCGGCATGTTCAGCATCCATGGGGTTTCATGTGGTTGACAAGGATAAATTTGAATATTACCAATTAATTTCAGATACGAGATGCCACGGATATGTATGCTTATGTGCCTATAAGGCTTCAACATTGAAAAGTTGCAAGTTTCCAGCTCATGTTGGTTTTGCAGAGGATGCTATTTTTAATTTTTCATACCTTGATTCTTGTGGTGATATTGCCATAAGTAAGTATTCCGGTTATCTATATCGTCAACGCCACTGTTCTGGGTCGCATCGAGTTTTAGAGAACGAAGAGTGGCTTCAATTTTGTGATGCGATTTTGGGAATGTTGATGCATATTAAGAGTCCTATAATATGTGAACAGGCGTCTTTTATGCTTTGGGGAGACTTGGCTGTATTCTTGTCCGATGCGAAATCAATGCCATTTCGGCGTGACATTAGGAAGAGAATCAATATGGCTCGGCAGCATTTGAAATTCTTGTTTAGTGGCATGAAAGTTCATTGGCGTATTTCTTGCGCCTTGTTTTTGGCGTTGGGCATAATCTGGCCGACCATTGTGTTGAAGAAGGTATTGTCTGTTAAATCATGAGAGGGCGACAATCATATGTATATGTGACACCCTTTTTCCCATCGCCGTGCAGCTGGCGGGGGGCGTATTGTCTGGATTTTGTGAAAGCGCTGACGCGGATGGGGCGATATGATGTACATGTATTTATGGAGGGTGACGGACCTGATTACGAATTCCAAGGAGTGAGGGTTCATAGATTCTCTGTACGGCGTTTGCCGAGTAACATCCTGCCATTTCTTTTTGCCAGACATAATGTCCAGAGTTTCATGGACAAGGTGGTTACGTGTGGGATAAGGTTGGAGGATGTTGCAGTATGCCATGCAAACACGGCAAACTTTGGGATATACTCGTTGGCAATGAAAAAGCGGAACCCCAATTGTCTTACACTACTGCATCATCATAATCTTCAATCGTTTGGATTAAACAATGGAATCTTTTGCCATTGTTGGCCGTATAATGTCATCCAATATCCGCTCTTGCGAAGAATACATGAGAAGATAGATTGCCATGTATTCATCAGCGAGCAGGCGCGGCGAAGTTTTCTTGCCGTTCCGGACACATCTTGGACACAATATGGGTATTACAAGAAGCAGATGCGGGGTTTGGAGTTCTATCGTTCGCCAAAGATAAGGCAGTCAATCATTCTACATAACGGGGTAGATACAATGTTGTTTTCGCCGGATACTACCGTTAAAATGGATCGGCCATTCACAATCGGTTGTGTGGGCAATTTCAGTGCGCTAAAGGATCAGATGGGGCTTCTGAAGGCACTGGATATAGTGGGTGGAAAGTTGGGCGATTGGCGATTGAAGTTTCTTGGTTCAGGTAGTATCGAACATGAAATGCGGGCTTTTATCTTATCACATGGCATGGAAGAGAAGGTTGATTTCTTACGGGAAGTCGGGCATGAGCGATTACCGGATTTCTATCGGTCGCTTGACTTGTTTGTTTTGCCGAGCTGGTTTGAGGGGTTTGGATGTGTATTCACCGAGGCGTGGGCATGTGGCGTGCCGTTCATCACATGCGAAGGGCAGGGCATTGAGGATTTAATCTTGGACGATGAACGGGAATTGTGGTTATGTCGGCAACGCGATCCTGTTGATCTGGCGGGGAAAATAGTAGGATATTATGAGAAGCGACCGCGGCAGAATCTTGCGGGGCCAGTTGCCATTCCGAAAATTATTGCCGATTTCGTTTCGAGGATCGGCATACTATGTGATGTAATATGAAATTTGTTCTCCATACCATCTCTCCTTCGCCACATCAACTTCCATTGGCAAAGGAACTAGTACAAATTCTCGGCGAAGAAAATTTTCGCTATATTTATGAACAGCCATTGACAGAAGAACGTCGCCACCTTGGTTGGGGGGATAAATTTGATAATGAGAAATGGGTTATGAACGAACGCCGTGATATTGACAGTGCCAGGTTTTGGATGAATCAAGCAGAGGTGGTTCTAACGGGGATTAGACGATTTGATTTGATTCGTGATCGTGTGTTGAGAGGATATAAGACTTGGTACATGAGCGAACGATGGTTTAAGCCCATATCAATTTCTCGCCTGCTAAATGGTTTTGGCAGGAATCTGAATCATGTTAAGCTACCTGGCTGGATACGGCTTATGCATCCAAAGTATTTTAATATGCTTCGTGCTCTTAGGGAGTTGACGCATGATAGAGGTACAAGTGTTTTTAGGGTGTTTCCAATCGGCGTCCATGCTCGTAGGGATATGCGGCTTATTGGTGTTCCAGAGGACAGGATGACGACCTGGGGATATTTCGTGGAGAGTTCAAGATATAAAGTTGAAAGAGAAGATGTCAGAGATGAATTGAGAGTTCTTTGGGTAGGACGTCTGTTGAACTGGAAACACGTTGATACGATTGTGCAAGCAGTAAAGGTATACATTAAGATGAGAGACAGGGATGGTTCTCTTCCGAGAATCTCATTAGACATATATGGAAGGGGACCAGAAGAAACTTGTCTTAGGAAGTTGGCGGAAAGATATGAAGAAGTAATAAAGTTCTATCCTCCTGTACCAATTGTAGACGTCCGTAAGTTGATGCGACAACACGATGTATATATACTAGCAAGTGACGGGATGGAGGGCTGGGGGGCAACTCTTAATGAGGCACTGGAAGAGGGTATGGTGGTCTTGGGGACGCATGAGGCCGGATCTAGCGGAACGATCTTGTCCGCTGACCGCCAGTTTAAGACGGGAGACGTTTTGGAGTTGGCGAGACTTTTAGGTAAGGTTGCGCGAGGATGCTTCAAGCCGACGGGAATTGGCGATTGGGGGGTTTCGACTGCAGCTAGAAAACTAATGGAACTTGTTGGATGAAGATTGTTCAAGTCGTGCCCTCGGTGGGCGATGAATCGTCTGGTCCGAGTTATTCTGTGCCTGGTCTCTGTGTTGGATTGCAGTTGGTTGGTTGTCAAGTGGCCCTTCATTTTACGGGGAAACTTCCTCAGCGTGAATTCACCTTCCAGGTATATGCGTATCCTGCGTCACGGATTCCGCATCCACGTTTGGGGCGTTCGCCAAGAATGCTTGAAGGGTTGATTAAGGCCGCTTGTGTTGCTGATATCATCCACAATAATTCATTCTGGATGTATCCCAATGTTTATCCTTATCTGGCTGTCAAGAAATCAAGGAATAAGAATTGTAAACTTGTCAATGCACCGCGAGGTACTCTTGCCGAATGGTCGCTGAAGCATCATTGGTTTCAGAAGAAACTTTTCGGATGGTTCGATGGGCAATATGCTGCCATGGCTGCGACCGACATGTGGCACGCTACATGTGAGAAGGAGTATGAAGAAATTAGGGTATTGGGGTATCGGCAGCCAGTAGCGATTGTGCCGATAGGAATGGATATTCCTGAGTTTCTGGTTTCAGGTTCCGCGTTTCCAGTTTCTAGTTTCACTTTGGAGAAACGGTTAAAGAGGGTGGTCTTCTTTGGACGGTTGCATAAGGTCAAAGCGATTGATAATCTGATTCTCGCATGGGAGAAGATATGTTCGCAATCAGCCCCTAACTCTTTAGTGTGTCCCATGGTTCAAGATTGGGAGTTGGTGATTGCGGGACCGGATGACGGTATGAGGCGGGGACTTGAGGCGTTAGTTGCGGATCGCAAGATACCGCGAGTTTCTTTTGTGGGGGAAATAAAGGGTGGCGCGAAGTACGAGTTTCTTTCGGCGGCAGATATCTATGTGTTGCCGAGCCTTACGGAGAATTTTGGAGTGACAGTGGCAGAAGCCCTTGCGTGTGGTACACCTGTGATTGCAAGTCAGGGTACGCCGTGGGCTGGATTGGAGAATGCGGGTGCCGGAAAATGGGTGCCGATTGGGATTGAACCGCTTGCGGTAACGTTAAGAGAGATGATGTCAATGAGTGATGAAGATCGGTCACGGATGGGGGGACACGGGCGAGATTGGATCGTCCACGATTTCTCGTGGAAAGGCATTGGCGCGAAGATGAAGATGGCGTATGAGTGGCTGTTGGGGAAGGGCGAGAAACCAGAGTGGGTGAAGGTTTGATGTCCCTGGTTTCGAATTCCTAGTTTCGTGCAGGAGTTTGGAGGGTTGAGTACTGGAGGGCGTTCAGTGGTGAGCGAGAAAAGGAGAAAGAGATGGAAACAAAAGTGACGAGTTTGACAATTCCAGATCATGGTGATGATCGAGGGAATCTTATTGCCCTTGAAGGGATGAGTGACATTGTGCCTTTCGAGATTAAGCGGGTCTATTATTCTTTCGACACTCAGCCCGGAAGTGTACGTGGGAATCATGCGCATAAAAACCTGAGGCAGTTTGTGCTATGTCTTAGCGGAGCGTGTACATTCATATGCGAAATGCCAGATGGAACACGAACTGAATATGTGTTGGATTGGCCGAACAAGGGCTTGCTTGTTGAGGGTATGGTTTGGCGCGAGATCAAGAACTTCTCAAAGGATTGCGTAATGGTGGTGTTGGCTTCGGAACATTATAACGAAGCGGACTATATCCGTAACTACCAAGATTTCTTGAAGGCAGTTGGGAGGGCGTGATGATTAAGTTCCTAGATTTGAAAAAGATCAACGAGCGGTTCCGTGGCGAGATGGATGCCGCGACAAAAAGGGTCTTGGATTCCGGATGGTATTTGCTTGGTAAGGAGGTCGAGCAATTTGAAAAGGATTTTGCCGTCTATTGTGGTGTGAAACATTGCATTGGTGTAGCTAACGGACTGGACGCGCTCAACTTGATCATCAAAGCATACGGTTTCGGATCAGGAGATGAGATTATAGTTCCGGCAAATACATACATTGCCAGTATTCTTGCGATCAGCGCAAATGGTTGCACACCTGTTCTTGTCGAGCCTAAATGGAACACGCGTCTCATAGATGAAGATCTGATCGAACAGGCGATTACACCGCACACGAAAGCAATTATGGTTGTGCATCTTTATGGTCGTGCGATGAATATGGGGAAAATCTGGGAACTGGCAAAGAAATACAGCCTCAAGGTGATTGAAGATTCGGCACAGGCGCATGGTGCAAAGTTCGATGGACGGCGTTGTGGAAGTTTGGGAGATGCCAGCGGATTCTCATTTTATCCGGGGAAGAACCTTGGTTGTCTAGGTGATGGAGGTGCGGTTACGACAAATGATGATGAACTTGCAGAGAAAATCCGCGCCATCCGAAATTACGGTAGCGACTACAAGTACCATCACATATACAAGGGAACGAATTCTCGGCTTGACGAAATCCAGGCTGCATGGTTAGGTGTTAAGCTTCCGCATCTGGATGAGGACAACACTATTCGTGCAAAGATTGCTGCACGATATTGTGCGGAGATAAAGAATCCTTTGATAGAGTTGCCAGATGATCCTAACGTTATGTTAGATACAGGCAATCTTTCGCATGTGTGGCATGTGTTTACGATTGTGTGCAAAGAGCGTGACAGGCTCAACAAGTGGTTGATGGATAATGGGGTCCAGACAAATATACACTATCCGACACCACCGCATAAGCAAGGTGCGTATACCGAGTTGGCCCATCTTGACCTCTCCATCTCAGAACGGATTCATCGCGAGGTATTGAGTCTGCCGATTTCTCCTGTCTTGAGTGATGCCGAGGCGTCTGAGGTAATTCATCTGGTGAATATGTTTCGTTAAAGTCTTGCAAGGAGGGTAACAATGGACAAGATTCCCATTACTGTCGTGATACTGACACTTAATGATGAACCGCATCTCCCGGAGTTGCTTGATTCGATACAACCGTATGTTGAGGACATATTCATCGTAGATAGTCGGAGTATTGATCGAACCGTGGACATTGCATTGGAACGAGGGATTAAGATCGTTCAACGTCCATTTGTGAAACCTCCAGAACAATATGCGTGGGCATTTAAGAATCTTCCAATCAAGACAGAATGGCTTTTTAGCATGGATCAGGACGAGCGCTTTACTCCATCGCTTGTTGAGGAATTGAAGGTAATGTTTTCAAAAGGAATATCGGATGATGTGGATGGATTTACTGTTAAATGGCGATATTGGTTTATGGGGAAGCCGTTACATGCAAAATCAGACAACTTCCGATTGATGAGGACGAAAAAATGCTGGGTGTCTGAAGTGACATGTAATGAGCATTTTTGTGTTCCGGGGAAAATACTTCATTTACAGGGAATATTGGAACATAAAGATGTGCTTAATTTACATGAGTGGTATCAAAAACAAAATTTGTGGACAACCTTGGAGGCTGTCGCTCGGATAAAGGATCATTCTGTAGATGAAAAGGCCAAGTTGTTTGGAACGGCAGTGCAACGTAAGGCATTCTTTAAGGTACTTT
>JAEEGL014413376.1_pt1 | contig 37499 bp, 31 predicted proteins | sample 9134231 | NCBI WGS metagenome assembly JAEEGL01 (sample SAMN16246548, study PRJNA631951) | gut metagenome | biome: gut microbiome; feature: rumen; material: fiber-attached | host: Bos | place: Iran: Karaj | collected 2018-10 | reverse complement strand
GAACTGCTGGGGCGTGATGCCCGCTTCCCTGGCCTTTTCCTCGATCTTCAGGCCGTGCTCATCCGTGCCGGTGAGGAACATCACGTCAAAACCCCGCATTCGCTTATACCGCGCCATGACATCGGTGGCCACGGTGCAGTAAGTGTGCCCGATGTGGAGATTGGCGGACGGATAATAAATGGGAGTCGTGATGTAGAATGTCCCTTTGCTCATGATTCTGCCTCCTTGACATGTTATAACAAACACTTTTACCACCGATTACGGAAAAAGTCAACTTCTCCCGCTTCAAAAGCGGAAATACGCGCCAGAAATTCTTTTCCGGCCCTTTCGCGTTTCCTGAAAACCCTGTCGACTTTTCCCATTTGTTGACGGAAAATCGGTTGACATACCACATCTTGTATGCTACCATGCAGTTGATAACTTTAAGACGGCTCGGGAAGCCGACAAGATATCGCACAATCGCACAGGGGCACTGAGGGGCGCAGTGTGCATACCTTGCCGGTTTTATCGGCGGGGTATTTTCTTTGCCCTTCGGGCTGCCGGAATTGAAAATGGAGGAAATGTATGAAACTGATTTACGGAATCAAGGACAAGCCGAAAACCGGGCAGGTCGTGCTTTTCGCACTCCAGCAGCTGCTTGCGATCATGGCCGCCACGATCGCGGTGCCCGCCGTCATCAACAGCATCTGCGGCACGGCGCTGACCGCTTCCGCCGCCCTCTTCGGTGCCGGCTGCGGCTCCATCATCTATCTTCTGTTCACGAAGTCCTCCAGCCCTGTTTTCCTGGGCAGCTCCTTTGCTTTCATCGGCTCCATGTGTTCCGCCTTCGCAGGCGCCGCTTCCCTGGCCGCCGGCTACTGGGGCCTCATTATCGGCGCGCTGATGGCCGGCCTCGTCTATGTTGTCATTGCCATCGTCATCAAATTCTGCGGCGTCAAGTGGATCGATAAGCTGATGCCTCCCGTCATCATCGGGCCCACCGTGGCCATCATCGGCCTCAGCCTCAGCGGCAATGCCGTGGGCGACCTGATGAGCAGCGGCGCAGGCGGCGGAAGCAGCTATGTCGCCCTCATCTGCGGCCTCATCACGCTGGCCGTCACCATGCTGGCTTCCACCTATGGCAAGAAGGGCGTGAAACTGGTACCCTTCATCATCGGCATCCTGGCCGGTTATATCGCCGCCACCATTTTCTATCTGATCGGCAAAGCTACCAACAATCCGGCTTTGATCGTCATCAGCTACGATGCTTTCAAGGGCTGCGGTATCGTCGCCCTGCCCGACTTCACCTTCCTGCTGGGCAAGGGCGGCCTGAGCCAGCTGAGCGGCGCTTATATCGTCACTCTCTTCAGCGCCTATGTTCCGGTGGCATTCGTGGTCTTTGCCGAGCATCTGGCTGACCACAAGAATCTCTCCAGCATCGTCGGCGTCAACCTTCTGGAAGAGCCCGGCCTCACCCGCACGCTGCTGGGTGACGGCATCGGTTCCATCGTGGGCACCTTCTTCGGCGGCTGCCCCAACACCACCTACGGAGAATCCATCGCCTGCGTGGCTATCACCCGCAACGCCTCCACCGTCTCCATCTGGGGCGCTGCCTTTGCCTGCATCATCTTCTCTTTGATCGCCCCCCTGGTGGCATTCCTGGAGACCATTCCCTCCTGCGTCATGGGCGGCGTCTGCGTGGCTCTCTACGGCTTCATCGCCGTGTCCGGCTTCAAAATGCTGCAGGGCGTTGACCTGAACAAGAACCGCAACCTCTTCGTCGCCTCCGTGATCTTCATCACCGGTGTCGGCGGTATGGTCGTCACCTTCGGCGCCGTGGAGATCCGTACCGTGGCCTGCGCCCTGATCCTTGGCATTCTGGCCAACGTAATGCTCTCCAAGGAAAAAGACGAAGAGGCATAACACACTGCTTCCAAATATCAGCCCGCCCGGCAAAAGCCGGGCGGGCATTTGGTTATCAATCGGATTACTTCCCGTAGCGGTCTGCCAGGAAGAGATAGCAGGAGGATGCCCAGGAGGACCAGAAGAGTTGTTTCTCGCCGAATGCGACCAGGCCGCGCTCCCCTTTCCCGTTCAGAGCGTTGTGGATATGGAACATACCGTTGTCCCGCAGCGTCCGGGCATAACGGAGGCCCATCTCCTTGGCCAGTTCCGGTTTCCCGGAAGCTTCCAGGGCCAGGCAGAAAATCATCTGAGCGGGAACGATCACGCTGCCGGCAGTGAAGCCATGGTTGAAGAAGGGGCTCTCCGGGCTCTCGGAAGCAAAGCCATAGGGCGTGATAAAGCCGTTCTTCCAGATGAAATCCACGGTTTTGTCAATAATGTCCTTCGGCAGGCGGTTTCCGAGGATCAGGGCGGCGAAGATGGGCAGGCTCAGCGTGTCCGCAACGGCGCCGGTGCGGACGTTCTTCACGACCCAGCGTTCCCCGTTCCAGAGCATCTTGATGATCTTTTCCGTCAATTCGTCGGCCCGCTTCGTCCAGGCGGCACATTCCGCCTCCGGTACGCCGATGCTCTTTCCCAGCTTTGCAAGGGCGTCCATCATCCGCACCGTGTAGGCATTCATGTCCGGGGAAGCCAGCGGGAAGCCGACGTAGAAGTAGGCGGCATCCTCCCAGCCGGTCTCAATGGCGCCCTGGTTCTCCCAGACCCCGTCCCCGTCCAGGTCGCGGAAATTGAAGAAGAACTCGGTCCACTTGGCCATGCGTTCATAGAGGCTCTGCTTCTCCTCCAAGGGGATCTCGCTCAGGTCGCAGTGGTCCAGGAGCCAATCCAATGCCACGCCCTGGAAGGGCGGCTTCATGCTGGCGCTCATGCCGGACTTGTGGGAGATTGCGTCCTCAATACGGCCGTTGACGTCCTGATGGTCGAAGCAGGAACGGAGGATGTCCCAAGCCAAGCGGACGTCTTTGCTGAGCCAGATGGCCTGCATGGCCTGCTGCCAGCCAAACGCGCTTTCGAAGATGATGCGCATCATCTTCACCATGGTGTGCTTATAAGCAGTCTCCCCGTCCGGGTCCACCATCAGGCTCCAGGTAGTCCAGAGGGCCTGACGGCGCATAGGCTCGAATTCTGCAGGCAGCGAGGGATAGAGGCTGTTGCAGAAATCGTCGAATTCCTTTTGAACCGCCGCAACGGCGTCGTCATAGGCAGGATAGGAATCCAGCGGGCGGGCACCGGGATCCACGGCATATTCCTCAATACCGAATTCAAAGACGCCTTCCTTATCCGGAAGGATCAGGAATCCGCCGCCAGGTTGGGCCTGGACGCTGCCGCGGAAGATGATCAGCAGGCCGGTGTCATCGGAAAATGTGAAGCGCCAGGTGCCGTTGGAAAGCTCCAGGGGCGTACTGCCGAATGCGCCTCTCTGCGTGCTGATCCGAAGCCCCAGGCCGTCGGTTCCCCGGCCAAGGATCAGGCGCTTTTCTGCGATGCAGAAACGGGCGCTGCCCTTTTCGGACTGAAGGATGACCTCCACCGGCGTGGTGGAGATCACAGTCGGCAGGCGGCGGCCGTTCTGCATCAGCTCCATGGACATCTGGCGGCAGGAATTCTGGGAATTCAGATTGCTCATGCCGCTGCCGCCGCCCTTGCAGGTGGTGAGGTAGAGTGTATTCTTCCCAAATTGGGAATCGCCTTCGTTTTTGTTGGCGAAGGCCAGGTAACTGCCCCGGCGGGAAAAGGGTGTGCTCAAGGGATCTACGAAGCATTTGCTCTCCAGCATAGTGGTCCATCCTTTCTTTTTTTGTTTTTCTTATTTTATCAAGTCTTTTCCTTTTTGTAAACTACCGGTATTGCCCCTTTCTCTTCCATATGTTAAGCTGAGGCCATGAAAGGGGGCCTGGGGATGAAGTATTCCATGGAACGGGATTTTGACAATTTCGTAGTGTTCGACCTTGAAACGACAGGTTTCGGCACCGGTGCCGGCATCACCGAGATCGGTGCAGTAAAGGTGGAGCACGGGGAATTCATCGACGTTTTTTCTTCCCTTGTGAATCCCGGATGTCATATTCCCCTGCAGATACAAATGCTAAACGGGATCACGGATGCACTGGTGGCGGATGCACCTAGTTTTTCCCGGCTTCTTCCGAAGTTTCTGGCGTTTCTCGGAGACGACCCTTTGATCGCCCACAATGCATCCTTTGATTGCTCATTCCTTTATCGGGAAGCAGCCAGACTGGGGATCGAGATCTCCAATCCCGTAGTGGACACGGTGAAGCTGGCCCGCCGGGTATGGCCGGGACTGCCCAGCTATAAGCTGACCTACCTGGCGGACTACCACGGGATCAACCAGCAGGATGCCCACCGGGCCTGGTGCGACGCCAAAGCCACCGCAAAACTCTACCTCATGATGCACAGCTGAACAAAATGAAAACCAATCCCCCTGCGCAGTTCACAGCGCAGGGGGATTCCCATATCACTCGGCTTTGTCAGCTTCTTTTTCCGTCTCTTCCCCGGTTTCCGCTTCAGGTTCCTCCGCAGATGCTCCTGAGCCGCCGGCCGCTTGGGCTTCCAGCGCAGGGACGATGATGTACTTTTTGATGATCGGGTAACAGGTGAACACGGTGCAGAACCAGCTGAGAGAGTAGAAGAAAAGCGGCAGCAGGATGATGGTCATCAGCGGTGCCAGCAAGAAGGTTACCACCGTACAGGCCAGAGTTACCAAGGTGCTCAGAACATTTCTGCCAAATCCCAGGATCACGAAGAGCCAGGCATTCTTCAGGATATGAAATACATTGAGGTTAACGGTCACTGCCATCAGGTAGGTGTAGTGCCGCATAAAAAGCCAGACCACCAGAGCAATGCCGCAGACGACGCTGCGAATCACGGAAAGAGCATAGCTCACGTTCTTCCCGGCCTCTGCAAAGCCGCCGAACATCCCGTTGACGCAAAGCCACACGATCAGGATATCCATGATCCCAAAGAAAAGGCCCTGGCGGACATTGCTCCAGGCCCGGCTCCAGAAATCCGACATCCAGGCGTGTTCCTCTCGGGCGAAATTCCGGAGGATATAGGTAAACCCCATAGTGATGGGACCGTAGGCAAGGACGGAAATGACCAGAAGCGGGACATTCAGGAATTGCGGGACAAAGCTGAATACATTGGCGATAAAGCCGACACCTGCCAGCAAAATCACACCATCCCCGATTTCCTTCAGCTTGTCGGCAAAATAGCCGTTCAGCGTATAAAACACATAGAGAAGCATGGGCAGCGTGATAAGGAAATACCAAAGATTCAGGGTGAGGAATCGCCAGAACTTCCGGAAATACAGCTCAAAGAAACGGAAAAAGCCCTTTTTGACCGGCGCATTGTCCAGAAGATCCGGCCGGTTTTTATATACGTAGGGGCGGAACAAGCTCATAAACGGAATGGCTCCTTGTTAGAGTGCGGCATCAGGCGCGGGGGTGGGCTTTCTGGTAGACCTCCGCGAGATGATCCTGCACCACTTTTGTATAAATCTGCGTCGTGGAAAGGTCGGCATGTCCCAGCATTTCCTGGATATCCTTAAGATTTGCACCGTTGACCAGGAGATGGGCAGCGAAGGAATGGCGCAGGGTATGGGGTGTGATTTCCTTTTCAATTCCGGCTTTCTTCTGATAGGTTTTCACAATCTTCCAGAAGCCCTGCCGAGACATACGGCTGCCGCCCAGGTTTACAAACAGAGCTGGTTCGTCCACTGCTTCTACCATCGCAGGCCTCACTTCTTCAAGGTAATCACGCAAAGCTTTGACCGCAACCTTATACATGGGGATGACTCTTTCCTTTTCTCCGCTGCGGCAGCGGATGAATCCGACGGAGAGATTCACGTCCTCCAGGTTCAGGTTAATGAGCTCCGATACCCGGATGCCGGTGGCATAAAGGAGCTCCAGCATGGCCTTGTCCCGGATCCCCTTTGCATCATGGGTGTCCGGCTGCTCAAGGAACAGCTCAACTTCGTTGCTGCTGAGCACCTGGGGAAGCTTTCTTTTTTGCCGATCCATCGTTACATGCCGGGCAGGATTATCTTTCAGCTTCCTTTTATCAATCAAGTGCGCGTAATAGCAGCGCAGGGTCGCGCTGCATCGCTGAACGGTCGCCTGGGATTTTCCGGAGGCACGCAGAAAGCGATAATACGCGGATATTTCCTCCTCACCCGCTTGCTGCAGCGGCATTTCCTGTGTTGCCGACAGCCAATCGCCAAACTGCCGCAGATCGCGGAGATAGCTGCTCAGCGTGTTGGAGGAAGCATTCTTTTCCTTTTTCAGATAGCCTTCAAAATCCCGAAGGCATTTTTCAAGCTCGGTCAAGTGTTTCCTCCTTTCAGAGATCATAAGCTCAGAACAAATAAAGAAAAAGCGAATGAAGCCAGAAGAAGCACCGAGAAAGCAGCGATGATCCTCCCATGATCAAATAACCGATCCGGCTTAGAAAAGCCGGAAGAGAAAACCCGTCTGCATCGCAGAAAAGTAATGCGCAGCAGGATTCCGCCGATTTGAAGCAGGCAGTACGAATACAGCATGAGATAAGCTGCCGCTAAGATGGGGAAAAAACCGATCCGTATCGCCAGATATTCCAAAAAACCGCCGACGAAACCGGAAAGCGTGATGATGCCGCAAACGACAAGAGCTCCAAAAGCGGATGGGCCGATGATCATTGCCAGCATCGGGCCAAGCGCGGACACAAAAGGAATAAAGATAAAAGGTGAGCGCAAACAGCAGGAACACAGCAAATCCGTGATACGTGCTACCGCCGAATCTGAAAGCTTAAAAAGTGTCACAGCACCACTGAGGCATCCCAAAGAATAGAATGCGGCACAAATCAGCATTCGCCTCTGCGCCTTGATTTGCTCCATGAAAACCCTCCGTCCAAATCCGGACGGAAGACAAAAAAACCGCCATTCCGGCTCGGATAAATAATAGTACAGCATCGCCCGTGTTTCAAGGGATTACAGATAAAAACACGATTTTTGTGCATTATGCATATACATTATGTCTACTGCATTATGTCTACTTGATAATTGCTCTCATTGTGGACATCCGATAATCCCTTTATTTTCAAGAGCTTTTACTCTAAGTTGTGCCCCTCTGCAAGTCGATCTACCATATCTAGTAATCAGCTCCTGCAATATGTAAACTATTCAGCGGGCCTTCATTCTTCTTCTGGTTTTTCTGCCTCTTGCACTCCCTTTGTGACTATTGCCTTTGACAGCTTGCGTTAAGGCAGACGAGATCAGCAAGCTCGCAGCGTATGGTATAACGCCAAGGATCGAGGTCTCCTTCGGCGAAAGCAGAACCGCTGCCGTTATCAGGATTACGGATGGCGCTGCGCAGACCATAAATCTCCTGACCCTTCCCTCCGCTTTTGTAGAACTCAATGCTCCGACCGTTCCGGAAACCAAACAGCATGCAAGCAGTCCATAACGCAAGCCTTCCGATCTTATGATTCTTTTGTGAATCAACGCAGACAGAATGGCAATTGTCACAATCAGCATTCCCACGGTGACAGCGCCGCCTGCCAGCGCGCCTTTCCATCCTGTTTGCTTTATTCTTTTCCCCATAAAAACACCTCCGCATATCCTCTTTCAAAGGATATGCGGAGGTTTACCGTCAATATGCTTTTAACCTTGGCTATCTATCCCGGTGGTAGATATGGCCCAGCGCATGATCTGCAGACGCACACGGTCTTCCCCTGTCTCAAAGGTGATCATGTCATCCTTGATGCTGACGATCTTGCCCACGATTCCGCCGATGGTGGTGATCTGATCCCCCACCTGAAGATTGGTGCGCATTTCCTGCAGTTTCTTTTTCTTCTTGTTCTCAGGGCGGATCAGGAAGAAATAAAACACCGCAAACAGCAGAACGATCATAATAATGCCGCTGTAATTACCTAAACCTTCCATAAAAACCCTCCAGTTTTTGATAATTGATTATATAGTTGCGCCGAGGCAAAGTCAATCCTTTTCTCTTTGCCGGTAGAACTCCCGTCGGAACTCCTCGAATCTTCCTTCCTCCAGCGCAGTTCGGATCTCCTCCATCAGATGATTATAGTACCACAGGTTATGGAGGACGCCGAAGCGAAGAGCCATGATCTCTTCCGCCTTGAAAAGATGGCGGATATACGCTCTTGAATAGCGGCGGCAGACCGGACAATCACAGCCTTCTTCCAGCGGGCGCTCATCCCGGGCGTATTTTTCGTTTTTAAGATTCATGGTACCGCTATGGGTAAAGATTTTGGCATGCCGACCGTTCCGGGCCGGCATCACACAGTCGAAGAAATCGATACCCCGCACCACACCTTCCACGATGTTCTCCGGCGTACCCACCCCCATCAGATAGCGAGGCTTGTCCTCCGGCATTTCCGGCACCAGATAATCCAGGGTAGCGTACATTTCTTCCGTGCTCTCCCCTACCGCCAGGCCGCCCACAGCGTACCCTGGCAGATCCAGCTCCGCAATCTTCTCCATGTGGCTGAGGCGAAGCTCCTTGTCGATGCCGCCCTGGTTGATCCCGAAAAGCTGCTGTCCCCGGTTCACCGTGTCCTCCCGCTCGTTGAGCCTCTCCAGTTCGTCACGGCAGCGAACCAGCCATCGGTAGGTCCTTTCACAGGAATCCGCTATGTACGCCCTGGGTGACGGTATCTTCACACATTCGTCAAAAGCCATGGCAATATCGGAACCCAGGCCGGATTGGACGCGGATGCTGTCCTCCGGTGACATAAAGATCTTGGCACCGTCGATATGGGAGCGGAAAGAAACGCCTTCCTCCGTGATCTTCCGCAGGGAAGCCAGAGAAAAAATCTGGAATCCGCCGCTGTCCGTCAGGATCGGTCGATGCCAATCCATAAAACCATGCAGACCGCCCAGGGACTTGACGATCTCTTCTCCCGGGCGGAGATGCAGGTGGTAAGTATTGCATAAAGCGACCCGGCAATCCAGACGCTCCAGGTCTTCACTGTTCAGACCGCCCTTAATGGCTGCCTGTGTTGCCACATTCATGAAGACGGGTGTTTCCACCAAGCCGTGGGCAGTCTCAAATCTGCCGCGGCGGGCCCGCCCTTCCTTTCGGATCACCGTAAAAGCCATGCCCTAACCTCACTATTTTGATCTGTCCGGCACATTGTAGCAAAAGCCTGTCCCCTTTGCAAGTGCGGAAACGCCGCAGGTGAAGCCCTGCGGTGTTTATTCGATTACTTCAGATCGTACCGCTCACGGTCAGCCTGGCAACGCCCGGGCTCCTGATCCACACCCCGTTTTCCGTCTGGGTAAAGGCCGCTGCCGGGACTGTGATGACTCCCGGATTCGTCGCAAACACACCGGTCATTGCATCATAGGAATACTGCGTCGTGTTCAGCGTACTGCCGTTCAGCGTGACGGTAAGGGCATTCAGGACCGGTGCGAAGGTATCGGTCACGGTGAGGCTGTCAGATTCTTCCGCTGCGGCAGCGCCGTTGTTGGTGATCACGAAAGAATACGTGATTTCCCCGCCCTGCCGAATGGCTGCAGGGGCGATTGCTTTTGTGATGCTCAAGTCCGCTTCGCATTCCGGCGTGATCTCCGCCGTTGCGGTCAGTGTTTCCGTCAGCGCCGCGCCCGTCAGGGTAACTGTGTTCTGCACATGCCCTTCGGAACAGGGCGGAGCATAATCATTCGCCTTAACGGTATAAAGGAGCATCATATTCCCTCCCGCGGGCACGGCGAGTCCCGCCACATTCAAGGGAGGCCCGGCAATAACCGTCGGTGCAGGTTGAAGCACCCCATTCACATAGTACCGCAGGGAGCCGGGCTGATAGTCCAGCGGTACCAGGCTGCTCGCATCAAAAGTGTACGCTCCCAGGTCGTCAGACAGCGTCAGGCCGCTGTATTCCTCCCATCCGGCGTTCACAATGCTCACCGCATAGGTGATGCTTCCACCCGGTACGTAGCTTTCCTCAACTGCCGTTTTCGTAATTTGCAGGCTGTCCACGATCTCTCCCGTAACAAGGTTGGAAACTGCGGTCAGTCCGTTATAGGAAAGAGTCGCATAATTATTGAAAGTTGCCATGGTCCTTCTCCTGTCAGGATTGGAGTTTTTGGGCTCCGGGCCATACTATGCTTCCTTCCCCCGTTTCGTGCGGAGGAACGAATCCGATTGACTTCCCGCAGCTTTCAGGTTAGAATAGTTATAAGGAGGTGCAGCACTATGCCACAGAACAAGAGCGGCTTCCTTTCCGACAGTATGCAGGAGCTTCTCGGCCCGGGTGTCGGTCAGATTTCCCTTGAGCGGATGCAGGAACTGAACAAACTCATGTCTTATTACCGCTGTGCCATGATGGAAGTAGTCACCAAGTTCAACGTTCTGAATGAGCAATATTCCCTTCAGTTTGACCGCAATCCCATCACGGGCATCAAAAGCCGTCTGAAAACGCTGCCCAGTATTCTGGAAAAGCTGGAGCGGCGGGGCCATCCTTTTTCTCTGGAATCCATCGAAGAAAACCTGAATGATGTAGCAGGCGTGCGGGTCATCTGTTCTTTCAGGGAAGACGTGCACATGCTGTCGGAAGCGTTGATGCAGCAGGATGACATCATGCTTCTTGAGCGCAAGGATTACATCCGCAACCCTAAGCCAAACGGATACCGCAGTCTGCACATGATCGTTTCCGTCCCCATTTTCCTGGCCCACGAAAAGAAGTATATGCGAGTGGAAATCCAGCTGAGGACACTGGCCATGGATTTCTGGGCCACGCTGGAGCATCAGCTCCGTTACAAAAAGGATTTCAACTTTGCCGCCGATATGGAAAGAGAGCTTTTCACCTGTGCCCATCTCAGCGCAGAATTGGATGAACGCATGGATGGGCTCAGACAGCTGATGCAGGATCAAAGCGAAGCCGGACACTCCGAAGACAAATCCAACCGCTGGATGGATCAGAGTCACAATCTGAGATGAGGAAACAAAAAACCGCCGCAAGCAAAAGCTTGCGGCGGTTTTGGCAGCGGGAGAAGGATTTGAACCCTCACATACGGAGTCAGAGTCCGCTGTGCTACCCTTACACAATCCCGCTATATGGCCTCTCTGGCGAACATTCATCATTATACCCGTTTTTCTTCTTTTGTCAAGCTCTTTTTCCGCTTTCTCTCCGGTTGTGATTGTTTTGTGAAACTCTTGCAATTTTCGCCGTTGTTTGCTATCATATTTGCAGCAGAACAAACAAGGAAAGAGGGATTATTTTGATTCGTGATTTCAATGGGAAAGTAGCTTTCATCACCGGCAGCGCCAGCGGCATCGGCAGCGGCATCGCTCACGCCTGCGCCAAACACGGGATGAAGGTCTGCATCGTGGACAAGCGGGAAGACGCACTTCAGGAAGCCATGAAATGGTATAAGGAGCGGGGCTACGAGGCCACTGCCATCCCCCTGGATGTAACAGACCGGGAGGCTTATGCCAAGGCTGCAGACAAAGCCGAAGAAGTCTACGGGAAAATCCACCTGCTGGTAAATAACGCCGGTGTGTCCGCCGGGCGCAACGCATGGGATTCTACCTGGAATGACTGGGACTTCATCATGAGCATCAACTGCATGGGTGTAGTCAACGGCATCAAGACCATCGTTCCCAGGATGCTGAAGCACGGCGAGGAAGCTCACGTAGTATCCACTTCCTCCACCGGCGGTGTCTTCGCGGTGGACGGCTGCGCACTGTACAACACCACCAAATTCTTCGTCAGCGGCCTCATGGAATGCTGTGCCGCAGACCTGCAGGGAACCAACGTGGGCGCCAGCGTCCTCTATCCGGGACCCACCAACAGCCAGCTGGGCATCAGTTCCGCCGCCGTGCGCCCCGATGCTCTTAAGAACAAGGGTGAAATCCCCTTTGCCCCCCCTCCCCGCAAGGAAGGCGAAGAGGCCCCGAAGATGCCTGCGTTCCCTGACTTCACCAACATTTTCATGACCCCCGACGAGCTTGGCGAGCGCGTCATCATGGGCGTGCAGCGGGGCGACATTTTCATCTGGACCCATCCGGAATTCAAGGCCGGCGCTCAATGCCGCAACGACGCCCAGGTCCGGGCGATCCCCGACGAGCCCATTACTCCCAAGCGCAAGGAACGGGCCGAAGCTCTCAAGTTCTTCGGCAGCCTTACCTACAATCCCGTTTATGAAAAGCAGACCACGCCTCCGGGCCTCAAGGAAGACTGGGACCGCAGCAAGGAATAAACCATCAGAAAAATGCCGCCGGGAAATATCCCGGCGGCATTTCCGTCCAAATCCGATCATTTTTTCCTCAATGTGCCAAAGATGCCGCGAACGATGCTGCCGCTGATCTCCCGACCGACGCCGTTGACGATGCTGTTGAAGGCACTGTTCGCTGCCCGCTTGCCCACACCCACGTTCTTTCCGGTGGGACGGCGGATGGTGCTGCTGATGATGCTGGTGGTGGCGCTTTTGGCTGCATTTGTGGTGATGCGCTCCGCCTTTTTCAAAACCTGCCCTTTTTTCTTATCCGCTTCTTTCTGTGCTGCTGCCGCTTCCCTCTCAGCAGCTCGCTGCGCGGCGGCAGCTTCCTTTTCCGCAGCTTTCTGTGCAGCGGCTTCTTCCTTCGCGGCCTGCTTCTCTTCCTGCTCTTTCTCCAGCTGTTCCTGCATTTCTTCAGCACGGGCAGCCAGGATTTCATAGGCGGACTCCCGGTCTACCGGCGTGTCATATCGGTCGCCGATGCCGTCCTGTGCAAGCGCGTTTGCCCTCTCATCGTCGCTGATACTTCCCATTCTGCTCTGCGGCGGCAGAATGAAGCAGCGTTCTACAGCCATGGGGCTGCCGTCTGCAGAGAGGAAAGAAACCAGAGCTTCGCCGGTGCCCAGTTCCATGATGGCGTCCAGTGTCTTGAACTCCGGATTGGGACGGAAGGTCTCGGCCGCGGTCTTTACTTTTTTCTGTTCCGCAGGCGTATATGCCCGCAGAGCATGCTGTACTCGGTTGCCAAGCTGCGCAAGAATATCGCCGGGCAGGTCTGTGGGGCTCTGGGTGATGAAATAGACGCCGACACCCTTGCTTCTCACCAGGCGTACGATGAGTTCGATCTTTTGCAGCAGAGCTTTCGGTGCTTCGTTGAAAAGGAGGTGCGCCTCGTCGAAGAAGAAGACCATCTTCGGTTTCGTGAGATCGCCGGCCTCCGGCAGGTTTTCATAAAGCTCGGAGAGCATCCAAAGAAGGAAGGTGGAATAAAGCGCAGGATGCTGGAAGAGCTTGACACAGTGCAGGATGTTGATCCAGCCGCGGCCGTCATAAGTTGTCTGCATCCAGTCCTTCACTTCAAAGGCAGGCTCGCCGAAAAAGAGATCGCCGCCCTGATCCTCCAGGGAAACCAGACTGCGGATGATGGCGCTTACGGATTGCGGCGCGATGTTGCCATACTCCAGGCTCAACTGCCTGGATTGCTCTGAAATGAGCCGCAGCATGGCTTTCAGGTCCTTCAGATCCAGAAGCAGCAGTCCGTTTTCATCTGCCACGCGGAAGGCAATATTCAGAACGCCGGTTTGTGTCTCGTTCAGCCCCAGTACGCGGGCCATGAGGAGGGGGCCCATATCGCTGATGGTGGTGCGGATTGGGTGGCCGCCTTCCCCGTAAACGTCCCAAAAGCGCGTGGGATAGGCCTGATACTTCCAGCCTTCGATAGCGAAGCGGGCGATGCGCTTCTGCATATCCTCCGTGTCGCGGCCGGGTGCGATCATGCCGCCCAAGTCACCCTTGATATCTGCCAGGAACACAGGCACTCCCATGTCGGAAAAGCTCTCCGCCATTACCTTCAGAGTGATGGTTTTTCCGGTGCCGGTAGCGCCGGCAATAAGGCCGTGCCGGTTCGCCTTGTCGGGTTCGATACATACCTTCTCGCCATTTACGGATCTTGCGATCCAGAGTTTGCCGTCCTGATACATGGTCATTCCTCCCGATCCGATTTCTTTTTCTATTTATACCGCCTTTTTGTCAGGTTTTCAAGTGCGAGACATGGGAAAGCCCCGGCTGGATCTCTCCCGCCGGGGCTTTCTGTATTCCGGTTTATCTGCAAATGAGCTGACCGTCGGCCACGTCGATGGTGATGGTATCCCCGGCGTTCAGTTCGTCCGCCAGGATTTTCCTTGCTACCAGAGTCTCTACCCGGCTCTGAAGGAAACGCTTGAGAGGCCGTGCTCCGTAAGCAGGGTCGTAAGCGTTGTCGATGACATAGCCTTTGGCCGCCTCCGTGATCTCCAGACCCAGGGATTTCTCCGCCAGGCGATTCCGCAGAGACTCCGTGAGAATATCGATGATCCCGGTCAGGTTTTCTTTCGTCAGCGGGCGGAAGCAGATGGTTTCGTCCAGACGGTTCAGGAATTCCGGGCGGAAGCAACGGCGAAGCTCGCCCATGACCGCGTTCAATGCCTCCTCTCGGATGGTGCCGTCCTCTGTCACTCCATCCAACAGATACTGGCTGCCCAGGTTGCTGGTGAGGATGATGACCGTGTTCTTGAAATCCACGGTGCGGCCCTGGGAATCGGTGATGCGTCCGTCGTCCAGGATCTGCAGCAGGATATTGAACACATCGGGATGGGCTTTTTCCACCTCGTCGAACAGTACCACGCTGTAGGGCTTCCTTCTGACCGCTTCCGTCAGCTGGCCACCTTCGTCATATCCCACGTATCCAGGAGGTGCTCCGATGAGACGGCTGACGGAGAATTTTTCCATATACTCGGTCATGTCGATCCGCACCATGCTGTGCTCGTCATCAAAGAGGCATTCCGCCAAGGCTTTGGCCAGCTCCGTTTTGCCAACGCCGGTGGGGCCAAGGAACAAGAAGCTGCCAATGGGCCGGTTGGGGTCGGCAATGCCCGCACGGGAACGGAGGATCGCTTCCGTCACCTTCTGTACCGCTTCGTCCTGGCCCACAACGCGCTTGTGGATCACTTTATCCAGCTGAAGCAGCTTCTGCCTTTCGCTTTCCATAAGCTTGGAAACCGGGATACCCGTCCATTTGGCGACGATGTCGGCGATTTCCTCCTCCGTCACCGTGTCGTGGACAAGACTTGCGCCTTTCTTCGACTCCCCTGCTTCCTCCGCTTCCTTCAGTTTCTGCTCCAGGGCCGGCAGGTCAGAGTATTTCAGCTTGGCAGCTGTCTCATATTCATAGCGGAGCTGAGCACTCTCGATTTCGCCCTTCACACGCTCAATCTCACTTTTGATGGTCTTGACGGACTCCACACTGTCCTTCTCACGCTCCCAGCGGGATTTCATTTCATTGAAGTTATCCCGCTGCTCCGCCAGTTCGGCGCGCAGCTTGGTCAGCCTGTCCTGAGACAGCTGGTCCGTCTCTTTCTTCAGAGCCATTTCTTCTATCTCCAGCTGCATCACCTTACGGCGCACATCATCCAGCTCGGAAGGCATGGAATCGATTTCCGTGCGCAGCTTTGCGCAAGCCTCGTCCACCAGGTCGATGGCTTTATCCGGGAGGAACCGGTCGCTGATATAACGGTTGGACAAGGTCGCTGCGGCTACCAGAGCGCTGTCGTGAATGCGGACACCGTGGAACACCTCATACCGCTCTTTTAAGCCGCGCAGGATGGAGATCGTATCTTCTACCGTAGGTTCGTCCACCATGACGGGCTGGAAGCGCCGCTCCAGGGCCGCGTCTTTCTCGATATACTTTCTGTATTCGTCCAGGGTCGTAGCGCCGATGCAGTGCAGCTCGCCTCTGGCCAGCATGGGTTTCAGGAGGTTCCCTGCGTCCATGCTCCCTTCGGTTCGTCCTGCACCAACGATGGTATGCAGCTCATCGATGAACAGGAGGATCTTCCCTTCACTCTTGCGGATCTCCTCCAGGACCGCTTTCAACCGTTCTTCGAACTCACCACGGTATTTGGCGCCTGCGATCAGAGCACCCATATCCAGAGAGAAGATGGATTTGTCTTTCAATCCCTCCGGTACGTCGCCCCGTACGATACGCTGAGCCAGGCCCTCGGCGATCGCGGTCTTGCCGACGCCGGGTTCTCCGATGAGGACCGGATTGTTTTTCGTCTTTCGGGACAGAATACGGATCACATTGCGGATCTCCGCATCTCTGCCGATGACCGGGTCCGGCGTCTGCTCCCTTGCCCGTTTGACCAGATCCGTACCGTATTTGGACAGGGCATCGTAAGTGCTCTCCGGATTGTCGCTGGTGACCGGTGACGTCTTTACCTGGCTCAGGGCCTCCGCAAAGGCAGCTTTCCGGATACCGTGGTCGCTGAGGATCCTGCGGATCGCCGCCGTCGGCGCGGCAAAGATGCCCAGCATCAGGTGTTCCACGCTCAGGTACTCGTCATGCATGGAGTCTCCGGCTTTTTCAGCAGCCCGCAGCACCCGATCCGTCTCCTGGGAGATATAGACCTTGCCATCCCCGCCGCCAACCTTCGGCAGCTTGCTGATTTCATTTTTGAGTTCTGCCAGAATCGCGTCGTTGTCTGCGCCGAGCTTTGAAAACAGGGACGGGATCAGGCCGTTGTCCTGATCGAGCAGCCCGTAAAGAATGTGCTCCGGGGTGATATATTGATTGTGGTTTTCCTCCGCCAGATTCTGCGCGGCTTTCAGGGTCTCCACCGTTTTCTGGGTGTATTTGTTGCTGTCCATGATTGACACCTCCTCAAATCAAAAGTCTGCTGTCCTGCACGCAGGCGGCGTATTGTACTTCGGCTTCTGCTGCGCTCAGTCTGCCGGACAAGCAGCCCTTCAAAACCTTGTCGAACAAATGAACGTAATCGGAGATAGCTTCCGCCAACTCCTTGGCCGAACACTCCCGGCTGGGGACGGAAATGCTGCGGACAAACCGTCCGTCATAAAGCACGCTGGGGATCTCATGTCCAAGTTTCGGTGCCAGATATATGTTCTCCAGCTGCTTCCACAAGGCAAAAAACCGCTCCATGGCTGTCAGCAGTTCCGCTGACTGCGTGCGGTAGGAAACGGTAAGTGCACCTATGGAATCTTCCCCGCTGCGGTAGAGCTCCACCTCATACTTCACCGTGGGCCGGTACTTGTAATCCAGCGCACTTTTCATGGACATGCTGAGGGCATTGGGGCTGAACATGGGAACCAGCTCGGGATCTGGCTGAAAAAGGGTCTCCATCGCACGCAGCACTTCCGCGATCCGGCGCTCTGGCGTCATCAGATCCAGTTGTTCCGCAAGGAGCTGATTCACCAGCGCGCTGCGGCTGCAGCCGCGTCTATGCGCCAGCTGATCCACGGCACGGACTACGTCTTCGTCCAGCAGCAGACTGTACAGCGTCTTTTTCACTTTGCTATACACCTCTCCTTCTGTCGCGCTTATTATACTGCTTCTTCGATTACTTTGTCAAGTGTATTATATAATTTTTATCACGAGTTTTATGTTATTCCAAGAGTTTAATAAAAGAAAGACCCGATATTCAAAGATATCGGGTCTGAGAATCCAATTGAGTATTGTTATTCTTTATGAAACCAGGCAAAAACTGTCGTATTGAATTGAAGATATTATTAGACTACTTTTGTAGAGTGAGCAGATATGCCTGTGCCGAACGCAGTCCGTCTACGGCAGCGGACACAATACCGCCTGCCCATCCGGCTCCTTCTCCGCAGGGATATATGCCGCCCATTCCGAAAGCCTGACGGTCATCTCCCCGCAGGATCCTTACCGGAGAACTTGAACGGGTCTCCGGCGCCGTGAGCACCGCTTGGGGATCGGCAAAGCCGCGAAGCTTTCTCTCCAGCAAAGGCACAGCGGAACGAAGCGGGGCTGTGATAACTTCAGGCAGCACCTGATCCAGATCGCCGAATCGGACACCCGGCGCGTAACTCGGATTTATCCTTCCTCCCCGGCCTGTTTCATGCCGTTCCAAAAAGTCTCCCAGCGTCTGCGCAGGGGCGGCGTAATCGCTTCCGCCATACCGATAGGCTCGCTGCTCCAGAAGCCGCTGCCAACGCATACCGCCCAACGGATCCTTCTCCGGGAATTGCTCCGGCTTCAGAGAAACCAGCAGCGCGCTGTTGGCATTCTCTCCCGCCCTCCCGGAATAGCTCATCCCGTTGGTGACGACACCGCACGCTTCCGATGCGGCGGCCATCACATACCCGCCGGGACACATGCAAAAGGTATAGACGCCGATGCCGTCCGGCAGATGTACTGCCATCTTATAGGGGGCGGGCCCCAGTGCCTCGTGGCCGGCATAGGCACCGTACTGCGCCTGATCGATACTTTTCTGCAAATGCTCGATCCGAACGCCCATGGCAAACGGTTTTGGCTCCATAGCCGCTCCACGCTTCAGCAGCATTTCAAAAGTGTCCCGTGCGCTGTGGCCAACAGCGAGAAACAGTGCTCCGCACGCAATATTCTCCACACCGGACGAGGATACGGCAGTGATGCCGCGGACAATCCCATTGACCAGAAGGATATCTTCCATCCGGCAGCCGAAGCGGATCTCCCCGCCCAGAGAAAGAATATGATTACGGAGATTCGCCACCACTTCACCCAATACGTCCGTACCCACATGAGGTGCTGCATCCCATAGGATCCGCTGCTGTGCTCCGAATTCTGCTAGTCGGCGCAGGACATAGGAAACCTCCGGCCCTGAAATGCCTGTATTCAGTTTCCCGTCGGAAAAGGTTCCGGCGCCGCCTTCTCCGAACTGCACATTGCATTCGGTGTCCAGAATGCCCTTTTCCCGAAAGAGCTGTACCTTTTCCCGGCGATCCTCCACGCGCAGGCCCCGTTCCAGCACCAGCGGACGCAGGCCCGCCTCCGCCAGAGCAAGGGCAATGAACATCCCCGCCGGTCCGAAACCGGCCACAATGGGACGGCCGCAGGGTTCTCTGTCCGGTTTCGGCAATGTATATGCTTCTTCCGGCGGTACAGCGGCAGCCAGTGGCAGGATTTTCAACGCTGCGCTTTCGTCTTCTACGGATACGTCAACGGTATACTGCAGCCGGATCTTGTCTCGTTTCCGCGCGTCAATACTGCGGCGAACGATCCGCAGCTCCCTGATCTCTGACGAGTGCAAGCCAAGCATGACGGCAACGCGCTTTTTCAATCGGTTCGGCTTGTCTTCTTCCGGTGACAGAATGATGTTTCTGATGCGCAGCATATCACACCTCTGCGGCATTTCTTCCCGCAAGCCTTCCGCTGGACCAGGCCCACTGCAGATTGTAGCCGCCGCAATCCCCGTCGATGTCCAGCACTTCGCCGCAGGCATAGAGGCCGGGGCAAAGACGGCTTTCCATTGTATTCGCGTTGAATTCCCCGGTTTTGATCCCCCCAACCGTTACCTGGGCGTTTGCCGCGCCCATATCCCCGGTCACGGGGAACTCAAAATGCTTTGCCAGCCTTGCCAGCTGAAAAGCCATTCTCTCATCCAGCTCATGGATGCCTGCAGAAGCTTTTAAGCCCGCCGCGGCAACCAACACTCTGCCGATCCGGTTTTGAACCGTACCGAGGAACGCATCGCCCAGGGTGAGCTGAGGCGTGCTTTGTGCACGCTTTAGCAGCATTGCCGTGAGCTCTGCTTCGCTGACACTGCGCAGCAGATCAAGGACGACTGACGTTCCCGGCTGCTGCAAAGCTGCCCTGGAAACCTCAAAAATCGCGGGTCCGGAAAGTCCATAGTCCGTAAACTGCACTTCCCCGGCAGAGGAAGCAATCGTTTTTCCTCCGCAAAGCACCGTCACCGCCGCATCCGCACGGATGCCCTTCAGACTGCGGCATCCCGGATTGTCGGATCGCAGCTGTACCAGGCTCCAGCGCAGCGGCGTGCAGCGATGGCCCAGCTGCTCCAGAAGCCGGTATCCCAGCCCTGTTCCGCCGAAGCGTTCCCCCGCCATGCCGCCGCAGGCGACGATCACGCGTCCGGCCTCGAAACTGCCGTCCTGCCAAATCACGCGGTAACCTGTTTTCGTTTTTACCAGTCTGCTGACTTCACAGCTGTCAAACAGCCGGACTCCCGCCGCCTCCATGCTCAGCCGGAGTACGTCCACGACGCTGCCCGCCGTATCCGCCAAGGGATAAACTCTGCCGTCCGACTGTATGGCAGTCACGAGGCCCAGGCGTTTGAAATACGCCAGCGTTTCCCCCGCGCCGTACTCTTTCAACGCGGGCCCGGTGAAATCCCTGTCTTCCCCATGGTAGGCAGCGGGAGACGTGTTGAGATTAGAGAGGTTGCAGCGCCCGTTTCCGGTGACGGCAAGCTTTCTTCCCACACGGCTCTGGCGCTCGAACAAAGAAACCGCGGCGCCGCGGGATGCGGCTTCGAGAGCAGCCATCATCCCGGCGGCGCCGCCGCCGACCACTGCGACCGTGATCATCCTATTCCTCCTTAAAGGTAGCACCGCGTAATTCTGGTGCGCAGATCGCGCAGCCTGAATCTTCGGCAGGTTGTCTGAAAACCTGAGGGACTGCTTGGTGTATTTTCGAGGATTGTCGGGCAATATGACGAAGCATTATGCAAGCAAGATGTGCACCGCATATGATACGCTGCTGCCTAAATATTCTCCAGCGGCAGGGCGAGCCTTACCGTGAAGCCATTGCCTGCATGGATCAGGAAGCTGCCGCCCGCTTTTTCCGCATAGCTTCGGAGATGCTGCAGGCCAAAGCCCTCCTGCGGTTGGTCTTCCGGCGTTTTCCCGTCATTCCAGACCTCGATGGCGATGGTATCGGCGTCTACCCCGGCTTTCAGCCGGAAATGATGGGCTTTTCCGTGCTTCATCCCGTTGGTCACGCATTCCTGGACCATCCCGTAAAGAAAGCTTACCCGCTCGCTGCTCATGGGAATCTCGGCAGCGTTTTTCAGCCCGGACAGGTCCGCATCTATGTAAATATCCGAATCCTGCTCCGTTTGACGGCAGCAGAGAATCAGCAGCTTTTCCAATTCCTGCACGTCCATCACGTTCTGGTCGTTCATCATCCGGACACTGTTGCGGATGATGTCCATGCTCTCCCGCATGCGTGCGATCGCCCGATCCGTCTTTTCATCGGCGGCTTCCGGTTCCTTCGGGCGCTGCATTTTGGCGGCTTCCAGAGCGAATATGGCAGCGGTAATCGTGTGTCCCACGCTGTTGTGGATATCCCGGCTGATGCGCTCCCGTTCCTGCATACGACCCCGGAATTCCGCGGTTTCCTTTTCCAGGGACAGCATCTCATTTTTCCTGCTGGTATCGTAGAACTGGCGGATAACGCCCAAGGTCCTTCCGTTGAGCACCTGGGCCAATACGGCAAAGCACAGATAATAGATCGCCTGGGGGATCGCCGTGTCCACGATCACATAGTGAAAGCCGAAGCGATTGCGGAACATCGGCGGCAGCAGCAGATAACTGGCGACAAGGTAAGAACCCAGCATCACGATTACGGAAAGGGTGCAGGTATAGATGCTGAGGGCCCGGTTGTAGAAGATCGCCACCAGCGCGGTGGGAAAGGCAAAGAGCAGCAGAGCCTGGGCGTTGAAGATAATATAGCTGAGGCCGCTGGCCAGCACGCTGCAGGTCATGATCACATATTTTACCCAACGCCCCTTGGCGCCGATCAGCTTTACCAGAACGGTCGGGAGGCAGAGCAAAAGCACCAGTCCGATTTTCCAGATGTTCTCCGTCGCGTAGGAATAGACGGTGAATACCCCGAAAACATCCAGCGCGAAGATGACCGCGATAATGATCAGCTCATAGATACAGACCATTGCTGTGCTCTGGTTGATCTCCACCTCGTTTTTTCGCAGCAGATCCTCAAAGCGTTCCATCCCTATGACCTCACGGTTCAGTCTGACCCGTCCTGGTCAAGCTGACGGCCAGGGCTGTCCGGTCGCGGACGCCAAGTGCGCCGTAGATATTGGAAAGATAGTTCTTGACGGTACCCTCTGTGATATGCAGCACCGCGGCGATTTCCCGATTGGAGCGCCCGTCCTGGATCAGGCGGCAGATTTCCCGTTCACGCTCTGTCAGCTTGTTATACTGTTCAAAGAACTGCGCCCGCTTGGGGTCAGAGTTGTTGAGCTCGCTCCCCAGCCTCCGGGCGTTGCGGTGAAGCACAGACATGACCTTCTGGTCCAGTACCGTGTGGCCGGAAGCTACCATCCGCGCTGCTTCGATGATCTCGCTGGAGCTGACACTCTTCAGAATATACCCATCCGCCCCTTCGGAAAGGGCCGATGTGATGCTTTGATCATCGTAATATGTGGACAGGACCAGCATGCGAACCTCCGGCATGCGGCGCTTGACTTCGCCGATCAGGCGGACGCCGCCGATGCCGGCCATATTCAGATCCACCAGCATCACATCCGGGTGGACATGGGCCAGCTTTTCCAGTGCTTCCTCCGCGCTGGAAGCACTGCCCACAACTTCGAATTCCTCATCGGTGGAGAAAAAGACGCTCAGGCTCTCCAGGAGGAGCCGCTCATCATCCACGAAAAAAATCTTAATGGACATGCCAAACCACCTCGGTTGTTATTATGCCATATCGTACAGTACGGTTTCAAGCCTTTTGTAGAAATTCACGGAATTCAGCCATGACAGCGGGTGGAAAATGATTGACTTTTTCATATCCATATCGTACTATGTTTTTACTGAACAGGAATTTGGAGGTCCGAAATGACAGAATACAAGCTTACCCCAAAGGAAAACTATCTCCGCGCCATGCGGGGAGAATTCCCGGAATACCTGCCCATGTGGGACATGTTCGGCTGGGGTGTCCGCTCCAGCGCCACCGCGCATTTTACCAAGCGTCTTCCCAACGGCAACACCGTCAACGAATTCGGTGTGGAGTCCGTTTCCGTCCCGGACGCAGAAGGCGGTTCCATCCCCGTGCCCGGAAAATTCATCCTGGAGGACATCACCAAATGGCGTGACGTGATCAAGACCCCCAGTCTGGAAGGGATCGACTGGGAAGCCGCAGCCAGGCGCGACCTCAAGGATTTTGACAGAAAGACAAAGCCGGTCATGAGCCATATCGGCGGCTTCTTTCTGACACTGGTTTCCTTCATGGGTTTTGAGAACGGGCTCTGCGCCATGTATGAAGAACCGGAAGAGGTCAAGGCACTGTTCCAGTATCTCCTGGACTATTACATCGAGGTCTATAAAAACATCCTGTACTATTATAAGCCCGACGTCATGAGCATGGGCGACGATACGGCGACAAAGAACAATCCCTTCTTTTCTCCGGAGATGGAGAAGGATATTCTCCTCCCCTTCCAGAAAGCGGAAGCGGACCTTGCACACGACGCCGGCATCCCCATCCAGATGCACAACTGCGGCCGCTGCGAGGATTTCGTCCAGGATTGGGTGGACATCGGCATCAGCGCGTGGGACCCTGCGCAGACGGACAACGACCTTCTTGGCATTAAGGAGAAATTTGGCAGGAAAATGCTCATCGTCGGCGGCTGGGATTATTCCGGCCCCGTCAGCCACCCCGGCAGCTCGGATCAGCTTTTGAAGGACGAGCTGGTGAAGTATGTGGATACCATGGCTCCCGGCGGCGGGTTTGCCTATTTCACCCGCTTCCTGGGTAAGACCGGCGACCCGGAAGCCGCCCGGAAGATGAAAATCATGAATGATTTTTACTACGATTATGCCCGCGACTGGTACAAGCGCAACGGTTACGTCTGATTTCTGACAGCTTCTTTGCCCCGCATATCTGGCCGATATGCGGGGCAATTCTTATCCGGGTATACAGTTCAGCCGTTCTCCGCATTGCGGAAAATCGTCTCTACCCGCTGCCGAAGGGCCGGGTGGTTCTTCAACGCGGGATCCGCTGCCAGAAGGCGGGCCGCCTCCGCCTGGGCTTCCTTCAGGACGTCGAGGGATGCTGCCAGGTCAGCGATATGCAGCGTCGGCAGGCCGTGCTGTCGGGAACCGAAGAAATCGCCGGGACCCCGCAGCTTCAGATCCTCCTCGGAAATGCGGAATCCGTCGCTCTCTTTCACAAGGGCGTCCAACCTCTCTGCGCTGACGCCGCCGCCCTTTCCTTTGAACAGTACGCAATAGCTCTTATGCTTGCCCCGGCCTACGCGTCCGCGCAGCTGATGCAGTTGACTCAGGCCGAAACGGTCTGCGTTTTCCACCACCATGAGGGCCGCATTGGGAACGTCAACGCCCACTTCCACCACCGTGGTGGAAATCAGGATCTGTATTTCCCCGGAAACGAACTTTTCCATGACCGTTTCCTTTTCTGCGGTCTTCATTTTCCCATGGAGCAAACCCAGCCGGTATTGGGGGAACACCTCCGTGCGCAGGTGCTCATATACCTCCGACGCACTGCGAAGGTCAAGGGTGCCCTCTTCATCCTCCTCGATCATAGGGCAAACCACATATACCTGGCGTCCCTCCTCCACCAGCCTGGCAATAAACCGCTGTATCCTTGGCCGCATGTTTTCCTCTACGGCATAGGTTTCCACCTTTTGCCTTCCCGGAGGCAGTTCGTCGATGATGGAGACATCCAGATCCCCGTAGAGGATCAGGGCAAGGGTGCGGGGTATGGGCGTTGCGGACATGACAAGTACGTGGGGGCTGGAGGTCTTTGCCGCAAGGGCGCTGCGCTGCCCCACACCGAAGCGGTGCTGCTCATCCGTCACCGCCAGGGCCAGCCGGGGGAACTCCACCCCTTCGCTGAGCAGCGCATGGGTGCCGACGGCAAGGTCAGCTTCCCCCAGAGACAACAGTTCCAGGGCCTCCCGCTTCTGTTTCGCACTCATGCTGCTTTTGAGCTGCACCACGCGGATGCCCATGGGCTCCAGCAATTGAGAAAAGGTACGAAAATGCTGATCCGCAAGCAATTCCGTCGGCGCCATGAACGCAGCCTGGAAGCCTGCCCGACAGACAGCCCAGATACAGGCAGCGGCCACCATGGTCTTGCCGGAACCCACGTCACCCTGCACAAGCCGGTTCATGGCATGCCCGGAAGCCATATCCGCTATGGATTCCCGGATCGCTTTTGTCTGTGCCCCCGTAAGGGAGAAGGGCAAAGCGGATGTGAATTCCTCCAAGGCAGGCGCCGGAATTACGTGTCCCGCTTCGTTCCGCTTCTGGTTTTTCATGCTGCCCAGGGCGCAGGCCAGCACGAAAAGCTCCTCGAACACCAGGCGTTCTCTGGCGCGCATGGCCTCGGTCAAATCGGTCGGCATATGGATCGAACGATAAGCCCGGCGGATATCCGGCATGCAATAGCGACGGATCGTTTCCTCCGGCAGCAGGTCCCGCAGCTCATTCAGGCATTCATCCAGGCCTTGCCGGATGGACTTGATCAGCACATTCTGGCTGATGCCCGCAGTAAGCCGGTAAACGGGCACGATGCGGCCTGTGGTCTTTCCTTCCTCGTCGCTCCTCTCATAGGTGGGATTCTGCAGGCTCAGCTTCGTTCCGAATCTTTGGAAACGCCCATAGAAACTGTACCGCATGCCGACGCGGAGATTGTTCTTGACGTATGGCTGGTTGAAAAAGGTCACCTCCGCGCTTCCGCTGTCGTCGGCAATGCGAAAGCGGGTCAGGTTCAGCCCTTTCCGGATACGGCTTAGCAAAGGGGTGCTGATCACAACGGCTCGAATGCATGCGGTCTCCCCATCGCTGATTTCGCTGATTTCCCGGATCACGCTTCGGTCTTCATATGCGCGGGGAAAGTAGGAGATCAGGTCGTAAACCGTCCGGATATCCAGCTTCTCGAGCAGCTTTGCGCGGGCCTCGCCGATGCCCTTCAAATATCGCACGTCGTCATACAGCTGCATATCCGTTCCTCCTTTCCCGGCATTAGGTTCCCTTTTTTATCTTCTCCCAATAGGCCTTCGCCGCAAGCTCCGTCTTATTATCCCCGTATTCGTAATACTTCGCATCCCTGATGGTATCCGGGAGATACTGCTGGCGTACCCAGTGATTCGGAAAATCATGGGGATAAAGATAGCCCTGTTCCCGCTCAAAGCCTGCGCCGTCGGCGTGAACATTCTGAAGTTCTCTGGGGGGGGTGCCGCCTTTACCCGCCTTCACGTCCGCAATGGCACGGTCAATGGCAACAACCACGGAATTGGACTTCGGCGCCGTGGCCAGGAGGATCACCGCCTCCGCAAGTGGAAGCCTTGCTTCCGGCATCCCCAGCTGCAGGGCGGAATCCACACAGGCTTTAACAATGGCTGCCGCTTGTGGATATGCCATGCCGATGTCCTCACTGGCGGAACAGAGGATTCTCCGGCAAGCCCCGGCCAGGTCCCCCGCCTCCAAAAGCCGAGCCAGATAATGAAGGGCGGCATCCGGGTCGCTGCCCCGCAGGGACTTCATCAGGGCAGAAACGGCGTCGAAATGCTGATCCCCTTCCCGGTCATATTTCATGGCGCTCTTCTGAGCGATCATCTTCACATCGTCGGCGGTAGCCGTGACTATGCCGTCGGCGCTTTTCCCGCCGTAGAAAAGCAGTTCCACGCTGCTGACCGCCTTGCGCACATCGCCCCCGCAGCCATAGCAGATGCCGGTAACGGCTTCGTCGGAAAAGTCCGCCTTCAGCCCTGTCTTTTCCTCCATTATGCGTATCGCCCGCCGTACCGCCGGCTGCATCTCTGCCGGTGACACCGGCTTGAATTCGAATATGGCACTGCGGCTCAGCACCGCGCTGTATACATAGAAATACGGGTTTTCCGTCGTGGAGGCGATGAGACTGATCTTCCCGTTTTCGATATACTCAAGCAGGGATTGCTGCTGCTTCTTGTTGAAATACTGTATCTCATCCAGGTAAAGCAGGATACCGTTGGGCGCCAGCATGGTATCCAGACTGCTGATGATCTCCTTGATGTCCGCCGTTCCCGCCTGGGTCGCGTTCAGCTTCCGCAGCGTTCGCCGGGTCGCCTGTGCAATAATGCCTGCCACGGTAGTCTTGCCGGTACCGGATGGCCCGTAGAAGATCATATTGGGGGCCTGCCCGCTTTCAATGATCCTGCGGAGCATGCCATCCGGCCCCAGGATATGCTTTTGCCCCACCACTTCGTCCAGGGTTTTCGGGCGTATTTCATCTGCCAAAGGTCTCTGCATTTCCATCACCCGGACAAGTATAGCATATTCGTCTGTGGAAAACCATGTCCAAGCGTGTTATAATGGGAAAAAACAGTCAGAGGTAACGCGATGGAATACATAGATGAGATCATCCGCCTGCTGGAGGAGGAATACCCCGCCGCTCTGTGCAGTCTGGAATATGACGTGGACTGGCAGCTTCTTTTTGCCGTGCGGCTCAGCGCCCAGTGCACCGACGCCAGGGTGAACATGGTGACCCCTGCCCTTTTTGCCCGCTTTCCCACTCTGGAAGCCTTTGCAGAAGCGAAGCAGGAGGATGTGGAGGAGATAATCCACTCCTGCGGCTTTTATCACGGCAAAGCCAAGGACCTGATCGGCTCGGCCCAGATGCTCTTGCGGGACTACGGCGGCGTGGTGCCGGACAAGATGGAAGAGCTGCTGAAGCTCCCCGGCGTCGGCCGAAAAACGGCCAACCTGGTGCTGGGAGACATCTACCATCAGCCCGCCGTCGTCACCGATACCCACTGCATCCGCATCGCAGGCCGCCTGGGACTGACGAAAAGCAAGGAGCCGTTCAAGGTGGAGCAGGACCTTCGGAAGATCCTTCCCCCGGAGAAGTCCTCGGATTTCTGCCACCGCATGGTGCTGCACGGGAGGAAATACTGCATGGCGCGGAAACCGGATTGCGAGCATTGTCCGCTGACTGGGATATGCAAAAAGTTCCTGAAATAAAGGTCGCCCCGGAGGTTTCCCTCCGGGGCGATTCTGTTCACTCGGTCGCGTAGTTCGTAAAGTAATTCTGGATGAGGATCACCGGGGTCCCCCGGTCGCCGCTGCCGCTGGTCAGGTCACAGAGGCTTCCCAGCAGGTCTGTCAGCTGACGGGGTGTGGTGCCCTGGGAATTCATCGCGCCCTTCAGATCGCTGTCCTTGGCGCGGATCTTCTCCCGCATGGCGTCCATCAGTTCCTGTCCGCTGAGATCCTTCAGCTCATTATCGGCAAAATACTTCATCTTCAGCTCATTGGGCGTACCGCGCAGGCCCTCGGTGAAAGCGGGAGAAATCACCGGGTCTGCCAGCTCCCAGATGCCGCCCACGGGGTCCTTGAAGCCGCCGTCGCCGTAGATCATGACTTCCAGCTTTTTTCCCGTGGCTTCGAACAGGGCCTTTTGCAGGCTGTCCACGAAATTCTGGCAATCCCTGGGGAAGAGCTTGACCTTTTCCTCCGTAGCCTTGTTGGCGCCCAGGAGCCCAAACTTCTCGTTATAGCCGCTGCCGTCCACCGGCGCGGTCATGATTTCATCCAGGCTGAAGACGCGCTCTGCGCCGTTGTCCTTCAGGATGCGCTTGGTGCGGACACGGGTGTGGATGTCGCAATTGAGAACGTTCTTGGTATAGTGGAGAATATAGCGGGGAGCATTGGAGAAAACGATCTCGATGTTGCTTCCCAGGCTCTTGTAGTAATTCACATAGTCGATGCCGGTGAAGGGATGGATGGTATTGTTGCCGAAGATGGCGCGGAAGCCCCGCTCATCAATGCTGTCAGTATAGGGGTTAATGCCCTTCCGATCCATCTCATCGTCGCTGATCAGACGGTTGCCCACTTCGTCGCTGGGGAAAGAGAGCTGGAGATACAGCTTCTTGCAGGACATGCTGATAGCCCGAAGCAGGATCGCGAAGCGGTTGCGGCTCATGATGGGGAAAATGATGCCCATGTCTTCCCCGCCCAGCTTCTGACGCACATCTTCGGCGATCTGCTGCACGGTTGCGTAGTTGCCCTGGGTCCTGGCTACGACGGCTTCGGTAACGCCGACGACATCCCGGTCCTGCAGCTGAAAGCCCTCATTTTCGGCGGCAGCGATAAGGCTGTCCCGCACCATGGAAACCAGATCATCTCCCTGCCGGAAAATCGGTGTGATGATGCCCCTGGAAGTAACGCCCGTATATCTCATGATGAACAGCTCCTTTACTTATTCATGGAACTGAAAAAGTATACATGGAAACGTTCAGACTGTCAACGGGCAGATTCCACATCGTTTTTTCTTCTTTTGTTCCGTCTTTTGGCACGAATAATCAAAAGGATGACTACGACAATGACGATGGGGATGAGCAGTACGGGAATGGCGGAAATGAAGAACAGAATACCGTTCTTCACGGCCTGAAGGAGCCACTGACAGGAGGAACGGAAACGTTCCACAATGTCCTGCCCGAAGGTGCGGGTGATGGGCGTTTCCTGGGTCAGCTCCTTCACTTCGCTGATATTCAGCTCCAGGGTAGAGTAGTTGATCTTGCTGTCCCAATTGGTGAGGGTGGTGGTGAGGGATTCGATGCTGTAGCGGACGCTGGCGAGCCGGTCCTCGATATTCAACATATCCTCCACGGTGTCAGCCTTGCTGAGCATGTCCAGCAGCCGCGCTTCCTCGGTACGATAGGTATTGAGACGAGACTGGGTATCATAATAGGAGCTGGTGATGTTCTGCGCCTGTACGGAGGAGCGGGTCAGGTTCCCCAAGGTCTCCAGCGCGCCGGTGAAGCTCTGAAAACTGTCCCGAGGCACGCGGATGGTGAACGAGGCGCTGCGGTAGCTGGGCCGGTTGTAATAGGTGGTACTGTAGTCCTTGCCGGTCACATAGGAGTTTTCCACAAATCCGCCATATTCGTCGATCAGGGTGTAGACCTTTTCAATGGTTTCTTCAAAACGGATGGTTTCCACGCTGGCGGAACCGGAATAGATGATCTTATCGAAGGTTTCCGCCCTGGCGGAAGCTTCGCCGCTGCCGGAGCTGCCGCTGACGAAGGAGTCGTAGCTTTCTTCCTCGGGATAATAGCCGTCGTAGTCGTAATACGCGCCGCCCGCAGCAGCGTCAGCCATGGAAGGAGCCAGGGACATGCCGTTCTTCATGGCGCTGCCGGACTCGAAAGCAGGCGCAGAAGCAGCTGTCTCATGCTTCATGCCCCCGCCGCACCCGGCCAGCAGGACGGTCAGTGCGAAAAGCGTCAGGACAAGCGCCAGGGTCTTTCTTGTCTTTCTATTCATGGAAGCGGCCTCCTTTTGTTGATTTCACTCCTTTGGACGCAGCAAACGGAAAAAAGTTCCGCAGTCAGTCATGACTGCGGAACTTTTCGATTCTGCTCAGTAGGCGACGCCCCAATAGATCATATGCTTGGCAGGCTTGCCGCAGATGGGACAAACATCTCCCAGCTTCTCCTGCTGGAAGGGGATACAGCGGCTGGTCATACCCGCCTTTTCCTTCATGGCGATTTCACAGTCCAGCCCGCCGCACCACATGGTCTTGATAAAGCCGCCGTGCTGCTCCTGCAGTGCTTTGGCCTCCTCCAGAGAGTGCGCTTCAAAAATATGGCTGTCCAGGTTCTGCTTGGCTCTGTCGAAAAGCCCCTGCTGCACCGCATCCAACAGCCCCGGCACTTTCTCCGTCAATTCCGCAAGGGACACGGGGATCTTCTCAAAATTATCGCGGCGGACACAGACGCACTGCCCGTTTTCCATATCCCTGGGCCCCAGCTCCAGACGCAGGGGAACTCCCTTCATTTCCCACTGGGCACACTTCCATCCCAGGGAATTGTCGCTGTCGTCGATCTTTGCGCGGACACCGGCAGCCTTCAGGGCGGAAAGCAGTTCGTTGGCCTTTTCCAGGACGCCGGGCTTGTGAGCCGCTACGGGCACCACGATGACCTGAATGGGCGCCACCGCCGGGGGCAGAACCAGCCCGTTATTGTCGCCGTGGGTCATGATCAGGCCGCCAATGACGCGGGTAGAAGCGCCCCAGCTGGTCTGGTGGGGATAAGTCTGCTTGTTCTCCTTATCGGAAAAACTGATGCCGAATGCACGGGCAAAGCCGTCTCCGAAATAGTGGCTGGTGCCGGCCTGCAGTGCCTTGTGGTCATGCATCATGCATTCCACCGTATAGGTCCGCTCCGCACCGGCGAAGCGTTCCTTTTCCGTCTTGACGCCGCGCACCACCGGCATGGCCAGGAACTTCTCCCAACACTCTGCATAGACCTCAAGCATCTGCTCGGTCTCCTGGATGGCTTCTTCTGCCGTGGCATGGAGGGTATGCCCCTCCTGCCAGAGAAACTCACGTCCGCGCAGGAAGGGACGGGTGGTCTTTTCCCAACGCAGAACGCTGCACCACTGGTTGTATTTCATGGGAAGATCACGCCAGGAATGGAGGACATGGCTCCAATGCTCACAGAACAGCGTCTCGGAGGTAGGCCGGACGCATAGCCTTTCCGGCAGTTCCTCGCTGCCTCCCATGGTGACCCAGGCGCACTCCGGCGCAAAGCCTTCCACATGATCCTTTTCCTTCTGCAGCAGGCTTTCCGGGATCAGCAGCGGCATGGACACATTTTCATGCCCCAGCTCCTTGAAGCGCCGGTCCAGCCAATTCTGGATGTTTTCCCAGATCGCGTAGCCGTAGGGGCGCAGGATAAAGAGGCCCTTCACGCCGGAATAGTCCACCAGTTCCGCTTTCACGCAGACATCCGTGAACCACTGGGCAAAATCGACCTCCATATCGGTGATCTGTTCGACCTTCTTATCCTTAGCCATAGTTTATCTCCTTATCGTTGCAAATAAGATAAGCGCAATTCTACACGTGCTTACGGGAATTGTCAAGCGTTCAGAGCTCCACCAGCTGCCGCCAGCAGCCGGGGCTGAATTCCGCCTGTCTGCGGTAGGCCTGGGAGGCACGGTACTTGAAATCAGAGTGTTCGATCAGCCGGAACAGGTCTGCCAGGACATCGGCTATGTCCTCCCTGCTCTCCCAACGGCTCAGGTTCCCCGTAAAGATGAACTTCACGAATGCACAGATCGCCGCAAGGCCATAAAAAGCCCTGGCTCCGTCGCTCGTACCGCCCACATGGGGGAAGTTATTGTAGAACATATGGGTGACGATCATCCGTTCAGCGGCATCCTCCCAGCCGTCCATTTTGCCGAACACATGCTCCTCCGCTTCCCTATACCGTTTCAGCAGCTCCGCGGCGTCCTCGCGGGAAAGCTTTTCTTTGCCGCTCATTCCGAAAAAACGCAGGGCTTCCATACATAGCGGGCCTGCCACCTTATTCTTGCCGCTGAAGTCAGAAGCCAGCTGATAAAGGACGCGGATGGCGTCCAGTCGTCCTTCTTCCTCTCCGCAGCGTTCCCGACAATCGAATATTTCCTCTCCCAGGACTGCAAACCGTTCCGGGATGGATTTGCTCCGATCCCCCATGACCGCCAAAGCTCGTTGACATTCCGCGTACCGGGCAGGGTTCATGTCGATGGAAAACAGCGGTTCTTCCTCGATTTCCGTTTCAACAAAGCCAATCGGATCGCGGGAAAACAGGACGCTCTCCATGACGCCTTCGCAGCTCAGGCTGAGAGCGCACTCCGCAATACCGCCTACGCTGCGCCGGTTGCGGGGATAGAGGCGGCAGACGTCCGGCAGGACGCGCTCCCCTGCCGCTTTCTGGAGGGAGCAGAGTCCGTCCTCCCCCAGCAGGCGGCAGCGGGCATGCTTGTCATGGACGATATGGGCATAACGCTCCTTGTCCGGTGCAAAGTTTTGGCGAAGGGCTTCTTTGATTTCCTGCCGGTATTCCTCCGAACAAGGAGCGTTCATCATCCGGTCGTACTCATCACGGCTGATGGTGACCGGCCAACCGATGCAGCAATTGGCTCTGCAGCTTCCGCATTTGCAGGCAAAGGCCGGGTAATAATCCGCAACGATGTATTTCATTTGTCTGCTCTCTTTTCTCTTCTTCTGTAGCAGTCGTTTTCCAGGCTGCAGCCGCCGCACTCCGTGCAGCCCGGTTGTTTCCGATAGTCCAGCTTGTATTTGTGCAGCAGCCCGCCCAGGTATTCCCCCATCTCCAGCAGTTCTTCCGGTTTGCATCGCTCCAGCCCGTAGTATACGCAGTCGTCCATGGGCCGGAAGGGCATGATCGTGGGGAATACCCCCTCGGAGGCCATCACCGCGCACTCCGCCAGGATCTCCTCCTTCGGCTGGATCCCCCCGATGAGCACGCTGGACACCATCCCCCAGCCGAATAGCTTTACCGCTTCCCGGAATGCCTCGTGATAATGCTCATAGCTGATGTGGCTCTTCCCGGGGCAGATTTCCCGGCGTCTCCCCGTATCCGCGATCTCCAGGTTCATGATGACCACGTTGATCCCCGCATCCTTCATCTCCCTCAGGATGCCCAGGTCCGAGGGCGGGGCGAATTCCACCGTGATGCTCACGTCGCTGAAAGCCCGGATCTTTCGTGCCAATTCCGCCCAATACCGGGCCATCCAGTCCGGATCATGATAGGTACCCCCGCTGAAATTCAGGATGTATTCCTTCGGCACCTTCGACAGCAGGATCTTCAGGGCCTGACTCAGCTCCGTGGTGTCCATGGGTTTCTCCGCCTCTGCCTGAAGGGAGCAGAAACGGCACTTCAGCTCCGGCGTGTCATAGCAGCAGATGGTGCTGGGCCAGATATTGATGCAGGTGGGGCTGTGGAGCCGGGCCAGCTCGTCCAGCACCGTCCCCGTATGGGGCAGGTTTTCATAGAAGGTGATGGGCTCGTCCCAGTCGTTGCCGGTGATGCGGTATGCCCCCTCCCGCTTCACGATGAGATAGGGGGACACGGTGGAAAATTCCTCCGCCACGCTGATGTTGATATTCGCGTCCAGGGTGTGGATATTCACCGCGTGGATGAAGCCCTTGTCGAAAAACCGGGGATACTCGGCTTCCAGCAGCTTCGCCGTTTCCTTTTCCACCCTGGCGCCGAGGCAGAGCAGATCGGCCTTGAGTTTGATGACGTCCTTACTCATGTGGTCTCCTTCAGATCAAAAACGAGTTCCTTCGGCCAACAATTCCGCAGATAATCCGGGCACCGTCTGCAATCTTCCAGCAGCGCGGTATCCCCGGTGTTCTTCGCATTCAGATGTTCATAGAATCCCGGTTCCCTTGCAGCGAGCCACAGGGCATCCTCCCCCGCCTCCCGAGCATAGGAAATGCAGCATTCCGTAAGCCGTTTTCCCAAGCCCAGGCCACGCGCCTCTTCTCTCACCGCCAGATAGTCCAAAACCAGACGATCAAATCGGCGGGAGATCGTGCCGGCCCCCAGGAGCATCGCTCCCTTTCGAGCTGCGACGGAAAAGACGGGATGATTGTCCCTTATCCAGCCTTCTGTTATTTCCAGGCCGGAATCCCGATACAGCGCCGTCAATGCCCTGTGGTCTGCTTCCCTTTCCATCCGAAGCTCATCCACCGGCGGACTCTCCGAACAGTGTATCGATTGCTTTCCCTTCCCGAAGCCGGCGCGCAAAGTCTCCCAGCAGCTGGCCGGAGCGTTCCCGCACGAACTTCACCTCCGGATTGGAGCCGGGGTCGATGCCTGCCATGCGGGAATAAACAAAGGTCACGTCACTGAAAAGCTGTCCCAACACGGCGGAATGATCCATGGAGAGCTCACCGCAGACGCGGATCAGGAAGGAGGGCATGACCTCACTGAAACGCTTATAGTTGGCCAGAGCCAGGATAACTTCCTCGTCCCCCAGCTTCAGGCCCAGATGCGCAGGATCCGCGGGATCGATCTCTTCCCTGACCAGAGGGTGACGCAGGCCGGGCCGCATATCGTCCCTCAGAAGGAAAAAGCCCAGCTTTGTTTCCCGATTTCCAAGCACCCCCTCCAGATTCATATGGCTGTCCCTGGGGAGGCCGAAGAAACGGGAAACCAGCAGATCATTGCCGTTTTTGTTGACGCCTTCATTCCAGAATTGGATGAATTCATCCGCGAGCAGCCCAAGTTCCTCATCATTGCAGCCAAGATAGATGAAGTCCGTGCCTTTCGCTTTCTGGAAAGTCAGGATGAAGCGGGCAAGCAGATGGGGCAGCGAATCCGGGTTACCCAGATCGAAGGCCCGGATCGCTTTCTCGATCATCATCCAATACGCGTCGGTATCCATGCCGCAGGCCAGCATGGGAGCCAGAAGGATGGGGGTCTTGTTGCGTCCGAAGCGGCCAGAAACACGGTCCGGCATGGGCAGGATCAGGTTTCCGTCCCGCTCCGCCAGCTTTTTCAGATTTCCGCCGTTGGTGAAGACGATACGCCGAAGGCTCCGTGAGGTGTACTCGTGGAGCTTGATGGTCTCCTCCGTGACGCTGCTGCGGCTGAACTCCATAAAAAGCGTGTTATCCTCCGCGGCATCCGGCGGCAGGAGCTTCAGCTGCAGGGGCGAATGGATCACGATCCATTGTACCTTCCGGTTTTTGCTTCGGTTATTGAGGGCGGCGGCATAGTGGCAGAACTGCTCGTTGGCGCCGATACCGGTAGTCACCAGGTATTTCAAGCCGTCCGAACCGAAATGGCGCTGGATTTCCTCACGAATCAGAGGCGCCGTCTCCGCCATGAAGCTGCGGTAGTATTCCCCTACCTGTTCGTGATACAGCTCCAGGAACGGATCGTTCGCGGCGCTCTCCGCTACCTTCCGGGACAGGGCGTACACAGATTCCCCCAGTCCCTTCGGCAGGCTGACCGGCCCCGCAGGATCCGGCGAAGAATAAAAACGGAAAAGCTCCGGGAAGGGTTCCAGTCGGGAAGCATCCCCGCAAAGGGGCAGTGACTCCGCCTCTTCCCCGCTGCCGCCACTGCGGAGCTTCTGCCGGGTGATCAGTTCCCCCAGTCCCAGCTCGGAAACGGCCGCTTCCATTTGCCCGGGGGAAAGCCGGAACACTTCGGAAAGGGCGTTCACCAGTTCCTCCGCATTCAAAGATGTTTTCAGCGCGCCTGTCACCTGCTGCCGCTGAACACTCTTTTCCGGCCAACGCCGAATCAGCTCATCGGTGAACTGTGTAAAAAAATCAAGGCTCATAGCTATCTCCAATCCTTCGATCATTATTGATACTTTATCACATTCCCGGGGGAATACAAGGGGCAAACGGTGGTGAGCCTTGACGAAGCAGCGGCGAAATGCTATCCTTTCAACAATAATCGTCAGGAGGCGCACATGGAACGGGATTACGCGAAACTCAAGGTCACACCGAAAGCGGAACGCGCCATTCGGCAGGGGCACCCCTGGGTCTACGGGGAAGAGATCACTTCCGCCGAGGGCAGTTGGGAAGGCGGGGATATTGTGGACATCCTGAGCCCCAAAGGCAGATGGCTGGGCTCCGGCTTCATCAACGACCACTCCAAGATCAGAGTCCGGATCATCTCCCGAAACACCAACGACCGCTTCGATGAGGCGTTTTTCCGCCGCCGCGTCAGCTATGCCCTGCAGTACCGCAGGACGGTCATGGGAGAAGATTTCCACGCATGCCGCCTGATTTTCGGAGAAGCCGATCAGTTCCCCGGCCTCACGGTGGACCGCTTTGAGGATATTCTGGTAGCGGAAGTGCTCTCCCTGGGTTTGGAAAAGCGAAAGGCGCTCATCTTCCGGCTTCTGGCGGAGGAGCTGAGCAAGCTGGGTGTCACCGTCCGGGCGATCTACGAGCGGAGCGATTCCTCGCTGAGAGCGAAGGAAGGTTTGGATACCTTCAGCGGCTTCGTTTCCCTTCCGGGTCTGGAAACCGGCCTCGATGGCCATGTGGTCATCACGGAGAACGGAATCCGCTTCGATGTGGATTATATCCACGGACAAAAGACCGGATTCTTCCTGGATCAGAAATACAACCGGGCAGCTGCTGCCAGGCTGGCAAACGGCCGCCGGGTGCTGGACTGCTTCACCCACACCGGCGCTTTTGCACTGAACGCTGCCAAAGCTGGAGCCGCACATGTCACCGCGGTGGACATTTCCGCGGATGCACTGGAACAGGCCGCCCGGAATGCTGCACTCAACGGCCTCACGGAACAGGTGGAATTCCGGCAGGCGGACGTTTTCCGCTTTTTGACAGACGCCGCTAAGGGCAGCCCGGACTGGGACTATATCATCCTGGACCCACCCGCCTTCACCAAAAGCGGTGCTACGGCAGACAGCGCATATCGGGGCTACCGGGAGATCAACCGCCGGGCCATGCAGCTGCTTCCCCGGGGAGGCTATCTCGCCACCTGCTCCTGCAGCCACTTCATGCCGGCGGTGCGCTTTGAGCAGATGCTTCTGGATGCTGCCGGGGATGCGGGCGTCAGCCTCCGTCAGATCGAAGCCAGGAAGCAAGCGCCGGACCACCCGATCCTATGGGGCGTCCCGGAAACGGATTATCTGAAATTCTACCTGTTTCAGGTGGTTTAAGGCAAAACAGCATAATTCCCGGCACGCATCCTGCTTGCATAATGTTCCGTCATATTGCCCGAAATTCTTGGCCAATACAGGAAGTATTCCCCGCGATTTTCAGACAATCTGACGAAAATTCTGACTGCGCTATCTACGCATCAGAATTTTGCGGTGTTGCCTTAAATTGTACGACACATCCGCCGCGTTCACAATAGTGCTTATACGCTTCAACTTTTCGGAACAATTCTTTTTTCGACACCTGCCCCTGCGACCTCGCCAACGCAGCCGAAAACTGATACGATAGCAGTTAGCGGAGGTATACTTCCGCGGGATTTTCTGACAATCTGACGATACTTCT
>JAEEGL012334390.1_pt1 | contig 37503 bp, 29 predicted proteins | sample 9134231 | NCBI WGS metagenome assembly JAEEGL01 (sample SAMN16246548, study PRJNA631951) | gut metagenome | biome: gut microbiome; feature: rumen; material: fiber-attached | host: Bos | place: Iran: Karaj | collected 2018-10 | reverse complement strand
TAATGCAGTAGTAAATCATAACTGTTCCCGTATGGGAGCAGACACTGAATATAGTGTGTCCCTTTTCATTCAGTTCTTTTATTTTTTGTGTCATTATTCAGGTGCATATCAGCTGACAGACGTAAAATAGTCTGTACATAGCCTATCTACAAGTTGTACTCAGGCTATGTACAACTTGTAGTCAGCCTGTCTACAACTTGTACTAAGGCTGTGTACAACCTGTACTCAGTCTGAGTACAGAATCCTGATAAGCGTACAGCAAGATATTTTACGGTGTAGCGAAAAATTTTTATGCACGTACGTATTTAAATTTGCGCACGTAGCGAAAAATTTTTATGTACGTACGTAATTAAGTTTGCGCACGTACGTATTTAAAAATATTTACTTAGCTACTCAAAGTTCCGCCATAGCCAAATTATTTTTAAACACGCTCGTAATTATAACTGAATTTCTAGAGAAAAAATTTTTAAACACGTAGCTGAAAATTTTTGCGGCAACAGTTCAGTTTATTTTGCGACAGTCTGGAGCTTTGCGGCAAGTTCTTCTATCGTTTCCAGTGGAAGACCTACAACCTGTGCAATCTGTTCGTGAGTCAGTACATTCATAACAAGAAGATTCTGTGCGTCTTCAAGCTTGGCTTCTTTCATTCCTTCCTTTCTGCCTTCATGGCGGACATCACTGTCATGCAGACTCCATGAAAGATATGTCTGTTTGAGTTCTTCTATCTTTTTCTGTGTTTTTACCATATAATCGAGTCTCCTTGTAAAGTCAGATTCCGCCTTGTTTGTCTGTACGAATTTGAGAAAGGAACGCAGGTTTTCATATTTAACCTTGTTATAAGCGGTACAGTTAAAGATGTGTACAGTTGCGGCATCATCAACATTCACAGTCGCATCCTGTTCACATAACCTGCATATAGTATAACACGGAATTTGTTTTTTGAAAGGGTCAAAACGGCACAAAAAGATGATAATGCTTTCTTTTAAATCGCGGTAGTTCTGTCCTTTTAATAAAGAGTCCATGTCCGTCATGCTCTGGTAGTACCGGGTTCTTTTCCCCAGATCCTGTTCGTCAGTGTTCTGGATTTCCACATCATAAACACGGCTTCCGTCCTGTACGTAAACATCAAGCCTGATTCCGTGTGATGTATAAAGCGGTTCGATGGTTTTCTGATGATCCGCATATTCAATGTGGTCAATCTTAAACCCCAGCATACATTCCAAAGATTCATGGCAGATTTCCTTGTTCTGCATGACTACCCCGAACATAAAATCATCGTGATATGTCAATTTTTCAAACGGTTTTATTGTGTACATAAAACGACCTCCTGCTATTTATATAGTTTTAAAAAGTTGTTTTTGTACGCTTTGAAGAAAAAATATTAAAAAGCGAGATCAAAGGGTCTTGTGGGTATTTGTTACAAAATCTTATTCGTAGACTGTGCGACCGCCCCATTCTTCTGAATGGGCTTTTTCGTGTTCAATTGTTTTGTAAAAGTTGGCTTTGGGAAGAAATGCATTTTCAATTTCTTCCGCTGTTCGGTGAAGCCGTCGCAAGCAGTAGGACTTGTCTGTGTAGTTAAGTTTTGCTTTTTCTATGCTTTCCTGCATAACACGGATTGTTTCGTCGTAAATCTTTACCGGTACAGGGAAGGGGTGTCCGTCTTTGCCGCCGTGCGCAAACGAGAATCGCGCCGGATCACTGAATCGTGAGGGTGTTCCGTAAACAACCTCGCTTACCAGCGTGAGCGACTGCAATGTACGCGGTCCGAGCCCCGGTGTAAGCAGCAGACTTTCAAAGTCTTTCGGGTTACTTTCGTATGATGTGGCGAGAACTGCGCCGAGTCTTTTAAGGTTTACATCTTCGGGGCGTACATCTTCGTGCCGCGGCATTTCAAGCTGCCGGTATCCGGAGATTTTTGAAAACTCAGATACTACTTTGTCGGGATTGTCCTTTGAAAGCTCAAGAATGCGTGAACGCGTATTGTGTGCCTTTGTGTCCGCAAGATTGAGAATTTCGCCCTTGTTTTCACCAATTATGGCGGTGTGGGGAGAGTTCAGATATGAGTCGGTTTTTTGGCGGTCAAAGTTGAGCGAACACCAGTGATAGCGGCGGGCGGTTTTTGCCTGCGTGTTCATTCCCTGCTGTACAACGCACCATTCACCGCTGTTGGTCAGTATAAAATTGTGCTGATAAAGCTGAAAACCGTCCTGGATTGCAGTGTTGTCCACCTTTGCGCACAATTTGCTTGCTTTTATGAGAGAATCTCCATCCAAGCCGGTTGCTTCCGAAAGGAATCGCAGTTCTTCCGGTGTGTTGCGCGAATATGTTCCGCGACCACCGCACACACAGATTCCCAGTTCCTTGGCACGCGGGTTAAGTCCGCGTTTAAGTGCGTACATAACGCTTGTTGTTATTCCCGATGAATGCCAGTCCATGCCTAGAACCGCTCCGAACGACTGGAACCAGAACGGGTCACTGAGACGCAACAGAACTTCGTTTTTGCCGAAATTCAAAACCAGTGATTCGATTATAAGTGTTCCAAGCGTCTTCATTCTGTCTGCAAGCCACCGTGGCACAGTTCCTGTGTGCAGGGGCAGATCCGCATGTCCTGTTCGTCGCATAAAAATACTATACACCTGTAGTGTATTTTTTGCAAGTTTATCGTGCAGGTGGTGTTTTCTTGACAGCTGCAAAATGCGGATTTAGAATTATAGAATGCGATTAACGGAAAAGTATTTAATTACATTCTTTGGAATTAGTTTTTTTGGTATGTTTTTTTTGCGATGGCTGGCTCTGGACTTTATGTACAGGAATATGCAGGCTTATTGGTCGGGAATAGCACTTGCCCTTATATCTACTTTAGTTCTTTCCATTGTAATAGGTGCGTTTATTTACAGGGCTCTTATCCCTTACGAAAAAACCGTTAAAAAGCTCAGAAACGGCGGAACCATTACTGCCGAAGAAAAAGATAAGGCTCTTAAAGCTTACAATAAAGTTGTTTTCTTTGTTATCCTCACAAACGTAATAGGATTTTTTATAGGACAGGGAATTGTTCTCATTCTGGGTGTATGCGTAATAAAAGACACTCCGCCGATTGCGTCAAGACTCATACTTACTATGGTTCAGGCAACCCTTGTCGGAACCATGGCTGCGTTTTACGAAATTTTTGCCTTGAGCAACTTTATGGCGGAAGACCGCAAACTTTTGCAAATCAGATCATTAAAAGAATTCGGCAAAAAGAGTTTTTCGCCGTTCAGTTCAAGAATCATCGCAATTTCTACTGTTACTCTGATTTTTATGGGTGTAAACAGTTTTACGGCTCCCTACGGCTTGATTTACAATCAGGGCGCACCCGTGACTGATATTTACGCCGAATACTATATAAGCAGCATAAAAGCCGTTGTTGGGTCTTTTATTCCTTGTATCGCCACAATAAATCTTGTTGCTTTGGAAATCCGCAGGCGTATAAAAGAAAATACAAAAATCATCTCAGAACTTGGTGAAAACGGCGATCTAATCTCGCGCATAAATATCTCGATGAATGATGATTTTGGTAATTTTACCGAAAAACTGAACGGTTTTCTTGACCAGCTTTCGGCTCTTGTAAAAAACCTTGTAAGCGAAACAAACATGACAACCGAGGCCGTGCAGCTTTTGACCGGTGCAGCGGATAATTCCAACAAAGCTCATTGTGCTATGAAAGAATCCATATTGAGGATATATGAAGAAGGCAACAACCAGAACCGATTAATTGCGGACAATAGTGAGAATATAAAAAAGATAGCCGATAATGCGCGCTTTGTAGAAGAACAGGTTTTGCTGCAGACTGATTCCGTGCATCAAAGTTCCAATGCCATAGGCGAAATGGCGGCGAGCATCAGTTCCGTTGCTGAAATGTCAGAAAAAGCAAATTCGTATTCGGAAAACCTTCAAAAATCCAGTTCTTCCGGTGCAACTGCTCTTTCGGCAGCAGTAAAATCCATTGCGGAAATACAGACTTCATCTCACGAAGTTCAGGAAATAATAAAGGTTATTCAGCAGATTTCATCTCAGACAAACCTGCTTGCAATGAACGCCGCCATTGAAGCCGCTCATGCGGGCGAGTTCGGAGCGGGATTTGCGGTCGTTGCGGATGAGGTTCGTTCCCTCGCGGCGTCTTCTTCCAAGAGTGCAAAGGAAATTCAAACCTACATCAAGGAAATGGTTGAAAAAGTTGATTTTGGTGTTGCTTCAATCGCTGCCGCAGGAAAAGCCTTTGAAAGTATAAGCGCCGATGTTGAGCAGACTTCAAAGCTTATCGAAACAATTTCTTCCTCTATGGAAAAACAGCGTACGGGTGCCAGGGATATGATTATTTCGTCAGGCGAAATCGTAAATGCAATCGGACGTATAAAGGATTTGTCGCAAAAACAAAGGGAAGCTGCAGAATCTATGGCTTCGGCATTTAATGTTCTTGTTGAATCAACTGAGAATATTGCAAATGCTCTTGATGAAAACAGCAAAAACTCACGAACCCTTTCAGATGCGTTTGAATCCGTAAACGACAGTATTTTCAGAAGCAATACCGCCGTTGAAAAGATGAAGGAACAGATCAGCATCTTTAAGCTGTAATATGACGGTAAACAGTTTTTATCAGTCCTTGTTCCACTGCAAAACATATAAGATTTCACTTGATGCAGGTTGTACCTGCCCTACGCGTGACGGAACGCTTGATACGCGCGGTTGTATTTTTTGCAGCGGAGCCGGGAGCGGTGATTTTGCCGTAAAGGACATAGAAAAGGCAAAGCGGATTGTCGCAGGTAAAATCAACACTGATGTTCCTGTAAAGTACATCGCTTATTTTCAGAGTTTTACGAATACTTACGGAGATTTGAACAGGCTTTGCGCCTTGTGGGAACAGGCTCTTTCTGCGCCGGATGTGGTGGGGCTTGCTCTCGGAACAAGGCCGGACTGCCTCTCAAAAGAATGTGTGGATTATTTGGGCAGGCTTGCGGAAAAGACTTTTGTTCAGGTGGAACTCGGCTTTCAGACAGCTGCCGAAGATACGGCAAAATACATACGGCGCGGATTTGACAACAGCGTATTTATTGACGCTGTTGAACGACTTCACAGGGCGAATCCGCGGATTCATGTTGTTGCGCATGTGATATTCGGGCTGCCCGGCGAAACTCCTGAGCAGATGATGAACACCGTGCGTACGGTTATTGATTCCGGCGCTGACGGCATAAAGATTACATGTCTTTACGTTCTTAAAAACACCGACCTTGAACTCGAATACCACAAAGGTACTTTTTCTGTTCTTGATGAAGACGAATACTACAATCTTTTGGAATGCGCCCTTAAGCTTATTCCTTCTAAAATGGTGATTCACAGGCTCACGGGCGATCCGCCGAAACGCCTTCTCGTTGCACCGCTTTGGACAATGGATAAAAAAAGAGCACTGAACCGTATCAAAAATATGCTTTCAAAAACAATTTAATCTGACAACTGGTAAGTATTTTTGAAAAACCTTGGAAAATAATATGCTTTACGTTTTATACTGATTTCGCTATAATATACAATATTGAAGAATCTATCAGAAAGGATTTATTACAATGCCTAAGATTGAAGTTAATGAAAAGTTGTTTTTTAATCTCCTTGGAACTCGTTATGACTATGCAACATTGGAATACCGTCTCGAAAGCGGAAAAGCCGAGCTTGACGAAAAGCCGGACACATCTCTGCCCGAAGACCAGCGGGTTATAAAAATAGAACTTAATGACACAAACCGTCCTGATTTGTGGTCAACTGCAGGAATCGCCCGTTGTCTGCGTGTTCATAACGGTGGCAAACTTACTGATTATTCTTCTTTTATGTCAACCGACAAAAAAACTCAGGATTTTGGGAACAGAGTTGTTAATGTTGATAAGGGACTGAAAGACATTCGCCCCTACATGGCAGCGTTTGTTATTTCCGGGAAACCTATCGATGAGCCGATGCTTTTGGATATTATCCAGACACAGGAAAAGCTCTGCTGGAACTTTGGCCGCAAACGCCGTTCAATTTCGATGGGGGTTTATCGTTCCGCCAATATTACATGGCCTGTAAATTACAAAGCAGTAGATCCTGACAAAACATCTTTTGTTCCTCTTGCCTGCGAAGAAAAAATGACCTGCCGTCAGATTCTTTCAGAACACCCTAAAGGAAAGGAATACGGTTGGATTCTCAAGGATGAAAAAATGTTTCCTCTCCTTGTTGATGCAAAAAACGAAGTTATGTCCATGGCTCCTATAATCAACAGTGCTACTCTCGGTGCTGTTCAGGTGGGTGACAAAGACCTTATGGTTGAGATGACCGGTACCGATATGCCTTCTCTTTTGCTTGCCGTAAACATCGTTGCCTGTGATTTTGCGGATGCGGGATACACGATTCTGCCTGTACAGGTAAATCACCCTTATGATACAGGTTTTGGAAAATCAATCGTAACTCCGTTCTATTTTCAAAAACCAATTTCAACAACTATCGGTGCAATCAACAAGCTTTTGGGTTCTGACCTTTCCGAAAAAGAATCTGTAGCGGCTCTTGCAAAGATGGATGTTAAAGCTGAAGTTTCCGGCGGTAAAATAATTGTAACACCGCCTGCTTATAGAAATGACTTCTTGCATGAAGTTGACGTTATTGAAGACATAATGATGGGTAACGAACTAAATTCTTTCCCGCCCGAAAAGCCACATGACTTTACAATTGGTCGTCTTTCTGCGGTTACAACGTTCAGCCGCAAGGCAAAGAGCCTGATGGTAGGTCTGGGTTATCAGGAAATGATTTTTAACTACCTCGGTTCTAAACGCGATTTTATTGACAAGATGAATATAAGCGGCGAAAAAGTTATTGAAATTGCAAATCCGATGTCTGAAAACTATCAGTTTGTCAGACCGTCAATTATTGCTTCGCTGCTCGGAGCTGAGGCTGTTTCCGGTAATGCCGTTTATCCGCATAAAATCTTTGAAATCGGAAAAATCGCATATCTTGATTCGTCTGAAAACACTGGAACAAAAACCGTTCAGAGCTTGGGATTCTTAACTTCTACAAGTGACGCAAACTTTAACAGTGCCGCCAGTGAAGTTGCCACAATCCTGCACTTCCTTGACAATGAATACATTGTAAGCGAAAGCAACGACCCGCGTTTTATTCCCGGTCGTCAGGCGAATATCCTTAAAAAGCAGAAGGACGGTTCTCAAAAGGTAATCGGTATCTTTGGAGAAGTTCATCCTCAGGTTCTTGAGAACTGGGCTGTTACGATGCCGTGTTTTGCAGGTGAAGTGGATATTGAAGAACTGATGAATTAGACTGCTTAACAACATGTGGGTTTTGGGGATAAAAGTTTGAAAAAGCTGTTTTTTGTCAATATTTTTGCTATTACAGGTATTCTGCTGTTTTTCTTTTATTCATCGCTGCTGTATTCTGATGCTGCACAAAGTTTCTTCCTTTTTGCAGGAGAAAATTTAATCATTCAGCAGGTCTCAAATTTTCTTTTGCTGTGGATATTCCCAATGTTCTCGGTTTTGACGGGAATATGTGCGGCAAAGCTGCTTTCTGATGCAGAAATAAAAAAATATGTACTGATTGTTGTAAAATCGCTGCTGATTCCGTTTGCAACCGGTATGATTATTTTTGTGCCGTTTCAGATTTTTACCGGAATGAGAACTGCCGGTTCAGACATGGCTTTTAAAACGCTTCCTGCATATTATCAGCATTTGTCTGCATATTTTAATAACGGCGGCATTATTTTTCTTTCAAATTTCTGGATCTTTTTTTACCTTGCTGCTTCCTGCTTTATCCTGCTTTTTTGCAGACCTCTTCTTGCAAAGTTTAATCTGAATGATGTAAACGTTCATTTTATTTTGATTTTTGTTTCTGGAATTGTTTTTTTTCTTAAGCCTGTTTTTTTCTTTAATAATGCGGCTGATTTTTTGGATATTTTTCTGCCTTTTATGTACGGGGCTTTTCTGTTTCAGTATGAGAATGTGCAGGAAAAGATAAAACGCAACAGACACTGGCTTTTTGCATGTTTTTTGGCTCTTTTTTGTTTTAATATATTTTTGAATTTTTCGGAGCGTTACGGAAATGCGCTTACCCGACATGTTGTAAGCCGTGCTTTGATATGGCTCGGATTACTTGCGGGTATTGCTGTTTTTAAAAGATACTTTGACAAAACAAACGGCTTTATGAAGACTATTGCGGAATGTACTGTTTTTAATATGTATTCGGCACTTACGCTTGTTATTGCTGTTGCGCTTGTTGCAATGCGGTTTATCACAAATCAGTATGTGCTGTTCTTTGTTGTTGCCATTGTTGCTTTTCTGCTGTCTTTTGTTATACGAATGCTGCTCGGACGTTTTAAGACCATGCAGTTACTTTTTGGAATGAGGTCGGAGTTATACAATGAAATTATCTGATGCTAAAAAACTGCTTTCTGAATATGTTACGTCAAATACCCTGCAAAGACATTGTCTTACTGTTTCTGTTGTTCTCGGTTACTGGGCGAAGCTTTTGAAAGAAGATGACGTAGAATTTTGGGAATGTGTAGGACTTTTGCATGATATTGATTATGAGCAGTTTCCTGATCAGCACTGTGTAAAGGCAAAGGATATTCTTGAAAAAGAAAAGGCAAACTACCCCGAAATAACTGATGAGCTGATACATGCGGTTCAGAGTCACGGATGGGAAATCTGTTGTGATGTTGCGCCTGTTCACAGAATGGAAAAAGTGTTGTTCACGATTGACGAGCTTACAGGATTGATATTTGCCTGTGCAATGGCACGTCCCTCACGCAGTGTAATGGATATGGAAGTTAAATCCGTTATGAAAAAATTCAAAACTCCTGCTTTTGCCGCAGGCTGCAACCGCGATGTTATTAAAAAGGGCATGAGTATGATGATGGACAGCATTCCCGACCTTACACAGGAAGACATTATTCAGAACTGCATTCTTGCCATGCGCACAAGGGCAGGGGAACTCGGCGTAGGAATGTGCTAGTCCTAAACCGGGTTTGCTGCGCTGTATGTGCGGGTTTTAAGCCTTTCCGTAAAAACCTTGAAAGACGGATATTGTTCCAAAAACTTTTCAAAATCCTGCTTTGATATTTTTATTATTTTTGCCTCATCTATGGCTTTCATTGTTCCTGAAAAAGGCTTGGATGAAAAAGGATTTGAATATCCTATCAAAATATCTGCCGGAACATAGTGCCCGACAACCTGTCTGTAGTGGGTAACCGAAATTGAGCCGGTAAGCAGAAAATATATGCTGTCGCTTGGTTCTGACGCTTTTTTTATTACACTCCTGTCTTTGTACCATTTTATTTTGAACGGTATTCTTTCGGGATTAACAGAGCCTGGTTCATTTATAATAGAAAAGAAAACTTCGTTTCCTTTTTCGTTGTATGCAAGACTTTTTACCATGCTCTCGGTCATTTTTATTCCCATACCATGAAGATTCGGTTCTATATCACGCTGAAGCATGTCCTGCCAGTCAAAACCGTCTCCCTCGTCTTTGATTGAAAAATGTGTTTCATTTACGTCAATATCGTATGAAAGTATGATTTTTTTTGCCGCTATTGCGGGGTCTTTGTTACGTTCACTGATAAGTTCAAGAATGTCGCGGCCCGATTCAAGCCATTGGGTTTTTTCATCGTAGTTGATGTTGCAGTTGCCGTGTTCCAGCGCATTCAGGAGCATTTCCATCAACGCGGTCTGCAGCTGGAATTTGGTGTCGAACCCGATTCTTCCTGTTTCCGCAAGGTAGGTTGTCAAAAGGTTTGTATAAACGATAATGTCAAAAGAATCGTTGTCACAGATGAATATTCCGGATTCTTGAACCTTAAGGTCTATCAGTACGTTACGGTTGAAAAGGAACTGAATGTTCTGTTTTATTATTTTGAAAAGGCGTGTGCAATTCCGTAAAAAGTCTCTTTCGGTAAGGCTCAGCATGAGGTTTTTGTTTGGTTCCATTTCAAGAGCCATGCGGTCACCGTCATTCTGTACTATTGCAACGACACTTGTGAATTCAAGTGGCTTTTGTTCTTTTATCCAGCTGAGAAAAGTTTCCCCGTCATTTGTGGGGTCTGTGAGATCCAACAGGATTAGCTCCGGTATTTTTTTCAGGGAATATTTTTCAAGATCTTCTTTTGTTTCAAAAAAGATTGTGTCATAATAAATAGAAAATTCCTCAGTCATAACAGAGATAACATGAGTAATTGCTTCGGTTTTGGACAGAACGGGAACAGTTATCATTTGTACTCTCCGGGTTTTGTTGAATATGCCAAATATTCCATACGGACATTTTTTAATGCGTTGAACATTTTTTGCTTTTCAGATGGATTGCCGTTAGTCAGAGCCTGTAGTTTTGCACGCATTTTTTTTCTGCCGGAGTTTTCCTGATAGTTGCAGGTGCAAGTGGCAGAGATGTATTTATGTGTCTTGGCGTGTTCTATTATTGTGTCTACTGTTGCCATACAAAGCGGTCGTATGACGGTGACAGGGTATTTGTTGTATTTTAGCGACGGTGGCATTGTGGATAGCTCACCTTTTTCAAGCATGTTCATAAGCAGAGTTTCCAAAATATCATCAAGATGATGACCGAGCGCAATTTTGTTAAAGCCGTGTTCAATGGCATAGTTGTTCAGCTCTGTTCTCCTTTGTGTTGAACACCACCAGCAGTTCATTTTTTTATCCGGTTTGAGCCGCTCAAGTACTTTTACCGGAACAATTACAGGCTCTACATCCCAAGTATTGAACAGCTGTTTAAGTTGAGGATTCAGAGGTCCTCCTATTTCTGTTTCAACATGAAGCGCCGTGAACGAAAAGTTTTCCCGTTTTTGTTTTTTTCGGTATGCAAAATATTCAACCAGTGCCGTGGAATCTTTGCCTCCTGAAGCACCAATTAAAATTGAATCGCCATCCCTTATCATATCGTAGTCCATCACGGCTTTATCAATTATGCGAAACAGTTTGGGTTGCGGCATTTGATAATTATAACACCACAATCTTTACTTTTGCAAATTCAGTTTTTTCTGTATAATCATTAATATGGATTTAGAATTATTGCAGTTTCGCGCAAAGATTATTCAGAGTATAAGAAGCTTTTTTATCAGAAACGGGTACCTTGAAACAGATACTCCCGCGCTTTCTCCCGATCTTATTCCCGAAACTTGTCTTGAAGTTTTCAAAACCCAGTATTTGGTCCCATGGTCCGAAAAAAGACAGGACTTGTATCTTGTTCCCTCACCTGAAATTTATATGAAAAAACTGATTGCGCGGCACAAGGTTTCTGTTTTTCAGATTTCCAAATGCTACCGGAATGTGGAATCGGTGGGACGGACACATAATCCTGAATTTACAATGCTGGAATATTACACAATGAACGCGGATTATCGTGATTCGCTAACGATAACGGAAAACCTGTTCTCTTCAATTCTGTCGGAACTTAAACTGGAACAAGTTGAAGGAGTGTCTCTTCCCTTTGAAAGAATTACAATGGATGAGGCTTTCCTTAAAACTGCCGGTTTCAGGTTGTCGGACTGCCCGGAACCAGAGCAGCTTGCAGAAAAAGCGGCCGGTTTTGGGCTTGAGACTGATGATTCCTACGGTTGGGATGATTTGTATGAAATGATTTTCGTTCACAAAGTTGAACCTAATCTTGCGCAAATAACAAAAAAACCTTTGTTTTTGATGGACTATCCAAAGAAAGTTCCGTGTCTTGCACAGGATTCGGCGGGAAGTCCTGACTGCAAAGAACGCTGGGAATTATACATAAACGGAATTGAGCTTGCGAATTGTTACAGCGAAGAAACCGATCCTCAAAAAGTAAAGGAATACTTTGAGCGGGAGGGCGGCCTTAAATGTAAAGATGCTGTGGTGCCTCACAGGGTGGATGGAAACTATTGGAAGATGTTTAACGGATTTCCACGTTGCTCGGGTGTAGCAATGGGTGTTGACAGGCTTGTAATGTGCCTTGCCGGTAAAAAATCGATTGATAGTGTTCTGCCGTTTAAAATTGATGTAATGGACTAGTCATACTTCTTTGTTTTTTATATACTGAACAAAATAAGTGAAAATTATCAGCGTTATGCTGTGTATTAGAGTGAGGAAAATAGAATGATTAGAGGCGGCGATATTGGAAAGGGAACAGTTCTCCTGATTAAGAATGCCCCATATCTTGTTGTTGAAAGAGAATTTGTAAATCCTGGAAAGGGTTCTGCTTTTGCACGCGTAAAGATGAAGAACCTTAAGGATGGTTCTGTTCTTACCCAGACAATTAAAACTCCTGATATGGTTGAAGACGCAACTGTTGATACAATTACAGGACAGTATCAGTATTCGGATTCAGAAGGTCACTATTTTATGGATACCACAAGTTTTGAAACGATTATGGTTCCTGCGTCATTGAATGAAAACCTTCAGTATTATCTCAAGGAAGGCGATGAATATCCTATCCTTATTTGGGAAGAAAATCCGATTGACGTTAAGATTCCGCAGAAAATGATTTTCACCGTTGCTGAAAGTGAAAACTATGTTAAAGGTGATACAGTTTCCGGTGCAACAAAGCCGATTGTTACGGAAACAGGCTTGACTGTTCGTGTTCCGCTTTTTATCAAGCAGGATGAACGCATTATGGTTAATACCGAAACAAACGAATATGTAGAGCGTATTAACAACTAATACTAATCCATGTTTTGAACGGCCGTTTTTTGTGAGTCAGCTTACAGAAAACGGTCTTTTTTTGTCGTTTTCTATTTGCTTGTACATTTTTAATAAATAAATTTTAATAATATTTATGACAAAATCTTGCGTCCTGTCACAGAGTGTGGTATCCTAATTTATCACGTTTTTTGCGGAGAGAAAAAAAGACACAGTTTTTTACTGTGTCTTTGCAAATGGGCGATACAGAAATCGAATCTGTGACCCCAAGCGTGTCATGCTTGTACTCTAACCAACTGAGCTAATCGCCCGTATTGCCAATAGTTTATCAGAGGGGCTTTGTAAGGTCAAGTACATTGTATAGGAGAGAAGAAAAATGAAAATTTTAATGGTACTGGATTCTTATTTTGATTATTTTCGATTGAAAAATAATTATCTGCTTGCCTCAGATTTGTTTTATTTTGAGAAAGATATTACAGAAATCCTTTTTTTGCTTTACAGAACAGACATAAAGCTGATATTAGTAGATTGTGCTGTAGTTGATCCGCCTCTCAACAGAATCTTTTCGCTTATTCAGGAATATGATAAAAGCATCCTTATAATACCTTACAATCTTCCTGTGCCGTATTTTTCCGTGTCAAAATACAAAATGTATTGTAATTTTATTAATCTGTACGCGTTAGAAATGCTCCCGAAAGATTCAGTGGGGATAGCTTTGTATAATAAGTGTATGGAGTATTTTACATCGGAATATGAAGTGGAAAGTGAAAATATTTCGAAGCGTGTATTCGATGCATTTGCTTCAAAACCGGATAAATGTATCTGTTTATCTGAGCTTTGTGAGTATATTTTTGGGACAGTTACCGAAAAACACCTCAATACGACATATGGTTATATACACAAACTTAGGTGTACTCTCGGGGATGATAAGCGCAAGCCAAAGATTATCGTAAAGGTAGAAAAAGGTAAGTACAAGCTTAATCTTCCGTCAGATACTGATATAAAGCTGTCTTAGTAGTTTACTATGTGGATTTTGCAGCAGAGGGTTATTTTTTTATCCTTTGTTTGAGCAGATTAATTCCGGTAATAAGCATTGGATCTTTGAAAATCCATAAAAGAATAAGCCCTGTGGCAAAAAATACAATTGCTCCGGCGACAAGCGGAATCCCCTGTGCTATAAAACGGTTGTAATTAGAAAAAGTGTTAACGACGACGGGTTTGAGCAGTTTGGCGGGGATTAGTGCTATTATCGAAAAAACAGTTATTTTCAAAAGATATTTTACGGTATGGGCTATAATGCTGCCTGTCTGTATGCCGTTGCAATTTTTCATAAATACAAAAAGCAGAATAGTGTTTACAAAGCTTGCTGCAGAAAGAGCAAAAGCAATTCCTGCACCCTTGTAATATCTTACGAGAATTGCGGCAAGAACGATATTTACGCCTACACTGATAATCCCTGCAAGCGAAGGTAACTTTGTCTGTTTTTGGGCATAAAACGCCGGGGCAATTATTCTGTTAAGCGCAATAAAATACAAACCAGCTATGTGCCATGTAAAAGCCTGCAGTGTAAGTTGTACAGAATGATCAGTAAAGTTTTTGCTTTTAAATACAAAAATGATGATATTCTCACCGAATATGAGAGAATATGCTGTTATTGGAATTGTTATGAGCGCAATAATGTTCATTGCCTGTTCAAGCATTGTGTTGAAAGAATCCCATTCCTCCCTTTTTGCCAAGCCCGAAAGATCGGGCAGGATAATTGATCCTATTGTAACTGCAAAAACACCGAGTATAAGTTCCTGCAAACGAAGGGAATATGAAAGACTCGAAACGATTCCAGTTCCGGCTCTTCCTGCCAGCCATTGTGAAACCAGTGTGTTGAGCTGGTATGCGGCCATGCCCACTACTGTCGGACCAATAAGGCGCAGAATTGTTTTTGTTCCTGGATTTGCAAAAGCTTTTCGCAGAGATGTGAAACCAATTTTCCAGTTTTGTTTGAGAACAAAAGGCAGTTGGAACAATGCCTGAATTGTACCTCCGGTCATTACACCAAGAGCCATTGCTCTCGCTGGATTTGCAAAATGGGGTGCAAAAATATAAGTTGCGCCGATTACGCAGATGTTAAAAAGAATTGGAGTAAAGCCCGATGGTGAAAATATTTTAAGGCTGTTAAGAATCCCCTGAAAAAGCGCAGCGATGGAAATAACAATAAGATAAGGAAACATTATTCGGGTTAAAAGCGCCATTTCGGGAAGAATATCGGCTTCTGGATTGTCGGTAAATAAAGGAACTATCTGCGGGGCAAAGATGATACCGAGCAAAACTACGATTGTTGTGAGAAACGATATTATAGTAAAGATTGAATATATGAGTTCCTGTGTTTTTTTGTTGTCGTTTTCTTCAAGATATGAGCGGAATGTGGGAATAAAAGCGACTGAAATACTGTTTTCGGCAAAAAGCCGTCTGAACAGGTTTGGGAGCTGGAATGCAACGGTAAAAGCGTCAGCCAGAGCGGAAGTTCCCAGGAAAGAAGCTTTTGTTGTTTCTCTTAGAACCCCGAGGATACGTGAAATCAAAGTAAGAACTGATAATGCAATTCCTTTTTCGGCTAACGTTTTTTTCTTCATATATATTAGAATACTAAGGTTGCGAATTTATTGCAATCAGTGTATTATTAAATAAAGGGGGTTTTGATGTCTGAGAAGCCGTTTCTTTTTCAAAAAGTAGGAAATACGCCTATTATTCCAATATCTGTCAAGATCCTTGGCGTTTTTCTTTGCTTGCTGTTGTTTTCTAATTTTGCGACAAATTACATCAACATTCTTTTAAATCAAAAACAGGTTATTTCTTTGACGAACCAGCTTTTGGTCAAAGAACTCAAAGAAATGTACACACAGGCCGGAAACCAGTATGAAATTTACAAGTTTTCGGGTGATGAAGCCGCTTGTCTTGATTCTATCAGCCGTGCCGCCGAAAAGGGCTTTACCCGTAAGCATAGTATGGCGCTTGGTGCTAAAGAAAATGGTGACCTGCTTTTCATTACTGTAGGAAGTGGTCAAAAACTGACATCTTTCCCTGATACAGACGCTCTTGACGATATAACCAAGGCAAAGAGAGAAGGAACGAGCGAAGGTTCCGTATATTTCAACTCTTCAAACGGACGTTATCTTGCTGTTTACAAATACCACGATGACTGGCAGTGTTATCTGATACGCGCAGAACTTGTTTCGGATATGCACAGTGAGTCAAATACTGTTTTTCTTGTAATATCAGGAATAATTGTAGTCTTGACAATAATCTTCATTATTCTCGGTTTCTTTATGTTCTCCCGCATACTTAAGTATGTAAGACAGATGACTGAAAGTCTTTATGCGATGCAGAAAAAGCAGTCTCTTGAACTATTGGATCTGAAAGGTGCTCCTAACGATGATATTACATATCTCGGTGCGTCGTTCAACTCTCTTTCGTCCACAATCAACAATCTGCTTTCGATTTTCAGACGTTTTACCACACGTGACGTTGTTGAACAGGCATATCGTGAACACCATGTAGGTCTTGAAGGTACACAGCGTGATTTGACAATTCTTTTCTCTGATATTCGTGGTTTTACATATATGACTGAAACTCTCGGAAATGATATTATCAATCTTCTTAACATACATTATTCAAGAGCAATTAATGGAGTTCACGAACAGGACGGTATTATCGGTTCTATTATTGGAGATGCGGTTCTTGCAATATACGGTGCGCTTGATACCGGAAAAAATAAATCTCTTCAGGCTTTGCACAGTGCATGGACAATTACCGAAGAAACCGCTAAACTGCGTGAAAAAATGAAAGCCCGCCGAAAGGAAATAGAACTTGAGCGTCCGCTTACTGATTCTGAAGAAAGGGTCTTCAAAGCTGTACTGATTGATGTTGGTGTCGGTATTGACGGTGGAACTGTATTCTATGGAAACATTGGTTCTGTTGAAAGAATGACTACAACTGTAATCGGTGACAACGTAAACTCTGCTTCCCGTCTCGAAGGACTTACAAGAATTTATCATTTACCTGTTATAGTTTCGGAATTTGTAAAGGACGATGTGCTTTCTGTAACAGGACAGTATAAGTTTTTTGAGATTGATACTGTTCAGGTTAAAGGGAAGACGGAAGGAAAACGAATATACTTCCCGTATGATGTTGTTTCGGGTGACAAGGAACTTGAAAACAAATTTGAGATTTTTTCAAAAGGCTTGACGGCTTATTATAAAGGTGACTGGGATGATGCAAAACCTTATATGCGTGACTGTGGCCTTGAGCTTGCGGGAGTTTTCATTGAGAGAATGAATCATACCAAACCTCGTGATTGGAGTGGAATATGGACGATGACTTCAAAATAAATATTTCAAAACCAGAAGTAAAACTGTTTCTTGGTGATCAGGTTTGTCCTTCGGATTTAAGATCTGCAAACACATATGATTTGGAATCTGAGTTTGCAAAAACAAAACGGAACAAATCAAATACCGTTATAGTAACACTGATAATAACAGCTGTTTGTATCGGGTTGTTATCTTTCTTTGTTTCTGTTTATATCAAAAAGCAGAATGAGAAAGTTTCTGTAAATGTTGAAGCTTTTGATGATTTGAATCTCAAGCAGTTGCTTGATTCTGTTTCCCGAATTCAGAACGAACTTAATCTTGCATTGACAGAAAAAAGTAAAATTGATGCAACATATAAGTCCGAAGTAGAAAAAGCTGAGCAGACTCGTGATTCTGATATTTATGTTCTTGATTCGATGAAGCTCTCAAAAGCTGAGCTCAATACCAGGAAGGCTGAAATTGTAGGTCGTTGCAAAAATATTATACTGGATCTTGATGAAAAGTATGAAAAGGATTCTGCAGACATTGACCGCAAAATCGCAGACTTGACCAACCAGCTTGCTGCGCTTGACAGTGCAAACCTTGAACGGGCTCAACAACAGCAGGCAGAACTTGATTCTCAGCGGCAGGTATATGAATTGGAAAAAAATCAGCTGGTTACTGAGTATGAATCGTTGATTTCAAATTTGAATGCACAAATGCAGGAAGTTCGCGAAACAAGTTTTGAAGAGCGTAAAAAGGCTGTTGATACAATTACAGCAAAATATCGTGCCGAAATAAACGCCCTTGATCCTATAATACGGGATGAAACTGCAAATTCATATGTATCCGCAGCAAACAAGAACTTTGCAAATGAGGAACAACCGGATTTTTCTTCTATATTGATGAATGAAACTCTGTCTGAAAAAACAAAATTCCTTCTCGATTCTATTCAGCAAAAATATAACAATTTTAATTACATCTCTGCATTTGTAACAGGATTGCCGCAGGAAAACAGTATTCCCTCTTTCTCCAAGGCAATGCAGGAGCTTACAAATTCCATGGGAAATGACATGGAATTACTTGTAGGAGAGCTTATAGCTGTCAGATCCAGTGCGCAGGATGAGGCATTAAATTTGAAAAAATTGGTAGATGCCTATAATTTTTATATTGATACACAGTTAAAATCGGCAGGCGATGCGGGATATGTTCTTGATCCGCGAAATCCTCAGAAAATCGTTGTGTATCTTTCGCCGTTGTATTCTGCTGATGTTGACAATACCAAGGCTTTTATTTTCAGAAAAGCTGACGAGTATATCGGTTCCGTTGTTTTGGTAAAAGAAGCTGTAAATTTTGTGGCTGTGCCGGATTCTGAAGCAGTTGGCCGTTTGATACAGCCGGGTGACCGCATTATGATTGATATGAATAATAAACAAGGAGTTGGTAATGAGTAAAACAAAAAGATTTTTTTCAATAATAGTTTTTTTTATGATGATTTTCGCTCTGTTTGCAGAGGAACCTTTGGAAGAAGTATTACAGGAAAATACAGAATATACAGAAAGTTCCGAAAAAACGGATGCCCAAATACCGGTAACGGAACTTGATAGTGTTGAAGTTGCTGAGCCGGAAGAGGATCCATATTATGCCGGTTGGAAAATCACTGTTCCTGCAACGGCGGAAAGCAGCAATCGCTGTGAAATAGGTACCTTTGACGGAAAAAAAGCGACTGTGATAATGAGCAGTGGCCTTTTGACAGATACTCAGCTTGAAAACGTAGGACGTGCTCTTGATATTGCATGGGCTGTACCCGGGTTGGATGTAAAACTGGCGACTGTTTTTGTTGAAAACGACAAGAATTTTAGATTTGTACTTTATCCTTCTTCATTGGTATACGGTACTACACAACTGGTAGAATATCTTCCGTCTGGTCTTACATTTACATATAACACTGCATTGTTTTATGACATAGTTCTTAAAGTACGGGATTTGGTACCTCGTGTTACAGGTGCTTATGTATCGCCGGATGATTTGGTGTCTGCTCTGTATAAGGCAACGATTGTTCCTGATTTGTATATGTATGATAATGATCTCGTAAAACGGGTTGAACGTCTGGAAAAAGCGTTGCTTGCTCTCTCTCAAAAAGGTTTTTATGCAAAACCTTATCAAGTTGATGAAAGCTTGATTCAGTATGTTAAAAACAAATATAACGAAAATAAAAATATTACCAAAAAAGATATTGCGGCGGCATTGAAAGCGGACGGAATAAAGTATAAAATGTCTGATATTGATACAATTTTTGTAATTTTGTTAGGCATTTACGAATAAGGTAAAATTTTGATTTATGATTAAAACAAATACAGTTTCTCATTTGCGTGCAGGCATCGATGTCGGTTCAACAACTGTCAAGGTTGTAATTATTAATGATAATGATGAAATCTTGTATGGTGAATATGAACGTCACCGGGCTGATATACGCAGTACAATTATTACTGTAGTAAAGCGTGCGCTTGATACTGTAGAAAAAAAAGTTCCGCAGGGAGCAGATTGTCCGATTTCTGTAAAAGTAACAGGCAGTGGCGGTTTTTCTGTTTCTCAGTGGCTTTCTATTCCTTTTATACAGGAAGTTGTTGCTTCCACAACAGCCGTAAAAAAAATAATTCCACAGACGGATGTTGTTATTGAGCTTGGCGGAGAAGACGCTAAAATAACATATTTTACGGGCGGAGTTGAGCAGCGTATGAACGGTACATGCGCTGGCGGTACAGGTGCTTTTATTGACCAGATGGCAGCTCTGCTTGAAACGGATGCTTCCGGACTGAACGAACTCGCAAAAGGTGCAACAACAATTTATCCGATAGCTGCACGTTGTGGTGTTTTTGCAAAAACGGACATTCAACCACTTATAAATGAAGGTGCCCGGAGGGAAGATATTGCGGCAAGTATTTTCCAAGCAGTTGTAAGCCAGACTATTTCCGGATTGGCATGTGGTAAGCCGATTCGCGGTCGTGTTGCTTTCTTGGGAGGGCCTCTTCATTTTCTTGACCAGCTTCGTTACAGATTCATTACAACATTAAAACTCGAAGGCGATGCAATTATTGTCCCGCCTGATTCCCAGCTATTTGTAGCGGCCGGTGCGGCTTATTCTGCTGACAGTGATAATTCTGACGAAAAAGTTGCTTTACGCACTATAGCAGAGTTCCGTGATTCGCTGAAAAATCTGGTGGATGCCGAAATGACGGAAGTTCAGCGTTTGGAGCCTTTGTTTGCAAACGAAAAAGAACTTGAAGAATTTCATGCCCGTCATGCTGCCGAGATGGCTCAAACAGCTGATTTGGAAAAAGCAACAGGTGCTGTCTTTCTTGGGCTTGATGCCGGTTCAACAACTACAAAAGCAGTTTTGATTGATCGTGAAGGCCGAATCCTTTGGCGTTTTTATGATGTCAATGCTGGTAATCCAGTTGATTTAGCGGTAAAAGTTCTTAAAGATCTTTATACAAAACTGCCTAAAGATGTTTACATTGCCCGTTCTATTTCGACAGGTTACGGCGAAGCTTTGTTTCAGGCAGCCTTGGGTGTTGATGATGGAGAAGTTGAAACTATAGCTCATTACAGGGCAGCTGATTTTTTTGTGCCGGGTGTAGAATTCCTGCTTGATATCGGCGGACAGGATATGAAGTGTTTGTGTATGAAAGATGGTGCAATCACTTCGATTCAGCTGAATGAGGCGTGTTCTTCCGGTTGTGGTAGTTTCCTTGACAATTTTGCACGGTCTCTTGGAATGGATATCCGTGAATTCAGCAGAAAAGCCTTACTAGCAAAAAATCCCGTGGATTTAGGCAGTCGGTGTACTGTATTCATGAACAGCCGTGTAAAACAAGCTCAAAAAGAAGGTGCTACCGTTGCGGATATTTCAGCCGGATTGTCTTATTCGGTTATAAAGAATGCGCTGTTTAAGGTTATTAAGCTGCGTCGCGCATCTGAAATTGGTTCAAAAGTTGTTGTTCAGGGTGGAACATTCAATAATGATGCAGTCCTAAGAGCTTTTGAAAAAATAGCCGGTGTAAATGTCTTCAGACCGGATGTTGCGGGCTTAATGGGTGCATACGGAGCTGCTCTTATAGCGAGGGATCAGTGGTATGATGTTGTCAGGTTAAAACCTGGTGATGAAAACTACAATCCTGAAATCTCTTTGTCGGAAGAACTCTCTTCCAGGACGGATATACCTGTCATCCATTCTAAAATTGCTTCCATCTCTGAGCTTGAAAACTTTTCTGTTTCGCTTGAACTGAAACGATGCGGAAGATGTGCAAACAACTGTCTGCTTACAATAAATACTTTTTCCAATGGAAATGATTCTGCCGGTTCTGTACGCCGTTTTGTCACCGGTAACCGCTGTGAACGTGGGGCTGAAACAGATGATACCAAGCATGTAAAAACAATAGATGCTTCAAATGCAAAGCTTTCAGAGGATGAAGATGCGGAACTTCCGAATCTTTTTGCCTGGAAATACAAACGTTTATTCAGTTATGTTCCTCTGACCATTGATAAGGCTCCAAGAGGCGAGGTGGGTTTGCCCAGAGTCCTGAACATGTATGAAAATTATCCCTTGTGGTTTACTTTTTTTACGCAGCTTGGTTTCAGAGTCCGGCTTTCACCTCGTTCCACCCGCTCAGTTTATGAACTCGGTCTGGAAACAATTCCTTCAGAATCTGTATGTTACCCTGGAAAAATTTCACATGGGCATATCGAATCGCTTTTAAAGGCAGGAATAAAGTTTATTTTTTATCCTTGTGCTCCGTATGAGGTCAAGGAAGATGCTGGCGCTGGCAACCATTACAATTGTCCTATTGTCACAAGTTATCCTGAAGTTCTGCGTAATAATGTCGAGGCTCTGCGGCGTGATCATAATGTAACATTCCTCAATCCTTTCCTTCCGATTGATAATAAATACCGGTTAGCGGAACGTTTGTATGAAGAACTTGGACAACGTTTCTCAATAAGCCGGGATGAAATAAACAAAGCTGTCGACGTTGCATGGGCGGAACAGAGAAAATTCCGTGAAGAAGTAAAGGAAAAAGGTGAGGAAGGGCTTGAACAGATAATTCGATCAGGTTCATCAGGAATTGTTCTTGCTGGTCGCCCGTATCATTTGGATCCTGAGATAAATCACGGAATTCCAGAGCTTATTTCAGGTTTGGGACTGGCTGTTTTTACGGAAGACAGTGTGGCGCATCTTGGTGCTGTAGACCGTCCTTTGAGGATAATAGACCAATGGACTTATCATAACCGCCTGTATAGGGCTGCCAGTTTTGTATCAGAAAGTCCAAATCTTGAATTAGTTCAGCTGACCAGTTTTGGTTGTGGATTGGATGCTGTAACCGCAGATCAGGTTGATGAAATCCTTAAATCAAAGAACAGAATGTATACATTGCTGAAAATCGACGAAGGTTCAAATCTTGGAGCAGTACGCATTCGTATACGCAGTTTGATAGCTGCTGTAAAAGAACGTGAAAGAAACCGCAGACGCAACACAACAGAAAAATCTTCTGCATACAAGCGTTCAATTTTTACAAAACAGATGCGAAAGACTCATACAATCCTTGCTCCGCAAATGTCACCGATTCATTTTAGGCTGGTGCAGAAGGCATTTGAATATTCCGGTTACAACTTTGTTATTCTCCCTGAGGTTGATAATCAGGCGGTTGATACAGGGCTTCAGTTTGTAAATAACGATGCCTGTTACCCGTCAATACTTGTTGCAGGGCAATTGATTTCTGCCTTAAAGTCAGGGAAATACGATCTGGATAAAGTTAGTCTTTTGATAACACAAACTGGTGGCGGGTGTCGCGCCACAAATTATATCGGATTTATCCGCCGTGCGCTCAATGATGCCGGTTGGCCGAATATTCCTGTTTTGTCATTGAGTGTACAAGGATTTGAAAAAAATCCTGGCTTTAAGATTACTCCGCTTCTTTTGCATCGCTCTCTTATGGCAATTATGCTCGGTGATCTGCTCATGCGTGTACTTTATCGTGTGCGTCCATATGAAAAGGTCCCTGGTTCAGCAAATGCATTGTATGAAAAATGGGATAATATTTTGGAAAAGCAACTGAAATATGCTTCCATTTTTAAATATCATAAAGTAATACGAAATATTATTTCCGATTTTGACAAACTGCCTCTTAAAGAGGGGCGAAAACCAAGAGTAGGTGTTGTTGGCGAAATTTTGGTAAAGTTTCATCCTACTGCAAATAATAATATCGTTCATACCATCGAAAACGAAGGTGCGGAATGTGTTATGCCTGATTTGGCGGATTTTTTCTTCTATTCATTTTCTACTGGTATTTATCGTTATGAAAAGTTATCGTTTCCCCGAAAAACAGAACGAAATGCAAAACTGCTTGTATCAGCTGTAGAGCTTTATCGCAGATACATAAAAAAACGTCTTGCAAAAAGCCGCCGTTTTGAACCTCCTAAATCTATTTATACTTTGATGCAAGGTGTCAATGATATTGTTCAACTTGGTAATATAACAGGTGAGGGCTGGTTTTTAACTGCAGAAATGGTTGAATTGATTGAGTCTGGAGTTCTGAGTATTGCCTGTGTTCAACCGTTCGCATGTCTGCCTAATCATGTAACCGGTAAAGGAATGATTAAGGAATTACGTTATAGATTTCCGGGAGCAAATATTTCGGCAATTGATTACGATCCTGGTTCAAGTGAAGTTAACCAGCTCAACAGGCTTAAACTGCTTTTATCCAACGCACCGTTAGGAAAGCATCCTGATGAGAATTAGTTTTGTAGTTCGACAGGTGCAACACCGCATTCCAGCATATCTAGCATAATTGGAACGAGTTGCGGATCAAACTGGGTGCCGGAATTTTTTTTCAATTCCACAATTACTTCTTCTTTTGTAAGCTGTTTCCTGTAACATCGATCCGACGTCATTGCGTCAAAAGAGTCTGCAATACATATTATTCTTGAGAAAAGCGGTATAAAGTTGCCTTTCAGTTGGTCAGGATAACCGTTTCCGTCGTATCTTTCATGGTGATGTCGGACGATTTCTGAAGCTCCCGGTAATGAAACAAAATCCGATAGAATCTCGCCACTTTTAATGACGTGGCTTTTCATAATTGCATATTCATCTGAATCCAGTCTTCCGGGTTTTGTTAGAATTGAATCTTTAATACCAATTTTACCAATATCATGCAAAAGTGATATATAGTAAATGTTCATCTGTTCTTCTTCAGGAAGTCCCAGACGTTTTGCTATTTCTTTTGCGTAGATACTAACACGTACTGAATGACCGCGTGTGTAAACATCTTTTGCTTCGATTGTGTTTGCAAAGAGTTTAAGAGTTTGTTCGATAAACTGTCTGTCATATTCATGTTTTTTCTGCAGAGAACGCAGCTTGAACATGAATATTAAATAAACAAAAATAACAATTAACAGGATAATCGCAGAATAATAAAGAATTCTGAATCCTGTAAGTTCAGTTACTTTTTTTGTTATATAATATTCTACAGTAACATCATCTGCCTGGAAAGAAGGCTGTGAGTACAATATAAAACCAAAGGTGATACTGCCGTTTGGAGGTATTATTTGATTGTAATCGGATGGTGGAAGAATTTGTATCTGGTGATCGGTAACTGTATATTCACCGTTCCAAGAACTGTCTATATAGGATTTAGGTGGAATTTCGATTATTACTTTCCATTTGGAAATTTCAGAAGGTGTATTGTTTTTAAGGACTCCGTCAAATTGTGCACCCATCTCTAGCTGTCGCATCCATTGTTTTTCGGGATTTTTTGTTATTGCCCCTTCCAGATCTTTTTTTGATTCTGCCTCAAGTTTAAGACTCTGTGATGTTTGTATCGTGGAAAAGCTAAGCGTCAGGATAACCAATCCTGCACAGCAGAGAAAAAATAAAGCTATAAACAGACTCAAAAGTTTCCAGAAAAAACTATTTTTCATATCCGGTTAGACACAGCTTTCAGCAAACATTGCTGTAATAAACAGCAGTGCTGCCTGAGAACAAACAGCACTGTTTATATTCTAAAACTTTTTCTTGAATTCCGCAAGAATTATATCAGCAGCTGGTTTTGCATCGATATCTACAAGAAGTTTTTTGTTTTTGTAAAAATCGATTAAGGGTGCTGTTTGTGAACGGTATACTTCAAGACGGTGCGCAATGGATTCGGGTTTATCATCGTCACGTATGAAAAGTTCTCCGCCACATTTGTCACACACATTTTCTTTTGCAGGTTTAAGAAATTTAATATGATAATTCTGTGAACAGTTCTTACATACACGACGTCCTGAAAGACGTTCGATCACTCCTTCATCGGAAATATCAAAATTAACTGCAGCATCAATTTTTACGATATTTTCAAGAGCTTCTGCTTGTGGGATTGTTCTTGGAAAACCGTCCAAAATAAAACCGTTTTTTGTATCGGGTTGAGAAAGCCTGTCTTTTACAAGCTCTATTGTGATATCATCACTTACTAATGCGCCGGAATCCAAAATAGCTTTTACTTTTTGTCCAAGTGGTGTCTGCGCTTTTATTGCAGCGCGGAAGATTTCACCGGTTGAAATATGCGGAATTTTATACGATTCCGCAACTTTTGCAGCAAGGGTACCTTTTCCCGCACCGGGAGGTCCCAAAAAAATAAAATTCATAATAACCTCATAATTGTTTGACTTAAGCTGCATATATGATACAGCTATTTTCTCCTAACTTCAAGGAGTTTTTAGTTTTTCCAAGTGGTATAAAAAAAGGACCGCCTGTTATGGCGATCCTTAAATCCAGTAATATCAGATGTTTAGTTAACAACAGTAATTATTGATGATTCTCCGTTCTGAAGTTCAAATACTGCATACTCAACAGAATCTTCAAAACCTGTAGAAGGAATTGTTACAATTCCGTCGCCGAGCTCTCCACCGGTAATCTGCATATCTGTAGTTGGCTTGTCGGTAGGTGACTGACCGGAGATACTTACATTGAATGATTGATTACCCTTTGCAAATGGAGAAGGAATGTTACCATTATCAGCTTTTATTTCCTGTCCACCATTTATAAAGCGTGTTGTTCCTGTATCCATCGGAATCAATGCAACAGAACCTCTGTAAACGTTAAGACCTCCGTCACCGGTAACACCGAGTTCAGTACCACGGACAGAAGCGGTTACGACAGGTGTACGTACCTGAAAACCGTTTGCCTTATTGTTAAGTGGTTTTACATCTGCTCTTACGGAACCCGCATCCAGATACAAGTCTGTTGTTACTTTGTCTGTAGATTCAGAAAGTTCTCTGAGGCTTACTCTTGTAAGCTGATATACTGTCAGCAAAGAACCGCCAAGTTTTATGTCTGCCTGTGATTTAAAACCGGATGAAATGATTGCGCCCTGCGGAACAACGTCGCCTTCTTTAAGCTGAACCCAGTTGTCACCGTTTGCTTGCATTTCAACTTTACCTGTAACTGAAACAACTTTACCGTCTAATGCGAACAGGCAAGAAGCGGCAAAAACTACCAAAAGAATAAACAGTCCGCGTTTTGTTAAAAATTTCATATTAGTAACTCCTCGAAAGAGATTATAAGCCTGTTATATCCAGTCTTGAATTTAGAATATCACTGAAATTTCTTTTTTACAAGTTTTTATTACTGGTAAAATCTGATTTTCAGGTTATTTTAATCTTATTTTAATCTTTAAGTATTGGATTTGTATAAAATCTCCAAATTCATTTTTGGTATCGGTTCCTCAAAACTTAAAATCAATCTTGTGTTATTGTTGAAAAAATACGATAATAATAGAAGATTTTATTTGTAATTTATATAACCTAGAGAGGAAAAAATGTCATTTAGCTCAATTGTTACAAAAATCGACGATTTTGTCTGGGGTGTTCCGACAATCGTCCTCATTCTTGCAACTGGTTTAATTTTGACTATCAGTTCAAGAGGTATTCAGTTTACCAAATTGGGAAGAGCTTTTAAGGGTATCTTCAAAAAGAACGAAGGTGAAGGTGAGCTTTCCGGTTTTGCTGCTCTTTGCACCGCACTTTCAGCTACTATCGGTACAGGTAACATTGTCGGTGTTGGAACCGCTCTTGCAGCAGGTGGTCCAGGTGCGCTTTTCTGGATGTGGATTGCCGCCATCCTTGGTACAGCGACAAAATATGCGGAATGTATGCTTGCAATTAAATATCGTGAAGTAAAAGCAGATGGACATGTACTTGGCGGACCTTTCTATACAATCGAAAAAGGTATGGGCGCAAAGTGGAAGTGGCTTGCTGTTTTGTTTGCCGTATTTGGTGCTCTTGCTGGTCTCATGGGTATTGGTACAATGACACAGATTAACGGTATTACTTCTGCCGTTAATATGACATTCAGCAATTCCGGTACCGCATTTACAATCGGTGAAAACGCTTATTCATGGGCAACGGTAATTGGTGGAATTGTTGTAACTTTGTTTGCCGCTCTTGTAATCATCGGTGGTCTTAAACGTATTTCCAAAGTTGCGGAAAAAGTTGTTCCTGCAATGGCAATCGTATACATCTTCCTTGGTCTTTCTGTAATCATCATGAATGCCTCTAAGATTCCTGCTGCATTTGCGCTTATCTTTAAGTCCGCATTCGGATGGAAGGCAATGGCTGGTGGTGCTGCCGGCTGGGTTATGAAGCAAGTACTTGATTCTATGCGCAAGGGTATTGCCCGCGGTATCTTCTCTAACGAGGCTGGTCTTGGTTCTGCTCCTATTGCTGCCGCTCCTGTACAGACAAATGAGCCTGTAGAGCAGGGGCTTGTAAACATGACCGGTACTGTAATCGATACTTTGATTGTTTGTACAATGACTGGTCTTGCTATTGTTCTTGCTATGACAGATGCCGGATTTATGGATTTGTATAATGCAAACGGCTGGGCTGGAATTGAGCTTACAGCCAACGCACTTTCAAAGGTTCTTGGTGGTGACGGCGTTTCTGTTCACTTCCTGCTTATGCTTTGTCTTGCATTCTTTGCATTTACTACAATTCTTGGCTGGGACTACTACTCAGAAAAGTGTCTTGAATATCTTACAAACGGAAAGATGGGTATTGTGATGGTTTATCGTATTCTTTATATCATTGCTATTGCAATCGGACCCTACTTTACTGTTACAACTGTATTTGACATCGCTGATATCTTCAATGGTTTGATGGCAATTCCTAACTGTATTGCCCTGATTGTTCTGAGTGGTGTTGTTGCAAAAGAGACAAAAAAATACTTTGATAAATATCCTACACTTTAAACAATCTAAAGCGTAAAAAAAGCGGGAAATCGGAGATCCGGGTTCCCGCTTTTTTTATAATTCTTCTATATTCGAATTGAGTTCATAGCTTTATTTTATATCTATCTCATTGCGAAGAATTTTTCTTACAAAAATACCGGATGGAGATAAATCGTCTTCATTCCAGTTTCCATCACCGGATTTGTCGGCGTTATATTTCAAGATTCCTGAATCTTCTCCCTTATTGTTTATAGACCAATTGACCCATGAAATATTGTTTTTCTGTAAGAATTCCATCCATTCCAAAGTTTCTTTTTCAAACACACCACCGTCGCCGGAGTCTTTAGTTGTCCCCCATTCTGTTACAAACAAAGGGATTCCTGCTTTTAATGCTTTCGAAGCTTTTCTTCTAAGCTTGTCCCCGTGCGAACCTGCATAAAAATGCAGTGTGTACATTATGTTTTTTTGTTCTGTAATTGGATTTTTTGCGGCAACATCTACGTCCTGACTCCAGTTTGGAGTTCCTACTATTATAATGTTGTCGGGATCATATTTTCTGATAGTGGCGATTACTTCTTCCGCATACGGTTTTATGTTATTGTCCCAGGTAACATTCCTTCCGTTGGGTTCGTTGCAGATTTCATAGATAATATTAGGGTATGAACCGTATTTTTCGGCGATTTCGGAAAAAAACTCAACAGCTCTGTTTTTGTACAACATCGGATCTTTGTCAGAAAGCACGTGCCAGTCAACAAGCACATACATACCATTTTTAATACATGATTCTATTGATTCAAAAACGAGGAATTTCAATGAGCCGTTATTGATAAAACCACCTTCACCAAGATAAAGTGCTGTACGGAATATTTGGCAGTTCCAATCCTCCCGAAGCCATCTTATGACATTGTTATTTGCATATTTCCCGTACCATTGCAAACCGTGCGAACTCATGCCCCGCAGCTGGACGGGATTACCGTTTTGGTCGCAAAGTGTGTTCTTTAGAATTTGAAGGTTGCCGTAACGTTCTACTACGGTTTTTCCGTTTTTATCAACTGCAAGGTGGGTATCCTTGTTTTTTGCGGTACATGATGTAAAAACTAAAAAAGCAGCCAGTACAAATACAAAGGACTTCTTCATAATATAAACTCCTCCCTCGAAGTTTATCATCTTTTTTATTTTATGCCAAGTTTCACTTTATGGCTTTACTATTTTTTACATTATTTCAATAAAAATGTATTTTTTTTATTGACTTAATGTAAAAAACAGCAGAAAATGGAAATGTAAATCTCAAAGGCTCATCATGGAAAGTACAGAACAAAAAAAAATGCCTGAAGATATTCTTGAAAAAATACTCAATTCTTATGTTCGCTATTATACTATAAAACGGGACGACGTTCTGGCTCCTTTTACGGCTCAGGCAGAATTCCATTCGCATAATGAACAGTTTGTATTGGTGAAAAAAGCAAAAATCGCGGATATTGATTCAAATGAATACGTGTATTTTCTTTTGGCCGAAACCCTTGATGTTCAACAACTTGCGGATGCTGCCCAAAAAGCATGGGAAGACGGGCTTTCAAAGGTAGAACCGTCCTTTTCACACCGCAATTCGGACGTTACACTTGTTGTTGTTGCAAATACTTTTGTTGACGGGCTTGAAAAAGCGGCAAAAAAGATACGCTATTCAAAATCCTACAGTTTCAGTTTTTGCGGCTGGAGCAATTTCAGACTTTTGTGTTATGAAGCTCAGTCAAAAAAATTTGCGTGTAATTATCACGGAAAGGATTTGATAAAAACTTTTAAAAGAAACGGATTATAATTTTATACGGATTGTTGGTTGTTTTAGCGACTTTACATAAAAAAAATATACGGAGGAAAAAATGACAGCATTACTTATTATTATTGCTGCAATTGTTTTGCTTGTAATCGGCTACGTTTTTTACGGTTCCTGGCTTGCAAAACAGTGGGGTATTGACCCTTCAAAAAAAACACCTGCCTTTACTAAAGAAGACGGCGTAGACTATTGTGCTGCAAAACCTGTAGTTTTGATGGGACATCACTTCTCATCAATCGCTGGTGCAGGTCCTATCAACGGTCCTATTCAGGCAGCTGTATTCGGCTGGGTTCCAGTATTCCTGTGGTGTGTTATCGGAGGTATATTCTTCGGTGGTCTTCAGGACTTTGGTTCTTTGTTCGCTTCAATCCGCAATGACGGAAAATCAGTAGGTGAAATCATCCAGGCTTCAATGGGAAACAAAGCAAAAAAATTGTTTATCATTTTTGCATTACTTGTATTGATTCTGGTTATTGCCTCATTTGTTAACGTTGTAGCAGGTACTTTCTTTACAAAGGCTGATGCTGCCGTAAAATTCGGAATTGTTGCAAATCCTACAAGCAATCAGACAACAGCTATTATTTCTTTGTTGTTCATCATCCTTGCTATAGTTTACGGTATTCTTACCAATAAATGCGGAATTAAAATTGTTCCCGCAACAATCATCGGTATTGTTGGAATTATCCTTTCAATCTGGTTCGGTTTGAACTACGGTTTCGCAATGACACGTACATCATGGATTGTTTTCATCGGTATTTACATTGCAGTTGCTTCACTCATTCCTGTTTGGATTATGCTCCAGCCTCGTGACTACCTTTCATCATTCCTTTTGTATGCAATGATGATTGTAGCAATTGTAGGTATTATACTTTGCACAGGAAATAAAGATGTTGTTTTTGCTATCCCTGCATTCAATGGAAAAATGTCTTCCACATTATTCCCAACCTTGTTTATTACTGTAGCTTGTGGTGCATGTTCCGGTTTCCACTCATTGATTTCTACAGGTACTTCTTCAAAACAGCTTGACAACGAAAAGAACGCTAAGGCTATCGGTTACGGTTCAATGCTTATCGAATCAGCTCTTGGTATCATTTCTTTGATTGCTGTTGGTATGGTATGGGACAAATGGACAAACAAGGGGTTCGGTTCACCTTCCGCTGCTTTCGGTGCAGGTATTGCAACAATGTTCGGTAAAGAGGGTACGGGTATATACAGCACAATCAACGCATTGCTCACACTTGCCGTTTCTGTATTTGCCCTTACATCACTCGATACAGGTACACGTCTCAGCCGCTTTATGTTCAGCGAATTGTTCCTTAAGGACGATGAAAACACATGGAAAGACGCAAAAGGCGTACGCAAGCTTCTTGCTCATCCTTTGTTCGGAACAACATTGATGGTTGTTGTAGGTTGTATTCTCGGCGGTCTTTCACTCTCACAGATTTGGGGATTGTTCGGTGCTGCAAACCAGCTTCTTGCAGGTATTGCTTTGATGGCTGTTGCCGCATGGCTGGGTGAAGTTGGAAAGAACAACAAGATGTTCTATATCCCTATGGTATTCATGCTTGCCGCAACATTAACATTCCTTGTTAAGACAGTAATCGCGAAATGCGGTGCTGTTGCAAAGGGTGCTCCTTGGGGTGACTGGTTCCAGCTGATTTTTGCTCTTGCAATGGTTGTTCTTGCTGTTATCCTTGTTATTGAAGGAATCCAGACTTTTGCAAAACAATCAAAGTCAAAAAAATAAATAACCGGTAATAACCGTTAAAAAGGCTGTCTTGTTTAAGGCAGCCTTTTTTTGTGTTCAAATACAAGAAACTTATGTTGATTATGGTTGTTATCATTGTATCTGAGTTTCAAGGAGAATCTTTTAATGAAAAAAATTACACTCTCTCTTTTTGTTGTATTTATCTGTGCAGCAGCTGTTTTTGCACAGTCTTCAAACCGCACGATTTCTGTTTCTGGCTCAGGTTCTGTAAAAGTTCCGGCTGACATGGCAAAACTGACTTTTTCTGTACTCACAAAAGAGCAGACTGCGCTTGATTCGGTGCAGAACAACGCCGCCAAAATGAACAAAGTATACGATGCCTTAAAAAAAATCGGTATATCTGAAGATAACATCTCAACATCGAACTACAGCTTGTATCAGGAAAATTACTGGAAAGACGGCAAGGACTATCCGGGGCTTTATGTTACATCGAACAATATCATTGTAGTGCTTGACAATGTGGAAAAAGCCGGTCTTGTTATCGATACTGCAATAGGTGCTGGTGTAAATCAGATGAACGGAATCTCGTTCCTTGTAAAAGACTCAAAGAAAGCGCTTGAGCAGGCGCGCATTTTGGCGTTTCAGCAGGCAAAGGAAAAGGCTGAACTTTTTGCAAAAGAAGCCGGCTGCAAGCTTGGCAAGGTTATTAACATCATGGAAAACTCCGGTTCGTATCCTGTTGTACGTGAATACGCGACGGACGCAAAAATGGCTACTGCAAATGCCACAACAATTTCTGCCGGTCAGGATTCAGTAACGGCAAACGTTTCCGTTGTTTTTGAATTGAAATAATGGATATTAGTCTGAATCTCAAAAAAAACACGAAGCTCGCAACTGGATTTGCGGGCTTTTTTTATGATGATCAATTAAACACTATGGGATAATATTGAAGTAATCTTTCGAATAAATAATTTTATTTATCTTGTTGACTGTAAAAAGAGTAAAACTTTTACAAGAGCGTAAAAATTGAAAACCAAACCAAAGATATATAAATACGATGATTGTATTTTTTCAGAATTCATATTTCCAAAACTCCTATGCTCAAAATAATTCTTGTAAGCAATCGGAATCAAAAAAAATCCTACAAGTGGAATAAAATATCTTCCCTGAACTCCTGATATCAAAGGTTCTCCTGGCGCAGTGTAACCTATATACTCACTTGAAAAAATTAATCCGATTTCAGTTATAACATATAGAAAATAAATAATTACATCTGTTTTTCTGATATTTACATCAATATCATTGCAAGTCAACGTAAAATAGCATACCAATACCAAAAAGAATAACCAAGAATCATTTCCAATAGTGTAACAACCTAACGAAGAACCAATGCAATTTTCTATACAGCGTTTTGCATTATAAATAACTGATTTTGTAAAAATCAAAATATATCGAACTGGATTTAACAATATGAATTTTATCTGTTCACCAGAGTTTGTAACATAGAATTTTGATGATGAAAGAATTCTCATAGAAATAATCAAAAAACTCATATTTAATAAAATCGCAATTAAAGGGATTCCGAATTTTAAAAGTTTTTTTTCTTTTTCATCTTTAATTTTTTCGTTTGGAATTAAATATATGAGGAACAAAGCTCCTAAATATACAATTTTGCATAATGCAATCAGAATTAAAAGTATACCAATTATAACAATATCTTTTTGTTTTATTTCTTCTTTTCTATATGCACAATGTAAAACAAAGGCAATAAATGCAAAAGAAAGAGAGTTTAGCAATGCATCTGGAGCCATAGAAATCATTTCTTGTAATGTCATTGGAAAAAGCATAGTTATAAATAAAATTTTTTTCGCAAACGGCATCTTTTTGATTGCAAACATGCACAATGCAAAAGCACAAAGGAAGTTACATAACCTGCCGGCATAATAAATTATCGCAACATTTTTTGTAAAAATACGAACAAGAAAAATCCCTAGTGATTGCGGGAAATAATTTATAAATGAATACATAGCTGTATTTGTAAAACTCATTTCGGATCTATTGTTCCAGTCTAAAAGTCCGGTTCTTGTCCCCAAGGCTTTAGGCAAAATGTCTCCGAATTGTCCTGATGAAAGTTGTTTTGAAAAAAAACGTCCTGTAGAAATCTCAAACGCCCTCAAAAAGTGTTCATTTTCATCTGGCAGCATTTGAAAAGGGCATGAAATAAAGTAAAAACTACCAATAATTGCAAGAGTTGCAATCATTATTGTTTCTTGTGTAAATTCTTTAATTACTAAAAATGAAATAAAAAGAATTGAAAGACCCGCAAATAAAGAAAAAACTAATGCATTAGCTGGAAGTTTCACAATCGCATACGTGCTAACTGCTAAAATTGAAACAAGCGAGAAAGCAAAGAATAGTGATATAAAATTCTTGAAACTATTTCCCTTATTCCGTACTAATTCATTTATATTTTCAGTTTTGGCGTTGTTATATTTACGGTCTTTCATATAAAGTAATCCGTTTTTGTCGTTTCACTTACGTTTAATACAAATCCATCCATCAATATTCACTTGTAATACAATAAAGACTCATTGTCAATATGTGTTTCTTTTCAATTTGTATTCTAACTAAGTTTAAAAAGAGGCTCTTTTCAATGCAAAATGACACTAAATGTATGGAATCACAAAATCTAAGAGAGGCGTTGAGTTATAATTTAAAGAAATATCGCAAAATAAAAGGCTTGTCGCAGTTTGAACTGGCGGAAAAGGCAGAAATCTCTGAGCAGACTGTAAACTCAATAGAAGGTTTGCGACTTTGGCCAAGTGACAAGACTTTAGCAAAAATGGCGAATGCGCTTGAAGTTGAAATGTATCGTCTTTTTGTCCCTCAAAAACTTGCAATACAGTCTGAATCTATAGCAGAATTAAAACATGCCGTCGTAAAAACCGTTGAAACTCTTATTCATGACATCTTGCAGGACTGGGAAGAGTCGTAAAATGCTGCGGTAGATAATTCAGAGAATGAAAGTCATGAAAAGAAAAATAGATGAGCGATTGATTGCAAATAAATCCAAAATATGTGTTATTCTGCTTTTTATAATATTAACACTCACATTTACAGTCAGTTTCAAAACAAAATTCAAAGTCCATTATGACAAATTTTATGGTTTCTTTTCATTTTGTTCCGGTTCTACTATAAAATTTGTTAATAACTGGCTTATCGAAACGCCCCAGAAGCTTCATTTTTTGAATATTGAATTGCCGGATTCTATTGAATTTAATGAACTTGCAGAACGGGAGCCATACATTTCTTATCCATCCGGTTGTACATTCTTTGTCTATATTTTTGCGAAAATACTTGGCAGGCAGACTATAGATATAAGTTTTTTAAAACATTTTCAGATGATTTGTTACTGGTTTGAAACGCTGTTGTTTGCTTTTTTTGTATATCGTTTTTTGAAAAATAACGGTATCAAATCAGAACTTGAAATAACCGTAGCAGCCTTTTTGACAGCGATTATCTGGGCATGGATACCGATTAATGTCTGGTATCTTGCAAATGTTTATTTTGCTGACGAGTGTATTACTCTTTTTGTACTGGCTTTTCTTTTGGTTGAATATGAGAGTTACTGCTGCCAAAATAAGGGGACGGCAATTATACTCAATTCCATAAAAGCTCTTTTGATTTTTGCAGGGGTTCTCATCGATTATTATTTTTGGATTTTAACATTTGTGGCTTTTGTATTGAGCATTATTTATTCTATAAAGAGCAAAAAAACTCTGGTTGATATAATAAAAAATTCATTGTGGTATGTAGTGCCTGTTATTTTGGGAGTAGCTGTTTTTATATGTCAGCTGATTTCAGTTCCAAATTGGCAGAGCATGCTGTTGTATCAATTGTTATTCAGGACAGGAGTTTCAAACAGTGAATTTGATGCAAAAATACCTAATAGATTATATTCATATTTTGTTGATGGCTTTGGGTTAAAAACAAATCTGAGTGCTGTTGTATTATTACTGCTCATTTTATGTTTCCATAGTGAAAGTCTTATAAAAATTAAAAATAATTGTACAATACTAAGAAAATCTATCCTTACTAAGAATGGTATTGTAATTCTATTAGGGATAATCGCTCCTATATTTCAAATCATCTTTTTGAGAAACCATTCAGCCATGCATCCTTTCTCTCAGATAAAAATTGCCTGGATTTTTGCAATATTTCCTGTTGTTTTTTCTGTAATATATTATAAGACTATAGACATTGAAAATCAAAAATCGTTATTGGAAAAAACTAACGATTACCCATTTTTAAAGTGTTTTATAGCAAGTTTCCTTTGTGTTGTGTTCATAACGGGTGTTCCTTTTTCATCTATGGAGTTTCAGAAAAGAGAAGATCATGAATTATATGATTTAACGCTTGCTAAAATCTTGAGAGATAATACTTCTTATGAACATGTGTGTTTTTCTTTTACTTATAATCTTCCGACAAATCCGCCGCAGGAACTGGCTGTTTCTCGTAAGAAAGTTTATAAAATAGATAATAAGACTGAATTAAACACAATGTTTCCCAATTTGAATGAACAGGCAATAAAGATTTTTGTTATAGACAAAGATGCTGCTTCAGAGCTTACGGATGAGCAGGCTGTTGTCCAGAATGAATTGCGGAATTCAAATAAAGTCTTTTTTGAAAATGAAAGATTCTGTTTGTTGGAGCTGTCAGAATAAAACCGTAATTATAATCATTTAGTACAGTTTTAAAGGCAGCTTTTCCGTGCTATAATAGTCTCATTGCTATGATTAACACAACCTTATGCTATCTTGAAAAGAACGCCTCGTATCTGATGATTCACCGCACAAAGAAAACTAATGATGTGAATAAAGACAAATGGATAGGCATAGGTGGAAAGTTTGAAGACGGCGAAAGTCCGTGGGACTGCGTGCGCCGTGAAGTGCGCGAAGAAACCGGTATAATCCTTAAAAAAGCGGAGTACAGGGGAATCGTTACCTTTGTTTCACATGAGGAAAACCAAACATATTATGAACTGATGCATCTCTTTTGGTGTGGTGATTTTGAAGAACCTGCCTTGCCGGTTGTCTGCGACGAAGGCGACCTTGAGTGGGTCCCGAAGTCGGAGATGAACAAGCTTCCTCACTGGAAGGGCGACGAGATTTTCCTTGATTTGCTGGATAAAAATGTACCTTTCTTTTCCCTCAAACTTGAATACCAAAACGGCAGACTTGTAAACAGTGTGCTTGAATAAAAGAAATGTAGCTACAAAAAACCTCATACGGAAACATTATTCTGCTACGTTGTAAAAGTTTCTCCAATTCAGTATATTAAATAAAGAATTAGTACTTAATAGGAGAATATATATATGGCAGACACAATGCATGCATTGGAGAAGAACCCTAACTGGAAGGGTCGTCGTGGTCCGGTTGTCCTGGTAATTATGGACGGCGTTGGATATGGTAAGTATGAAGAAGGCGATGCTGTAAAGGCAAGCCGTATGAAGTACCTTGACTGGTTTACAGCAAATTGTCCACATACAAAGCTCAAGGCTCACGGAACTGCCGTTGGTCTTCCAAGCGATGATGATATGGGTAACTCTGAAGTTGGTCACAACGCTATGGGTTGCGGCCGCGTTTTTGCTCAGGGTGCAAAATTGGTTGGTGAATCTATCGCGAAC
>JAEEGL010636359.1_pt1 | contig 37504 bp, 33 predicted proteins | sample 9134231 | NCBI WGS metagenome assembly JAEEGL01 (sample SAMN16246548, study PRJNA631951) | gut metagenome | biome: gut microbiome; feature: rumen; material: fiber-attached | host: Bos | place: Iran: Karaj | collected 2018-10 | reverse complement strand
TTTCAGAGATCTCGGCAAACACATGATGCTCATCGTGCCGGGACGGGTTGGGACGACATCACCGGAACTCGGGGTGCCAACCGCATTTTCGGATATCAGTGCTTTTGAAATAATATGCGAGACGGAAGAATCGCGGGCCGGATATAACCCGGAACTTTCGTACGGAAGCCATATCTTCCAGGACCTCGTCGAAGCGCAGATCCTCTACACGGCCATCTTCCATGATGCCAAGACGATCCATTTCTATCCCGAAAAACTCGAGACTCTTCCGGATCTGATCTCCTCCTTTGAAAAAGAACTGGATCTGTCGGAGATTGTGCATGTCTATGATCTCAAAGGGTGCCATGGCAAGGTCTATAACGATATCGCCAACGAGCATCTCCTGATCACGCTGGAGCTGGGTGTCTCCTGATCATAATAAGAACATTCTGTTTCTTTTTTCTTTTGAATATGAATATGTTATAATATTTTGAGGATTTAGGGAATCGGGTGTTTTTGGATTAGGAGGATTGCTTATGGCACGTAAGGGAAATGAAGAATTAGATCTGGAGATCCTTTATTTCGAGAACATCGATGTGATCACGGAAAGCCCGACAGTGCCGGAAGATGACGAACTTCCGCCGATCCCGGTCAATAAGGATTAAGGAACAGACAGCATGGATTATTCACAGATTCGCAGGAAATACACAGCTGAACTGACACACTTCTATCAGGACGGTGCTTTTCCGCAGGACTCATCGGCGGACCTTCGGTTCGGTCTGGCGTGCCAGAGAGAACGGGTGCGTAAATTCGGACTTCGGATGAGTAAAAGGTTCGACAATGCGGGCCCGGAGAAAGAATTTGTCTGGCAGTACCAGAAACACCCGTATACCTATACGGTCGATTCGAACTTCTGTAACTACGTCACGGAGTTCTACGACGGGAGCGGGAAGTACCTGTCGCGCTCCGATCTGGAGGAAGAAACGCTGTACCTGGGGATCCTGGAGAAGAAAGACCAGGGACAGGAGTCATGCACCTGTAAGAACTGCGGGCACAGGGATCTTCTCTCGAACTTTAAGTCCGGCTGTCCGATGTGCGGGACCACTTATGAGATGGTACAGTCCTATCCCTGTGTGTCCGGTTACTACACGCGGCCGACGCTTCTGAATAAGAAGGTGGCGAAAGGGGCAAGCAAGTTCCTGTTCTTGATCTTCACCGTTCTGGGCATCTTTTTCGGCCTGGTGGCCGGGCTGAGTATTTCCTCGGAACAGGGATACAGCATTGGCGGAACGATTGCGATGACGATATTCGCCATCATCATCTTTACCGGCGGCCTCCTGTTCTTCGTCTTTCTTTTCTTCCTTCTCATGTCGGGTCCGCTTCTGGCGGGCAAGAAGATTGCCCAGCAGACGGAGGTGGCACCCGTCCAGTCTGCCATGCGGACGAAAGAACGGATGGAGATAGATCTGAAGCGGTATATTCCGGATTTCTCGTATGAGTTCTTCGAGGAGAAGGTGATCTCTCTTCTTCGGGGGATCGTGTTCTCTGATGACAGAAAGAAACTGACGATCTACGATGGCGCGGACGATCTTTCATTCATGGATAATATCGTGGACGTTGAGTACCGCGGTGCGGTGGAGTATGTCGGGCACAGTGTGATCAATAACATCCTGCGTGTCAGTGTGAAGGCCTATGTCGTCTGCGCGTACTATGAGAACGGATATGTGTTTTTCCGGAAGCAGACGTTCTCCATGATATTGGCGAAGAAGGTGAAAGAGGAAGACCTGGGATTTACGATCCATGCGGTCAACTGCAAGAAATGCAGCGGTTCCTTCGATGCGATCCATGTCACGACCTGCCCGTACTGCGGCGCGGAGTATTCCCTGATCGAGGACAATTGGGTCGTAAGCCAGGTCCTGCTTGTGCAGACCTGAGAAACGGCCGCGGAATAAGTGCGATTTCGCCCATGTTCTGATATAATGAGTTGTCCGGCATTTTCCGATGAAAAAGCACTGGACAATAAGTTTATGTTTGATTACCCGGAGGTAGACCCATGAAGGTTTTAGTCGTAGGCGGCGGTGGCCGTGAACATGCAATTTGCTGGAAGCTGAAGCAGAGTCCGAGAGTGACGGAGCTCTACTGTGCGCCGGGTAATGGAGGTATCGCGGAGATCGCGACCTGCGTGCCGATCAAGGCGACGGATGTGCCGGCGATGGTGGAGTTTGCGAAGAAGGAGCAGTTCGATCTGGTATTCGTGGCTCCGGATGATCCGCTGGCGCTGGGTATGGTCGATAAGATGGAAGAAGCAGGACTTCGTGCGTTCGGTCCGCATGCCAATGCGGCGATCGTTGAGGCGTCGAAGGCGTTCTCCAAGGAACTGATGAAGAAATATAATATCCCGACGGCGAAGTACCAGACGTTTACGTCTCAGGATGAGGCGCTCGCGTACCTCGAGACGCAGGATATGCCGATCGTGATCAAGGCGGACGGACTGGCGCTCGGTAAGGGCGTTATTATTGCCCAGACATTGGAAGAAGCGAAGAAAGCGGTCATCTCCATGATGAGTGAGGGCGTTTTCGGTAAGTCCGGCAGCACAGTCGTGATCGAGGAATGCATGGTGGGTCCGGAAATGACACTTCTGGCTTTTGCTGATGGCAAGACCGTTATTCCGATGATCTCTTCCCGTGACCATAAGCGTGCGTATGACCATGATGAAGGCCTTAATACCGGCGGTATGGGTGCGGTGACACCCGGCGCGGATCTGACTTCGGAAGAAGAAAAGAAGATCTACGATACGATCGTGGAGCCGACCATCAAGGCGCTGGCCGCAGAGGGCCGTCCGTTTAAGGGAGTTATCTACTTCGGCCTGATGCTGACCAAGGAAGGCGCGAAGGTCGTCGAGTATAATGCCCGCTTCGGGGATCCGGAGTGCCAGGCGATACTGCCGCGTATGGAGAACGACCTCATGGAGCTGGTGGATGCCTGCATCGACGGGACACTTGATCAGGTGGATCTTAAGTGGAAGCCGGGCTGCTCCTGTGTCGTGGTGATGGCCAGTGGCGGTTATCCGGAGAAGTATGATAAGGGCTACGAGATCACGGGTATCGGTACTTGTGGACATCTGGTGTTCCAGGCGGGAACGGCGCTGAAGGACGGGAAGCTCGTGACATCCGGTGGGCGTGTGCTCTGTGTCTATGCAGACGGCGCAACGATGGATGAGGCCATTGATTCTGCTTACGAAGGCGTGAAGAAGATCTCCTTCGAGAAAGCACATTATAGAACGGATATCGGCAGAACGCTGGGATAAGAAGCACGAAGGTGCGTGCCGGGGCACTTCTTCTGAGAGGGCGCGTCCGGCTGCGAAATTTGGGAAATGGCCGCGGGGAACAGTTCTTCTCCTTACGGCGATGGAAGGAGACAGAACTTGAGAATCGGCATTTACGGCGGCGCATTTGATCCATTTCACAACGGACATCTGTCCATGATCCGCGGGGCGATCAAGAGCAAGAAGGTCGACCGTGTGCTCGTGATCCCGACGGGGATGCCTTGTTTCAAGCCGGCGAGGAAGGTGACGCTGTCTCCTTATCGGTTCTATATGGTGAAAGCGGCGCTGAAGGATGAGCCGAAGTGCGAGGTGTGTGACATCGAGCAGGTCTTCGGGGAGAAGAGCTATACGGTGGAGACGCTTAAGAATCTTCGGAAGGAGAAGGTCGTCTCGGATAAGGATGAGCTGTTCCTGATGTGTGGTTCGGATCTTCTCTTCGAGTTCGAGTCCTGGTACCTTCCGGAGGAGATCCTTGCGCAGGCGAAGCTTCTCTGTGCGCTTCGTCCGGGGATCGATGAGGGACAGGCGAGAAATCAGGCTGCCCATCTGGAGGAGATCTTCGGGACGAAAGTGAAGTTCTTCCAGATCGACGGGGTGGAGGTCGCGTCGTCTGCGATCCGCAGCCGTGCAGACTGGTCGTCGGAGAAGGGGATCCCGGATGCAGTGAGAGAGTTTATCAAGTGCCATGACCTCTATTGTGAGGATGCACCGCTACTGCATGTTTCCGATGAGATGTATCAGACGCTGATGAAGCATTGTTTTACGCTTTTCCGTGAGCTTTCCGGGAAGAGGCTGCTGCACAGTATGAACGTGTGCGTGCTGGCGACCCGGTATGCGATGCGTTTCGGGGCGGATCCGGATAAGTGTGCGCTGGCTGCGCTTCTTCATGACTGTGCGAAGGAGCTTCCTGAGAAGGTACAGATCGATCTGGCGGCGAAGATCATCCACGGGTATATTCCCGGCAAACAGATCCTGCATTCGCCGGCGGGGGCGGTCTATGCGCGGGAGCATTATGGTGTCGAGGACCAGGAGGTGCTCGATGCGATCCAGTTCCATACCGTGGGGCGGGAAGTGATGACGATCACGGATAAGATCGTGTATCTGGCGGATAAGCTGGAGCCGGCCCGGGATTATGATGATCTGACGGAGATTCGGCGCTGTGCGGAGACGGATCTGGATGCGGCGATGATCGAGTGCTATCTGGCGATCAAGGAGAGCTTCGGGAAGAAGGGGATGGAGATCCATGAGGATACGAAGAAGTCCCTGGCGTATATCCGGGCGCACCGCGGAGAGAAGGGCGGGGAGGCGTGAGGCTTCTACTGAAGAAATGTGCGTGAATAGTGCTTTTCACCATGAAAAATGTGTATAATGAATTTAGATTGAAATATGCGCGATGGGCGCGGTCAATAGGGAGGATATAAATGGAGATTAAAGAGCTGGCTGAGAAAATCGTGGAGATCCTGGACAATAAGAAGGGCGTGGACATCGAGCTGATCCCGGTGGCGGAGAAGACGGTGCTCGCCGATTATTTCGTGATCTGTTCCGGTACGTCTACCACGCATATTAAGGCGCTGGCCGATGAGGTGGAGTTCATGCTCAAGCGTGATTACGACATCGCGCCGGATCATATCGAGGGCAGAGAGTCCGGGAGATGGATCCTTCTGGATTATAAGGATGTGGTCGTGCATGTTTTCCATCCGGAGGAGCGTGCGAACTATAATCTCGAGAAGCTCTGGGCGATGAAGAAGGTCGAGGAGTAAGCGCTTCTTCTGCGGCTGTAATTGTAATAAAGTAGAACAATAAGAAATACCATTTCACGTGGAGTAAGGTGATTGCCGGGGCGTGAAATGGTATTTTTCTGTTTCGGGTTAGATCGGTGGTGCCTGGGGTTTCGTGCGGAGTGGAGCGGTGGTGCCCGGGCTCGCGGCGGCAGGCGGCCGTTATTCCTTGACGATGTTCTTCACCCAGATGCCGGAGCGGACCATGAAGAAGCCGATCATGGCTTTGAAGATTTCGAGTGAGCGTACGATGGCGACCATCCAGGTGATGTTGAGTGTCGTGAAGCGGCTCAGGCAGTAGGCGGTGGTGACGACGACGGCCCAGGTGTAGACGGCGTCGAAGATCACGGTGATAAATGCATTACCGCCGGCGCGGATGATGAAGTACGAGGCGTGGGAGTAGGCGCAGAGCGGCATGGTCGCACCGGCGATCATGATGAAGCCTGTAGCCATGTGCCGGATGTAGTCGGTGGTTTCGTACAGAAGCGGGAAGAAGGGTGCGATGCCGATCATCAGGGCGCCGAATATGAGTCCGCACAGGACGGTGAAGCGGCGCATCTTGTACGCGGACTTCTTCGCGCCGGACAGTTCGCCGCTTCCGAGGATGTGGCCGATGACGATGCCGACGGCTTCACCCATGGCGATGAAGGAGACGCCCATGAGGTTCCATATCGTGGATTCGATGTTGATGGCGGCGACAGAGTCGAGGCTTCTGTAGGAGTAGCTCTGGTTGATCATGGTCATGCCGAGGGCCCAGAGCGTCTCGTTCGCCATGAGGGGCAGTGCTTTTACAAAGTACTTCTTAGCAAGATCTCTGGGGATCTTGAAGCTCTGGAAAGCGCCGCTGATGAACGGGAAGGTCTCGGCGTGCTTCCCGGTGTAGACGATGAGGATCGCTAGCTCGACGAATCGGGAGATGACGGTCGCGATGGCCGCGCCGGTTGCGCCGAGGGCGGGGCAGCCGAAGTGTCCGTAGATCAGGAGGTAGTTGCCGATGAGGTTGACGAAGATCGCGCACAGTGAGGAGAGCATGGGGACCTTGGTGCGGCCGAGGTCCTTGAGCGTGCCGGCGTAGGCCTGGGTGAGGCCGATGGGGATCAGCGCGATGAGCATGACCTTAATGTAGTCGACGCCGATGACGAGGATCTCGGCGGCGTCGGCCGGATCGCCTTCGCCCTGCAGGAACAGTTTGACCAGGAAAGGGGAGGCTACAGCGAACAGAAGGATGCTGATGGCAGAGAGGATCGTGTTGAGGATGATCTTGAAGCGGAAGGACTGGCGGATGCCTTCGTTGTCGCCTTTGCCGTGGTACTGCGCGGTGAATATGCCGACGCCGGCGGTGGCGCCGAATGTCAGCAGGTAGAAGACGAAGATCAGCTGGTTGGCGATGGCCACGCCGGAGATCGCGTTCGTGCCCAGGTCGCCGATCATGAGGTTGTCGAGAAGGTTCACGAAGTTGGAGATGCCGTTCTGGACCATCATGGGGATGGCGATCAGAAGGAGCTTCTTATATATCTGTTTATCCTCTTTATTCAGTAGTGTAGTAGTCATTTTGTCTTTCGCTCTATATATAGATATATGAATGATTCTTAGGTCAGTTTGAGCATTGTATCAAATCTGCCTCGTTTCCACAATAGACGAGCAGGCTAATTCTCTTGCGGGGTTACGGCGAGCAGATCGCGTCGAGGATCTGTTGCCGCAATTTAAGAAATAATTAAGAGTCATATAAGAGATAATTCAAGCATTTCGGCCGCGGTAGAGGTACTATTTTATTGTAGGATGGCAATTCCGAAGCAGCGGAAACCACTGCCACAGCGCCGTTACAAGTGCTTTTGAAAAAAGAAAAGAAAATCATGCAATATTGTATTGACACACAATATTATACGCCGTATAATATAGCCAACGATACAATATGGAAGGAGAAATAGTATATGGTTTTCCAATTAGGTTCAACTTTATTGGATGCTTGCGTACTGGCGGTCCTGACCAAAGGTGATGCGTACGGGTATACACTTACGCAGCAGGTCAAGACGGTACTGGATATTTCAGAGTCGACACTGTATCCGGTCCTGCGCAGACTCCAGAAAGATTTCGCACTTGAAACTTACGACGAGCCCTATCAGGGCCGCAACCGAAGATATTACAGGATCACGGATCGAGGGCGGGAGCTCTACAGTTACTACTTAGAGGAATGGAACAAGTATAAGGATTCAGTTGATTCATTATTAGGAGGGGATACAAATGAATAAGGAATTATATTTGCAGGAGTTGAGAAAAGGTCTGAAGATCCTGCCGCAGTTCGATCGTGACGAGGCGGTCGAGTTCTACGAAGAGTACTTCGACGAAGCCGGCGTGGAGAATGAGCAGAATGTGATCGCGGAATTAGGTGAGCCGAAGATCCTTGCGAAGAAGATCCTGGTCGATGTCGTGGATAGAAAATATGAAGAGAGCCTGGCGGCTTCTTCTTCGGAAAATGCACTGGTCACGGTGCCTTCGCAGCCGATCGCGGGTGACAGCACGAACGCCGCTGTTGTGGCCGCACCGGTAGTCAGTGCAGAACAGGCGGGTGCGCAGTATACGGCCGATGGCGCGCAGTACGCGGCGAATGGTGCGCAGGGCGCAGCGGTCCCGCAGTATCAGCCGCAGCCGCAGGCGCAGCAGCAGAAGACCTCCTCGCTGAAGGCACTCTGGATCGTGCTGGCTGCGATCTTCGCACTGCCGCTCTCTCCGGTGATCTTCGCCCTCCTGATCGTGGCGTGCACACTGATCTTCGTACTGTTCGTCGTACTGATCACATTCGTTATCGTAGGCTTCTTGTACTTAGTAGGCGGTTTTGTCATGGCAATATGCGGATTCGTCGCATTCTTCCTGAATCCGATCGCCGCCATGGTGATCCTTGGTTCCGGACTGGTTCTCTTCGGCCTGGGCATTTTCTTCACCATCGGTTCGATCGCTCTTATGAGAGTGTGTGCGAACGGCCTGGCGAAGTGCTTCGGAAGGATCGTTCATAAGAAGAACAGAAAGAATAAGGCCGCGCAGGCAATGGCATAAGAGAAAAGATAAAAGAGAAGATCCGGCACAAGGTAAGCGGATCAGATAAGAGATAAGGAGAAACACAAAATGAAAACATTTACGAAAGTTGCTTTGATCATCGGAGGAGTAGCACTGTCGGCCGGCATCGCATTGACCACGATCGGTGCAATTGCAAATAAAGGCAAGCCGATCTATATGTACTATGATCATGGATTCCACATCGATAACGAAGGAAAGGTCTTCGAGCAGGAGAAGATGGTCGTGGACGATTTCACAAGTGTGACGATCGATGTTCCTGCATCAGAAATCCATTTCATCGAGAGCGATGAATATGCCGTCGAGTACAAGCTCAATGCCAGAGAAGTCAAGTGTGAATCGAAAAACGGCACGTTGACTGTCGATACGGACACGAAGAAATTCCATATCAATTTCGGTATCAACTGGTCGAGTGAGGACTACTTCGTGAACGTATACTATCCGAAGGGTGCGGACTTTGATCTCATCACGCTGGATGTTTCCGCCGGTGATGTCAATATCGACAAGGGCTTCGACTGCAACAAGCTCAGCCTGGATATCTCGGCCGGTGACGTGACGATCTCGAACGTAAACGGTGCACTCGATGTGGATATGTCCGCCGGCGATTTTACCGCAACAGACTGCACATTCGGAAACAGCATCTTCGACATGTCGGCCGGTGACGTAGAACTCCATAACTGCACCGTCGACGGTGGTAAGGTCGATATGTCCGCCGGTTCCTTCACGGCAAAAGAACTGATCCTGACGAAGAGCTTCTCGATGGATATGTCCGCAGGATCCGTGACCATCAAGTTCGTAGACGGGCAGGAGATCGGCTATGACTTCGATATGTCGGCCGGCACAGCCAAGATCAACGGAGAGAAGAAGGGCGATGAGTACGAGGAGAAGAAAGGATATGATGTTATCCTGAGCGTCGATGCTTCCGCCGGATCCGTAGACATCACGAATAACTAAGAAGAACCCTCTTCATAAAGAGACAGAAGAGCGCTGCAAAGAAAGAAAAAACAGCAGCGTTGGCGGTAGCTTTGCCTAAAAACGGAGAAAAGAAGGGCAGCTTCACCGCCTGGTGAAAAAGAAAAATAACAGGTGAAAAAGATATGGGAGTCATTTTTAAACACACATTAAAGAATATGTTTTCGAAGCCGTTCCGGACGATCATGCTGATGCTGTGCATCGTGATCTGTTCCTTCGCCGGCATGATGACATTCGACATGAGCAACTCGATCCGAAATGTCCTCAAGTCCGCTTTCCTCACGATGTTCGGAGACAGCAACGTCATGGTCACCGCCCCGATGGGCCTGAGCGACAGCGATTTTGAAGGATTACCGGAGCATGAGAAGGTATTGATCTCGAACGGCAGCACAACATTTAACGTTCCAGGGAATACCACGTACAAGTATTTCAACGAGAAGAGCATCCTGATCTACTGTGCCGACCCGGAAGAAGCATCGAAGCTGAACCTTCTTGCTTCGGATGTGGAACTTACGGAGAACGAAGTCGCGATTCCGAAGGCGCTTTCTGAAGAGCTGAACCTTCAGATCGGTGACACCATCGAGTTCTACGACGAAGATGAGGTGGCAAGGGAGTATCAGGTCAAGTCGATCCTTCCTTACAAGGGTATCCTGTCCTCGAAGTTTAATGTTCTGATGTCCTACGAAGGGTACAGTAGAATGCTCGGCGACGAAGAACTCGTCCTGGGCGGTGCTTTCGTAAAAGTACTGGATGAGAGCAGGACAAAGGAATTCTGCGAGAAGATGGAAGAGCAGACGCAGGGCGCTGAGCTCGAAGATCTGATCAACGGTGAGATGATCACCTCCCAGATCAATTCGATCACGAGCCTCTTCGCGATCCTCTTTATGATCTGTCTGATGCTGGTCATCTTCGTTACGATCTCGCTGTCGGAGCGCATCATGGTCGAGAGAATGGGCACGGTCGGAACACTAAGAAGTCTGGGCGTCTCGCCGAATACCACCGCGAAGATCGTTCTCTTCGAGAATGCACTCTACGGCCTGATCGGCGGCCTGATCGGTAGTTCCCTCTACGTCGCGACCCGTGACCCGATCTTCAACAATATGTTCTCGCTGAACTCCGGATCGGATATAAAGCTCGAGATGAACCTCGGCAGTATTTCCGTCGTGACCTTCATCGCAGTGGTCATCGGTGCCATCGTGATCGAGTGTCTCTGCCCGATCAAAGAACTTCTTAAGGCTACCAGAACTTCGATCCGTGACCTGATCTTCGACAATAAGGATGCAGACTATAAGTATCTGAAGAGATCTCTCATCGCATCAGTCGTCATGACCGTTCCGGCCATCGTAGGCCTGGTACTGGTCCTCACGAAGACCGTCAATAATCTCGGACTGATCTTCGGAACGATCATCCTTCTCGTAGCAGGACTCTTCCTGGGATTCCCGTTCATCCTTCGTGCGGTCTCGATCCTTCTTGAGAAACTCTTCACCAAGGCCAACTGCCCGATCGCTGCATTCTCCTGTGTGCAGGCCAGAACGAAGAAAGCTTCCGTCGGTATCTGCAGACTCTGCACCATGGCCGTCACGATCGGTCTTACACTCTTCGTCCTGTCCTCGTCCTACCTCGCCATTCTTGACCACAGACCGGCCGACGCCGATGTCGTGATCGACGGCCTTTCCGAACAGAGGGAAATGTACAGCTACGTAGAGGATCTTGACGGAGTGACAGATGTTGAATACTTCTACTACAACTGGGGCGTGAACTTCGTACTCGGAGAAGAGAACGTAAAGGAATTCGAAACTGCGAACAGCAAGCGCATGAAGGAGCTTTACCACAGTGCCGTACTGGTCGGTACACCGGGAAGCTACGAGCTCTTCCAGTCGATCTCCGGTCTTCCGGAAACGATTGCCGACGATGAGATCTATATGGATAAAGATGTCGCCAACGGCCTCGGCTATAAGGTCGGCGACGAGATCCCGATGATCATCGCGCCGAATCATCCGGATGCTCTTTCCCGGACACTGAAACTTGCAGGCTACTGCGATACCATCAAGTTCGCAACCGGAACGCCGGTCTACGTAATCAGCCTCAATAACTACACATCGGTCTTCCGTGATTATCCTTCCCGCGCATTTATCCGATGCGAGGATCCGCAGAAGACGATCGAGACCATTAAGGAACGCTCGGCCTGCACGATGGAATCCTGCTATACGATGGATGAATATGCGGAACAGCTGAAGAACGAAGGCGCCGGCATCAGCACCGTACTGTATATGCTGATCATCATGGGCGTGCTGCTGACATTCATCGCCGTAGTCAGTAACCAGATCATCGGCTTCTCCGGAAGAAGAAGAGAGTGTGCCGTTCTGACATCCACCGCGATGAGCCGTGGGAAACTTAAGAAGGCATTCTTCACAGAGAACCTGGTCTCAAGCCTTCTGGCAGTCGTCGTATCCATCCCGTTCGCGGCCCTGACCACCGTTCTGTTTCAGAGAGCGCTGGAGATGCTGGAGATGAATTTCGGACTGGCAGTGGATATCCCATCCACCATGATGTTTATCGGAGGCATGTTCGTCCTCTTCCTGGGCACCGTTCTGATGCCGATCCGTAACATCCGGAAGATGAAGATCGCCGAGCAGCTGAAGTACGAATAAGAACGCCCCGCATCATGCGGGAAGAAAAGAATAAACAACAGCCCCGCATCATGCGGGAAGAAAAGAATAAGCAACAGCCCCGCCATTCAGGCGGGAAGGAAAGGCCCGCGGAGGCGGGAGAAAGAGGAAAGAAAATGATTACTATGAGAGATGAAAATGAAACCATGATCGCAGTGAAGAACGTCAATAAAGTATTCGGCAAGAAGGGCGGCGCCATGACACAGGTTCTAAACGGCGCGGAGCTTGAAGTCAAGAGGGGAGAGTTCGTCTCCCTGATGGGCGCCAGCGGATCCGGAAAGTCCACACTTCTTTATCTGATCGGCGGACTCGACCGCGACTTCTCCGGCGATATCCAGATCTGCGGACAGAGCATCCGTAAGATGAGCGAGAGAAAGCTCAGCAAGATCCGCCTCGGTAAGATCGGATTCATCTTCCAGTTCTATAACCTGGTGCAGAACCTGAATGTCGAGGATAATATCCTTCTGCCGTCCCTGGTAGCCGGTAAGTCCCGCGCTTCTTTACAGAAAGAACTGGACGACATCCTGGAGATCACGGGTCTTACCGATAAGAGAAAGCAGATGCCCGCTAAGCTCAGCGGCGGCCAGCAGCAGCGCGTGGCCATCGCCAGATCCATCATCTCGAATCCGGAGATCATCCTCGCGGATGAAGCTACCGGTAACCTGGACAGTAAGTCCGGTGCGGAGATCATGGAACTGTTCCGCCGCATTAACCAGGAGAAAGGCATCACCATCCTTCAGGTCACCCACTCTGCGAAGTGCGCGACATACGGCACACGTACGGTTGTTCTGGAGAACGGCAAGACCGTCGATACCGATGCGCTCCGGGTCGAGTCCGAAAGACCGGCATCACGGATCCCGATGCAGTTTGCTTTCGCTTCACAGAGAAGCTGAGCCGAAACACAGCATACCCCTCTCATGCGGCCTCCTTTATGTACCCTCCTAAATCAGCAGAAAGACCGCCGCAGATACATATACATGAGGCACTCGCGACGCAGCGGGTCTCCCCCCTCCGGCCCGCTGCGGCAGCGCCTGCTCTCATTACTACTTACGAGTTGTTTGCGCCACCCCTCTTAAACCTCTTAAATCCCTAAGGCGCAAGTGACTGATATAAGAAAACTTCCCAGGATGTCTCGTGATCTCACCTAACACGAAAGGATCCGGGGAAGTTCTTCTTTTATACGAAACGAGGGTGCAGTACCTGAAACGTGAAGCCGCTACGTGTCACTGATGGTGGCGGGATCCGGGTTCGGAAGATGTACCTTACGGACATAGACGTAGTAGCCGAACAGTACGAAGAAAGTAAGTGCCCAGGACACCGGATAGGAGATCAGAAGGATCTTGTAGGCGCTTAAGGGCGTGGCGTTCTCCTGAAAGTGATCAAAGACGGTGAAGACCCACAGCAGACGCAGTCCGCAGCTTCCGATGACCGTGGCGATCATGGGGAAGACGGAGCGCTTGATGCCGCGGAGCATGCCCGAGCCGCAGTCCATGATGCCACAGAGGAAGTCCGGTATAACGACGACCATCATACGGGCCAGACCGAAGGTGACGCCGACAGGGGAGTCGGGGAGATACAGACGCAGGAGCGGCTCGCCGAGAAGGTAAGACAGCACGCCCAGAGAAAGACCGATAAAGGTGATGCTCAGAAGGGATGCGCGGTAGATCGCGTTCAGACGGTCGTACCGCTTCGCGCCGTAGTTCTGACCGGCGAAAGTCATACAGCCCTGAGTGAAGGAGTTCATGCCGGCGTAGATAAAAGAATCGATGTTCATACAGGCGGAGTTGCCGGCCATGCAGGCTGTCCCGAGGGAGTTGACCGAGGACTGGATGATGACGTTCGAGAAAGAAAAGAGCGTGTTCTGTAATCCCACCGGAAGACCGAGCTTCAGGATCCGCCGGAGCGGTGCCTTATGGATACGCAGCTCGAACGGGAAGATCCGGCATTCTCCATTCAGATGGCAGAGCGCTGTACTCATGAGTATGGCGGACAGGATCTGGGAGGCGACGGTGGCGATGGCTACACCGGCCACACCGAGGCCGAAGCCGGCGACGAGGATGAGGTTCAGTACCACATTCAGAAGGCCGGAGATCGTCAGATAGGTAAGAGGCCGGCGGGTGTCGCCTGTGGCCACGATGATCGCACGCCCGAAGGTGTAGATCATGAAGGCCGGGCTTCCCAGGAAATAGATGCGCAGATAGAGGGTCGCCTGATCGATGGATTCCGCTGTCGTACCCATCCATTCGAGAAACGTACGCGCGAAGATCACGCCGATCAGACCGGTGATCACGCCGAAGATGATCCCCAGAGAGAAGATCGTATGAGTCAGATCGTGGATCCTGTCCTTCTGGTTGGCGCCTAATGTCGAGGCGAGAACGACTGTTGCACCCAGTGAAACGCCGATGAAAAGGTTGATGATCAGGTTGATAAGCGGCGCACAGGAACCGACCGCTGCGACGGCCGAATCCCCGACGAACTGTCCGACGACAACGATGTCCGCAGCGTTGAAGAGAAGCTGCAGGACCTGCGTCAGCACGATCGGCACGCTGTAAAGGATCAGCGGAACCAGGACTTTACCATGGATCATATCGATATTATGATTGTTACTTCTTACATGGGCCATAGCAGGCATTCTACCATGAAGTAGGGACTTTCGCGCAGGTCAACTCTTTGTGCAGAAAAGAGAAATACTAAAACGTTTTACGATGCAAAAGCACTGTCCGAGGAGGCTTGCATAGCAAAAGCACTGTTGCCAGTGCTTTTGGATCAGTTTCTTCTATGGATGACAGGCTTCGTATCAGTGCATGATGATCTGCTTGCTTCCGCAATACGGGCAGTATGTCTCGGTGCGGCTGTCATTGATCTGAAGATCCGCGCCGCAGCCGGTGCACTTGAGGTTGATCACACGAGCGGTGCCGGCGAACTGGGCGTTCATGTTGCCGCCCGGGAAGCCCTGCTTACCGTAGATGTAGTTCTGGAAGACCGTCATGGCTTTCCGCTCATTCTCCGTCACGCCGTCGGTCAGCTCCGCGATACGCTGCGCATCGGCAAGCAGAAGATTCAGCGTATTGACATCCAGGCGGTTAAGATACTTCTCGACGTTCATGAAATTCATCGAACGGTCATTGACGATGGACTGCAGTTCGTTTCTGAAGTTGCTCGATGCGTTCGGATTATTCATCAGGCTCGAGCACATATAGTCGAGGTCCATCTGCTCTTCAGGAGAGATGCGGCCGTCGGACTTCGCGATATAGTAACACAGCGCGATCCTCGCGAGCGCGATATTCGCCACATTGGTGGTATTGCTGTTCGGAGTGGTATTGGCCTGTCCGGGCATATAGTTTCCGGCAGGGGCCGCCGTACGGGACTGGTTTCCGGAAAGAAGCTCGGAGACGAGCGCCGCTCCGGCGCCGAAAGCTGCGGCGCGGCCGAGTCCGCCGACGAAACCTCCGGTCAGATCACGGGTAACAGAACGCATTAACATTTTACCAAGCATAGTTCTCTCCTTAAGATGTGTTTTTCTATATTATAAAGCATCCGCCGCTTGGGAAGAAGTGATTCCTGTCATAAATATTCTGTCCTAATAGTAACGTGTGCGCGAATTATCTGATATGATGATAATATAGAGTAGCCTTCCGTAATGGGGGCGGGAATCTCCGAAGTGGGAGGATCCCGGAGACGGAAGAAGGAAAATGAGGAAAGTGTGTTATGGCAAACGAGATGAATCTTTCGGAACCCTCGGAAATCCAGGTTCCGGAAAAGAAGAAAAAGAAACATCGCAGACTCCCCCTGAAAGTGTCACTGTTTATCGCAATCGTGCTGCCGGTGATCCTGATTCCGTCCATCTTGCTTGGATCAAAGTGGATGAAGAACAGGATCGTATCGGAGATCGATGAGAAGCTTCAGATCCGGAGAACGAAATGCATCACTTTCGTTAATTGGAAGAATCTGATGATGGAAGCGAAGACAGAAGAAGTGGAAATGAATCCCGAAGATTATGAAGAACCGGAAGAAACGCCGGAATACATTGTCTATCCTGGTAGCATGACCGACTCCTATATGAGCAGTGAAGAGAATTCCCGTGATTTTCCGCACTTTAGTATGGACGAATTGCGTTATATCGATTCGTCCCGGATCAACCGTATCGCAGGAGGGATCATTACCGATCCGGACGGGGATAGAGCATATATGCTCGGCGATTCTCCGATCATCGAATACGGAGGACTTACATATAAGCTGAGTCAGGGGTATGACAGCGAGAAGAAGGAAATCGTGGATATCTGCCTCGGCCTGAATCAAGAAAGCGAGGCGAATGCGTCTCTTGCCGAGGCGGGCACGGAAATTGCACAAAGAATTCTGGTCAAGCAGGATGAGAACCCATGGCAGAGTTATAGTGAGATCGGCTGGTGTGGCGACTATAGGTACATCAGTTTCACCGTTGTGGAAAAAAGCACCTGGCTCACGCCAATTCTGTCCTTTCCGAATGAGATTTTTTCTTATTCGGAAGATCCAGTGACCGGAGATGTGTCGATTGAACCGTACGGAAACGGGACATACAGCGTTTCTTTTGATTCCGCGGATATCCAGGCTGCAGGTCCTTTCCTGTCAGAAGAAACGTATCTGACTACAAGCGATTCCGGTTTTCTGTTCCAATCCCAAAGCCGGACGCCCATGATACTCTTCGTAGATGCTGCCCCACAGCTAAAGACCTTAAAGAATCAGGTCAGGCGCGTATCCGTTTATGCTGCGGTTGCCTATGTCCTGATCCTTGCGGGCGCCGTGGCGATCGAACTTCGTAAATCGAAAATTCCGGAATGGGAAGAAGCCGGATCTGACGGTCATAAAGAAGAGGATGACCACATCCCGGATCAGGTGGCGAAAGTGCTCCTTTCTAAGATAACGGACGTGGAACAGTCGATGGGGCCGAACGGCTATCTTGACCAGCTGCGTGATGAGATCGATTCCCGCCGTGCGTCACGTGAGAAACCGGAGGAAGATTCATGAAGAAGAGAACCCGGCATGCCTATGGACTGTCTTTACTTCTGATCGGAGCTGTACTGCTTCTGGTCAGTGCTTCTGCCGTCGCAGTAAAGGCCATCGGAGATAAGAAGTCTCTTGAGGAAGCACTGGACGAGAAGCTTCATCGCCGCGTCCGGAAGTATATCGAGATCATCGATTACTACGAAACCCGCGGGAATGTGATCTACAGTCAGGATTACAGTCTGGAAGACGAGATGGTTTACACAACAGAATGGAACTACATTCGAACGGAGGCTATCGATTCAGCCAATCGGTTTCATGCACAGATGGGCGAGGCGAAGTTCAGTATACATGCTGAGACAAGGTATGTGCCATCCTGCACGCTCCGGAAAGAAGGCCAGGGTTATACGCTTGAAGAGGACTATGAGAACCTGAGGCCGATCTCGACGACCGTGATAACGGATGAAGATGGGGATCAGATCATTCTCTGGGACAGTAAATTGGTGATATCGCCAGTCGGGTATTTCTATATCGGCGAACGGTATAGATCAGAGACTTCGAAGAAATATACTTATGATTCTTTCGGTGGATATAATGACCTGAGCTTTACGGATGACACAGATCTTTCTACTACAGCGGATGAACTGATGGCGGAGGGAAATCGCATCGGATGGCATGGAGAGTACCGCTACTGTTCCTGGTCCAGGGAATTTGTATCTATTGGCTTTGGTTCTTATGAATCCGGATGGAATCTTCCTTTCGAGGAGGATGGGGAATGGAATCTTCCTTTCGAGGAGGATGGGAAAGAGAAATCGACGGAAGAGACTGGCGTCTCGGAATTCGCTCGTACATATATTCTCTTCGAGGATGGATCCGCTAAGCTTCAGGCATGGCGTGTGTCGGTCCGGAATCTTTCGATGATCATGGGCGGGGTATGGATCCTGGCGATGGTAATTCTGGCTTTTGCTCTTCGTCCGCTGATTGCTGTACCGGCAGAGGAGAACGAATCTGACGGGACAGGAGAAGGTGCTTCCGTTGATGGCCGCGGGGAGAACGGGGATCGTGGCTTGGGTGATGCCGGGCGTGCGAAGAATCCGCCCGGAGGAGCGAAGCCGCCGCAGATCTCAGACGAACTGGCGCGGGAACTGATTTCCTATATCGATCAGAGCGCGGCTTCGATGGGCCCGAACGGCTATCTCGAGCAGATGCGCGATGCGATCGAGGCGCATGTGAAAGAACCGGAAGAGAAGTAATCCCCGGCGGTGAGGCACATCCCCTACGAGAACGGTATCTTTACGCTCAGTTGTCAGACGTGGCTTTCTTCTTTCCGACGAGGAAACGGCGCGCGAACTTCGCCGCCACTTTATATGGCATGGGCTGAAGTGCCCGGGAGGCCTCCTTCAGTTTCTGCCGGATCGGGATATTCTGCGGACAGTGCTGCTCGCATTTCCCGCACTCCACACAGCGCGCGGCATCAGCCGGCTGAAGACGCAGCGCGATCGTCTGGAAGTATTCCTTCCTCCCGGAGCCTTTGCTCTCCGAATACATATGGTTATAGCAGGAGAAAACGCCCGGAATATCCACGCCTCGAGGGCAGGGGAGACAGTATTTACAGCCGGTGCAGCCGACCTTCGTATTCTCGTTGATATATGTGCGGATCCTGTCGATCATGGCGTTCTCGTCTTCGCCCCAGGCACCGGCTTTGACATCTGATGCGATGCGGGCATTCTCCTCGAGCATCTCGATGGAATTCATGCCCGAGAGCACACAGGTGACCTCCTTCTGGTTCCACAGCCAGCGGAATGCCCACTCGGCCGGGCTCCAGCCATGGGAGTCCGAAGCGATCTGTTTCTTGGCTTTCTCGGGAAGAAGATCGACGAGCTTGCCGCCACGAAGCGGTTCCATGATGAACACCGGCACGCCCTTGGCGTAAGCGGCGCAGATCCCTTCACGCCCGGCCTGCGAATGCTCATCCATATAATTGTACTGCACGAGACTGAGCTCCCAGCCGTACGCATCCAGAAGTTTCAGGTACATCTCCGTATTCCCGTGGAAGGAGAAACCCACATGCAGAAACTTGCCCTGCGATTTCTTCTCCGCGATCCATTCGCGCACACCGAGCGCTTCCAGCCGCTCCCACTGCGCAACATCCGTCATGTGATGGAAAAGATAATAGTCGAGGTGATCGGTGCGAAGGCGTCTGAGTTCCTCGTCCAGATATTTATCCAGATCCTCGCGCTTCTTCACGAGATACTGCGGAAGCTTCGTTGTCAGGATGATCTTGTCGCGCAGTCCGTGCTTCTCCATGACACGTCCGATGGTATCTTCACTGCCGGGATAAATATATGCTGTATCCCAATACGTCACACCCAGCTCGATCGCACGAAGAAGCTGCGCTTCCGCCTTCTCGAAGTCAATGCTCCTGCCCTTCGTGGCAAACCGCATGCACCCGAAGCCTAAGATAGGGAATCCGTTCCGTGTCTGCATAAATCATCCCCCCATATGCGATGTCTTTTCTTCATTCTAACAAATCGTATTCTTCGAGAAAAGCACTGTCTCTTCGGTTCTGTTCTTTCTTTCCGGGTCGTGCGGCCGGTCACTTCTCCTTAAGAAATGCGCGGATCTCAGAAAGTTTCTTCTCGGTTTCCTGCCGGCCGATCTGATAGATCCGTTCGAGCTCTTCGGGGTCCTTCTCGGTACGCCCGATCCCCAGATCCTGCGGCGGCCGGATCACGATGGACTCGCCACGCGATTGCCGTGCATCGATCTCATCCATCTGCCGGTTGTACATCGCATAGCGCTCCTTCATGGCTTTCGCGACAGCCGGGTATTTCCGAAGTCCCAGATCGAACAGCAGTCCACCGTGCCCCTTGTCCTTCCTGTACCCCTTCGGCTGTGTGAGCACGATGACGTTTCTTCTATATCCGAGACTTTCCATATAGGCATAGGGGACAGAATCGGAGATGCCGCCATCGAGAAGTTCGTAGCCGTCTACCTTGACGACGTGGGACAGAAGCGGCATCGATGCAGATGCCCGCATCCACAGAAGATCCGTATCTTTCCCGTCGGTACAAAGGTGATAGACGGCCTTGCCGGTATGTACATCCGTGGCGCCGACATAGAACGCCAGAGGATTCTCGGCGAATGTCTTCGTGTCGAAGATATCCAGCTCGAAGGGGAGCGTCTCATAGCAGAACTTGGCGCCGAAGTAGTCGCCGGTCTTAAGAAGAGAACGGAAACTCGCATACCTGGGATCTCTGCTGAAAGTCTTGTTATATCGTATGGGACGTCCGATCTGCCGGGATTTGAAATTGCAGCCGAAGACCGCCCCGGCAGAGATCCCTGCCGCTCCGTCGAAATCGATGTGGTTCTCCATAAGTACGTCGATGACGCCGCAGGTGAACATCCCACGCATGGCGCCGCCTTCCATGATCAGTGCTGAACGGTTAGACTCCATACGCGACGACTCCTCCTACTGCGGTTCTTCCGAATATTTACATACGATTCATTATAGTATATCTTAAATACCTGTAAAGATACGGAAGGCACGGAAGTGCCGATGCTTCATTGTTGGGGAACAGGGAAGTGCATATCTTCACATGCCGGGACAAAGATGAGAGGGAATGAAATGGGCAGAAAGAACGACGCGAAGACAGAAGAACGTAAGATCCATGTTGAGCAGGAACTGGCGGCATTAAGTGCGATCAGCGATGAGGCACTGTATGAGAAACTTCAGACTTCGGAAGAAGGCTTAAACCAGGTCGAGGCCAGTGACCGGCTCGAAGAGTATGGAAGGAACATCATCGACGCAGGAAACGAGAACAGCCTGCTTAAGAGAGTTCGCGAGGCCATTATCAATCCGTTTAATATCGTACTGCTCGTAGTGGCGGGGGTGACACTTGTTACCGATGTCATCATCGCCGATGAACCAAGCTGGCTGACGTTCCTGATGCTTATTTTCGTCGTCGTGATCTCGGCGGTCATCTCCTTCGTGCAGGCCCAGAAATCCAATTCCGCGGCCACGAAACTTCAGAAGATGATCAGTAATAAGATCGATGTCATCCGTAACGATAACGTGATGGAGATCGATATGGAAGAAGTGGTGCCCGGCGATATCGTGAAGCTTGCCTCCGGAGACATGCTCCCGGGCGATGTCCGTTTCATCGAGACGAAGGACCTCTTTATCGATCAGTCCCAGCTAACGGGCGAGAGCAATCCCGTAGAGAAATTCGCGGGCCCGGATCCGACGGGATCGGAGATCTCGGAACTGAATAATCTTGGTTTCATGGGAAGTAATATTGTTTCCGGCTCGGCGAAAGCCGTGATCCTCACGACAGGAAACTCTACTTATTTCGGCTGCATGGCCAAGAGCCTCAACACCTATAACGATAAGAGTAGCTTCGAGACGAATATCAACTCGATAAGTAAGCTTCTGATCTCCTTCATGATCGTCATGGTACCGATCATCTTTGTGGCCAATTTCCTGACGAAGGGCAACTGGCTCGAATCCCTGATGTTCGGTATTACGATCGCTGTCGGCCTGATGCCGGAGATGCTTCCGGTCATTATGACCTCTTCGCTTGCCAAGGGTGCGGTCAACATGTCGAAGAAAGAAACCATCGTCAAGCGTCTCGGCGCGATCCAGACCTTCGGTGAGATGGATGTGTTCTGCACGGATAAGACCGGCACGCTGACACAGGACGAGATCATTCTCGAGAAGTACATGGACGTGCACGGAAATGAAGATAAACGCGTCCTCCGTCACGCTTTCATGAATAGTTTCTTCCAGACGGGACTTAAGAACCTCATGGATGTGGCGATCATCAACCGCGGCGAGAAAGAAGAACTGTCCGAACTGAAGGAAGCGTATGTAAGAGAAGATGAGATCCCGTTCGATTTCTCGCGCCGCCGTATGAGCGTCGTGCTCCGCGATAAGAAGGGGAAGCGGCAGCTGATCACGAAGGGTGCCGTCGAGGAGATCCTGTCGATCTGCAGCTTCATCGAGTACGAGGGCGAGGTCCGTCCGATCACCGAAGAACTGAAAGAAAATGCCAAGAAGATCGCGGATGCGAATAACCTTGAGGGCATTCGTGTCATTGCCGTCGCCCAGAAGAACGAGATCCACGACGTGTCTACCTTCGGTGTGGGCGATGAGGCCGATATGGTCCTGATCGGTTTTGTCGGTTTCCTGGATCCGCCGAAGCCGTCGGCCGGCCCGGCGATCGCTGCCCTGAAGAAGAACGGCGTAAAGACCGTCGTTCTGACCGGTGACTCCGAGGGCGTTGCCATCAACATCTGCGGGCGTCTCGGCATCCCGACCGAGTACACCCTGACCGGTGCGAAGGTCGAGGCCATGAACGATGAAGAACTGAAAGAAGCCGTCGAGAAATGCCATATCTTCAGTAAGCTCTCTCCCTACCAGAAACAGCGCGTGGTCCGTGCGCTTCAGAGCAACGGACACACGGTCGGATATATGGGTGACGGCATTAATGACAGCCTTCCGCTCAAGCAGGCGGACGTCGGCATCTCAGTAGATAACGCCGTCGATATCGCGAAGGAGGTCGCCGACATCATCCTCCTCGAGAAGGATCTCAATGTCCTTGACGAGGGCGTGATCGAAGGACGCCGCACCTTTGCCAATATGAGTAAATACCTGAAGATGTCGGTCAGCGGTAACTTCGGTAATATGTTCTCGGTCCTGATCGCCAGCATATTCCTGCCGTTCCTGCCGCTCCTTCCGATCCATATCCTGGTGCAGAATATCCTCAATGACTTCGCCCAGCTGGGTATGCCCTTCGACCATGTGGAGAAGGAGAGCATCCTTCTTCCGAAGAAATGGAATATCGACGGGATCAAGAAGTTCATGTTTATCTTCGGCCTTCTGAGTACCGTGCTCGACGTACTGTGCTTCCTGGTGATGTGGTATATCCTCGGATTCAACTCCGTGGAGAAGGCAGGACTCTTCCAGTGCGGCTGGTTCATGTTCGGCATCATCTCGCAGACCATCGTGATCCACACGATCCGTACGCCGAAGCTTCCGTTCATCCAGGACCGTGCCTCGGTGCAGCTGACGATCTCGACGCTGGCCGTCGTCATGGCCACACTTCTGATCGGATTTACCGGGATCTCTACACTCTTCGACCTTCCGGTCATGATCCCGTCCTTCGGCATCTGGCTGATCCTTCTGATGGTGGCGTATATGCTTCTGGCCCAGATCCTGAAATCCGTCTATATCCGGATCAGTAAAGAATGGGTTTGATCCGGATCAGTAAAGAATGGGTATAACCCGGCCGGTATTCCGTCTGCACCTTCAGAATAGAGGCAGATAAATGGTTTCGTTCCCATATTATGGCAGAAATACTTCATGCTATAATAATCATGGATGTTTGAGGTCTTGTGGAAGTACAGGGGAACTATGTGCTTCTGAGAAAGAGGAGACAGACTCTCAAAGGAGTAGAAGGAGGGGCAAGATGGCAAATAATTTCTGCAGAAACTGCGGGACACCTTTGGCCATGATCGACGGGAAATACAAGTGCCCGAACTGCGGCACCGAGTATGCGGTCGACTGGGGACAGGAAGATGTGGCCCGCGCGGAGAAAGAAACCGAGCAGGAGAGAAACCAGGCCCAGCTTGACAGGGATCTGACATTATCCCTGACACGCGCACAGATCGCCCGGCAGCAACAGTACAATGAGATGCAGCGCCAAAGAAGAAAAGGCTATCAGATCTTCGAGAATATGTTCGTGAGGCTCGCCGTCATTCTCGGCGGATTCTTCCTCCTCTATGTTCTCTTCTTTGTGGGGCTTCGGATTTTCTCCAAGAGTATCAAGAGCACGAATCTCCTGGGAGGGACGAAATCGAATACCAAGCAGCAGCTACAGGTCAGAAGCGGGGTCATCGAAGGGAAAGAGATCCTGAAAGATGAAGACTTTCTGGAAACGGCCTACGATGCGAACCTCTATGCGGTGAAATATCTGGTGAAGCAGGAGGCGAAACTGAGAGATCCGGAAAGAATACTGACCTACACGGGACATGCCAGTTACGAAGAAGCTTTCCTGGTGTACCGCTTCGAAAGAACTGAATTGACGATGGTCTTCGCACTGGACTTTTCCTCTGAGGATGGAAGTGAAGAGAAGACACTTTATGTTCCGGTCACGATCATTGTGTCCGGTGTGGACACTGAGGGTAAGATCTATTCCGATTACGAACCGGACGTGTACTACGGGTATGCCGGTCTTCACGGCGGTTTCGAAGATATGGATACACTTATGTCCGAGTGTCTGTCCTATGGTGACGACGTGAAGAGTGAGCCTTTCACCATGCCGGAGAAGATCCTTTCCGGCGCGAAGCAGGAATAAAGGGGAGGAGGGAATCACATGAAACTTACGAATTTAAACTGTCCACAGTGTAATGGCCTTCTGAACCAGGAAAGGGATATGTTCTTCTGCACCAGCTGCGGTTCGGCCTTCGCCGTCGATTATGACGAAAACGATGTGAAGTACACCCAGCTCATCACTGAAGCGGAAAGAACGAAGATGCTGCTCCAGAAGGATGTGAACGTCATGCAGACCGACTACGTCCTTCGTGAGCAGATGGCAAGAAACGAGCAGCAGCGGGAGATCTCCCGTCAGCGCAAGAAGGCCGTCAAGCAGGGCGCGGCCGGTATAGGCATGTATATTGTTGCACTGGTCATCTCCATAATCCCGATGATCCTCACTTCTGTATATCTGGTGCGGACACTCAGCAGAAGCAGCAGGAAACTGGATGAGCAGCGGGAACAGGAACGGACGGCGCTGGTCGAGACGGTCACGGAAGATATGCATTTTCTGGAGAACGCCGTCGCCGGAGGACAGAGACTCGTCGATCTGCGCCGCCAGGAGCCGATATCCGACGGCCGGTATGACGAAGACCGTACCGCGATCTACAGAAACGATGCGACGATCGATAGTGTTTATATTATCCGGACCAGCGGATACAATTCCACAGGACTTCTTCTGATCTATCGCTTCAGCTACGAGTACGAGGATACAGGAGAGATCTTCACACTTTATGACTGCGTTGAACTTACCGATCTCAAGAGAGATGATTACGGATATATGGTGGAGGAGTATTTCCCCAAGGAAGGCGTCCATGGAGATATGTATTATACGGCTTATTTCGACAAGGACCAGCTGATCCGGGAAATGTTCTCGGCAGCGAAGAGCTCTTTCAAACCGGAGGAGATCGAGATCCCGGATACGTGGAAGGAGGGAAGAGCATGAAACTGAAAGTCATGAACTGTAGAAACTGTAATGCCCCTCTGCACCTGGAAGGCGAGAAACTGGTCTGTGCCTTCTGCGGCGGTACCTTCGACATCGAGAAAGATGAAAGTGATGTCGAGTACGAGAAGACTGTCAATGCCGAAGCCTATATCGTGCAATCCCTTACGGAGACGACCACCCGCATGCAGGAATATTACAGGAAGCAGGAAGAAGAGAAACTTCGGAAAGAGGAAAGAAAGCTCCAGGAAGAGAAAGAGAGAGCACTTGCCAGAAGAAAGAAGACGATACTCGGCTGGATCAAGACACTCATCATCATAGCCGTCATAGGCTTAGGTATTACCATTTTAGCGGATTACCTGAGAAAGAGTTCGGAAGAGAGAAGGACCGGACAGAAGACCGTGCAGGCAGAGAAAGCCGCGGCAGCCACGTCTTTCCGTGTAACCGGTTCGGAGCTTGCTTCCGATGAGGAGGCGAAGGAGCAGATCTACGAGATGATCTGCGATTTCGAAGAGGAAGAATACAGAGATCCGGTGTTCGAGTCCGAAGAGGATAACTGGAAGTATGAAGGCGATCCGGAAATCGTCCGTTCGGTACTGATCACGACGGATAAGGACAATCTTCTTTTTACGATCGTCAAGGTGACACTTTCCACCGATGACGGCCGGGAAAAAGAACTGTTCCACTGCCTGACGTTCTCGGATCTGAAGGTAGACCGGAAAGGAAATGTAGAATTGACTTCTACCAGGGTGGAGAGCCGGGAAGCCTCGGATTATGATGCGTTCTGGCGTGCAGGATTCGATCCCGAGCTTCTCTACGAAGAGGTGATCGACAGCGAGAGTATGTCCGAAGGTGTCAATGGATTCCCGCTGCGCTTCTACGACTGTATTTAAGGACGCAGGTGGCTTGCTCCGCAAGAGCGGCAGGGGAAATATATATTCCGCTACAAGCGGAAGGAACATGTACACCGTTAATGCGGACGGAAGCCGTAAGCGCTTCGGCTGTTCTCAAGAATATTCAGGATATTGGCCGCTTCGCCCTTGGTGAGGCGGCCATAATCTACGCCTTCGATGACGGTCGGGTCCATCTTCTTCTTGATCATCTCGATCTGCTTCGGAGAGGCAGGTTCGTGTTTCCAGATCGTACGCTCCACATCCCAAAGCGACGCGAAACTCTTATAGATCGGCTGGGTGTCGAGGTTCTTCCTGACGACCTGGAAGGCCAGCTGGGGATCGATGGGATCACTCTGCTTGAAGAAGCGCTTCCCGCCGACGTTCTGCTCGATGATGATCCTTGTTTTCCCGGTCAGGTCTATGGCCTTGACGGTGATCTTGATGGCTGCATAGACCGTGGGCTTTCCTTTATCCATCGGATTATACGAGGACAGTTTTCCGTCCGGATTCTTGATGAGCTTTCCGGACATGAAGAGTACGAAGTCGCCGGAAGGCATCTTCGTATAATTGACACCCAGAGTCTTGATACCGGTCTCTTCTTCGAAGAGGCGGATCTCTCTGGCACTGACTTTCCACGCGAAATGCCTCGTGATCGAAGGCTCGATATCGGTGAGCATGATGCCCTCGTCTTCTTTGATTCCGAGATTTCTGTATTTCGTCTCGTCGAGCTCAATGCCGAACAGCGACGGGGCGGTACAGATGTCGAGCTTGCCGGAGACGCCGACGCAGTCCAGAAGCGTCAGGTGGGGTTTGCCGTCATATAGACGCAGGCCTCTTCCGACCATCTGCATATACAGGCTCGGATTATGGGTCGGGCGTGCGATGATGATGGTCTCGATCAGAGGCATATCCGTGCCTTCCGTAAACACCATGCAGTTCACGATGCAGGGGATCTTCCTGTCCGTGAAATCCTTGATGATCTGCTCACGGTTCGGTGTCTCGGCCGAGACCACGACGGCCCCCTCGATGAGATCGGCGATGTTGTGGGCGTGCTGGACCGTGGTGGCGAAGATCAGGGTCTGGCCGACGTGGTACTGATAGTAGGCCTTCGCGACGGCTTCGTTCTGCTCCGTGATATCGACCGCAGCGGCGAGCTGGGAAAGATTAAAGTCATCTTTCTGCCTTTTTACAGAGGAGATATCGTAGCCGATGTCGATACGAAGGCATCGGATATCGGTTAGGAAGTGGTTTTTGATGCCCCACCTGATATCCCGCTCGAAGACGATGTCGGAATAGATCTCGCCGAGTCCCTGCTTGTCGCCACGGTTCGGTGTGGCAGTGAAGCCGAAATGGAGACGCGGGTGGAAGTAGTCGTAGATCTTCTTATAGGTCGGCGCGACCGCATGGTGTGCCTCATCGGTGATGATGACATCGAAGTCGTCAGGGGAGAAGCGGTGGAGGCGGCGGACCAGGGACTGGACACTGGCACAGACGACTTCCTCGCCGTTCGAGCGGCGCTTCGCCTGCTCGAAACCGACCGGCACGCTGAAGTATTTGACGGGCTGGTTGACCAGTTCTTCCCGGTGTGAAAGGATCAGGACACGTCCCCGGCTCTTGATAAAAGGCATGACGACCGTTTTCCCAAGTCCCGTGGCCATGGCCACCAGATGAGAGCCTGCGCGCAGAGAATTCAGCGTGTGTACACACTCCTGCTGATACGGTCTTAACTTGTCGTAGGGGATCAGTCCCTCGTGCGAGATCATGGATGCGTCCTCTTCGTGGTACAATAGTGGTGGTCGGAAAAACAGCGGGACATGCCGCTGCGAAGTGAAGCACATATCAAGTGCTTTTCTAGTATTATAGAACAAAATTTCGGAAATGGAAGAGCGGATTTACGCAACAGATGGAAACCGCCAGCTACATCGAACTGCCCGATGGACACTGCGGGAAATATGTATTCGAGAATTTCGAGGCTTTCGAACCGGTGGCCGAGAAATGGCACCTCGATCTTGAGAAGATGAAGGAGGATCTTTTCTTTGATGATTGGTATAATGAATTTCCGAATCTATACGGGCGATCTGGTCGTGCCTTCTGAAGGGTTCCCTGCGCCGGGCGGGGAAACATGGGAGAAATATTCGGAGAGTTAAGGAGAAAAAGATACGATGCACCGGACACAGAGAGCGATCAGAAGAGCGGAGCGTCTGGGCGGCCCAGATGCGCTGAACTGCATCGCAGAAATAAACGAAGCGGCACTGGAAGAGGCGGCGTATCAGAGCCGGAAACCCTCGGAAGGCTCCGGTATGCCCGGAGAGCTGCTTCTTCGCGGTGTTCCGATCCTCGTGAAGGATAACATCGATGTCAAGGGCCTTCACACGACGGCGGGAAGTCTTGCACTATCGGATAATCTGGCCCTGTCGGACGCCCCGGTGATCCGGAATCTCCGCCGCCATGGTGCGGTGATCCTCGGAAAGACGAACATGACGGAGTTCGCCAACTACGTGTCGCCCGACATGCCCGGAGGCTATAGCTCCCGAGGCGGGCAGGTGCGTCACGCCATCTCGGAACTGGCGGAGCCGGGCGGATCGTCAACGGGATCGGCGGTGGCGGTCAGTGCCGGTATCGTCTCGATGGCTGTCGGAACGGATACATCATTCTCCATTACGGCCTGTGCCATGTTGAACGGCATCTGCGCCATTAAACCGCCGGTGGGGGTGCTTCCTACCGACGGGATCATACCTGTCTCACGGACATTGGATTCGGCTGGCCCCATGGCGGACACGTTCCTCGATGCGCTCCGCATGTACCGCGCCATGCGGGATGAAGCTTCTCCCGATGTGCGGGCCATATCCCCCGGAAGACTCCGCCTTTCGGTCAATCGGGCCAATTCCGGTAAGGTGGAACCGGGACAGCAGGACTTCCTTAGAAGAACCATCGCGACGCTCCGGGAAGCGGGAGCAACATTCACGGAACTCTGCCAGGAGAAGGAACCGTACCTGAAGACGGTGATGAAATGGGAATTCGGTCCGATGCTCGAGAAGTATCTTTCTTCTTCCACGGCGAAGCGAAAGACGCTTGCCGAGATCGTCTCGTACTACGAGGAGAACCCCGATACCATGATGAAATACGGACACGGATATCTCCGGGCAGCACTGGAAGAGACGCCCGGAGGATTACTGGGTGAGGAGTACCTGGAGGCGCTTCGATACCGGAAGAACCGGATACAGGAGGTGAAGACGGAGATCTCGGACGTGGATGCGGTGATCATGACCGGTCCTACGAATGTGATGCATTTCTGCGGACTTCCGTCTGTCACGGTGGCGGCCAGTGAGAAGGACGAGCATGGAGTAAGACGGGCCCTGATCCTGTATGGCACCGATGAGAGAAGGCTTTATGCGGCGGCACTGGGAATCGAGAGGGTGCTTCTTTCCGGGTTTCTTCTGTGACCGGTCGTTTCTATGTACCTGTCGTTCTTACGTAATCGCGTCCGGCCAGTAGCCTACCGCCTCACCGGTTTCTGCATCCAGCAGAAGCGTATAGGCTTTGGTAGGATCTTTGGATTCGTGACGGTAGACATAGACCAGAGGAACCATCTCTCTTTCTTTGCCGGAGAAGAAGTAGCACATCTCCTTATAGGTGTATGATTTCGTATTGGAGGAGCTCTGGTTATAGGCTTCCAGAGCCTCGTCGGGCGTGATGATGTTGGTATCGTGCTTGAAGTTACAGGAAAGGATCTCCATACGTCCCTCTACAAGTGTCCCATCGTAGAAGCAGACGACGTCGAAGGTGGCGTTCTCCACGCGGACATCATTACAGTATACACAGAACCGATACCATTGATAGGCATACGGGTCATCTTCCGGTGTGGAAGTGAGAAGACGGAAATCCAGGATATCGTTCTGAAGGGTCACGCTGTCCTGTAAGTACTCCAGTGCCTCATCTGCACTGAGTATGACGTCCGTGCTTCTGCGGATCTCCCGGTATCTCTCGCCGCTCTCGGAAATGGAGTGACCATTATTGAGAGTGGTGTCGATGGAAGTAGTCGGAGAAGGATCCGACTGAGAAGAGAAATCGTCGTCACTGTCACTTGATGTCGGAAGCTGGATCCCGTCAGTATCCCGATCCGGTTCTTTCGGATCGGAGGCATCCTCGTCCGGGTCTTCTGTGGTCGCCGAAGAGCGGCTCTTGCTGATACGTTTTTTCTTCGTGGTGTCTTCCGTATCCCGGCAGCCTGAAAACAGGAAAGAGCCGGAGAGTACGGCAAGAGAGAGAATGAATATCGAAGAAGTCTTGTGTCTTTTCATATATGCCTCCAGAAGCTTTCGCTGTCTATAAGACGAAGAAGACTCCGGATCTGTTGCAGGATAGAAGAAGCCTGTGCAGAAAGAGCGCCTCGCGCGGAGAAAAGGGCGGAAGAATTTGCCAGTTGTATTCTTCTTGGGGTACATAGCATGATTCTTACGACGACATATAACGGCGACAAGTATGACTTCATGACAGAAGGGAACGATCTGTCCGTGAAACTGGTGAGAAATGCACTGTCCGATGTTTCGTACTTCTGGTCCGATGAGGGGGAGCGCAGGAACAAAATGGTCATGCACATCAAGGCGGAGTGATCAGGCCGTAACTTCGTTTCTCTTCTTTCTCTCGACGAGGGAAAGGAACAGTTTCCTGATCCCGAATCGCCAGCACAGGATCATGCCGAGGACGGCGCCGAGGGCTCCCTGCGCGATCTCGTAGGGGAGCTTCATCATCGCATATTCAAAAGTACTGTACACGAAGATCTTGCCAAGGGTATACCCGACGACCATGATCACGGCACCGACGGAAACACCGATACCGGAAGCGATCTTCGGATGGTCCTTCATAGTCTTATGGGAAATGAGTGAGATGACGATGGCCTGAAGCCCGTGTGTCACGAGAGACACGAACATCGGAAGCGGGTAGAAGATAAGGTCGCCGAAGAAGGAGCCGAGCCCGCCGACGAGAAATGCCTCGAACGGATTCAGAAGGATCGCAGCCAGGCAGATGATGACGTCACAGAGATACAGGTGTCCTCCCGGTACGGGAATGCCGAACGAGGCCATGGCGATCGTCAGGGCCATAAAGACAGCTGTAATGGTAATGCGGATCGTGGGGGTGTAGATTTCTTTTTTCATAGTTGTGTTTCTCCTTTACTTCCTATGCCGCCCATAGTATCATTGAACTGACCATATAGAAATGACCAAATCTGAAGAATTATATATGACCAGATTAGATTTCGTTCAATAAGGACAGGAACAGGAAGATGAACTATACGATCGATAAGCATTCTGCAGAACCGGCATATATCCAGCTCTATCACCATTTCGTCAGAGATATTGCTGCGGGGATCTACCCCCACGGTGCTAAACTTCCCAGTAAGCGTGTGATCGCCGATGAGACCGGTGTCAGTGTCATCACGGTCGAGCACACACTGACCCTTCTTTCAGAAGAAGGGTACGTCCACTGCCGCGAGAGAAGCGGGGTATTCGTGACCTACAGAGGCGAGGATTTCCTCGGACAGGAATCCGGAAAGGCGGATCCGATCGTACTCGATCAGGACGAGAGCCCCCGCGATTTCGGCGAATTTCCTTTCTCGGTTCTTTCGAAAACCATGCGTAAGGTCCTGCTCGATCATGGGGAGAATATTCTTATTAAATCTCCGAACCACGGCTGTGCAGAGCTTCGGAACGAGATCTGTATGTATCTTGCCCGAAGCCGTGGTATTAGCGTCGAGCCGTCCCAGGTCATCGTAGGCTCCGGTTCCGAGTATCTCTACGGCCTGATCGCGCAGCTTCTGATCGGACTTGACGGAAGGGATACATTCGGAGGGAATCAGACAGGGAAGAACGGCGTGACACCGGATTCGAGGCCTCTCTTTGCCATCGAAGATCCGTCCTATAAGAAGATCCGTCTGGTCTATGAGGCCATGGGGATACGATGCGATCTTCTTCCGATGACACCGGATGGTATTTCCTCACCGGCGCTTCGGAAGACGAAGGCGAAAGTTCTTCACGTGACGCCGTTTCACAGTTTCCCGTCCGGCGTAACGGTCGATATCTCGAAGAAACTCGAGTACCTTCTCTGGGCGAAGAAGCGGGGAGGGATCCTTATCGAGGATAACTATGATTCAGAACTGACTGTATCGAAGAAGGCGGAGGAGCCGATCTTCTCGATGGATCCTGAAGTGAATGTGATTTACCTGAATACATTCTCAAGAACGCTGGCGCCGTCGATGCGTATCGGCTACATGATCCTGCCGAAGAAACTCGTACAGCCATTCCAGGAGAAACTCGGGTTTTATTCCTGTACCGTTCCGATCTTCGAGCAGTACGTCCTGGCCGAGCTCCTTCGAAGCGGAGACTTCGAGCGGCACATCAACCGCGTGAGGAGAAGAAGAAGAAAGTAGTCGGGACAGTGTGCGGAAGGACAGGAAGCGGCCGATCCTTTTTTTCTTCTGCTTCGCGCATAAAAAGAAGGACTGCCTTACGACAGTCCTTCTAAAAGAATCTTCAATCAACTAACGATTACACACCGAGAGCCTTAATAGCAGCCTTCGCGCCATCTTCGTTATCACCGGAGAGGGAAGTGGACATAACAATCATATCTTCAGCATATACAACGATAACACACTGACCTTCGCTAGTAGCTGTGATCTTGCTGGAACTTGTGCTCAGTTTCTCGATCTCGCCGGACTTCTTTGCTTCCTCAGCACCATCCTTGAAATCATCGAAAGCCTTCTTCGCATCATCCTTGTTGCCATAGAGAGAGTAGGTAACCATGACGCTCATGTCTTCGTTATAAGCGATCATTGTTTTGGTGACCTTCTCATCACCGGACGGAGTCTCTGTAACGGTGTAATTCTCCTTCTCGAGCTTGGACTGGAAATCCTCAGCAGAGATCTTCTTCGCCTTGCTGCCACCGCAAGCGGCGAGAGACAGAGCCATAGCACTTACAACAACAGCTGCAACAATTCTCTTTACAATTTTCATAACATTTCTCCTCTATACTTCTATAGTTTCTATTCCTGAAGATGGAATCTTCATACGAAATTATCATATCGTTATTATTGCACCTTGTCAAATTATTCAGAGAAATTCTATTTTTTGACGGAAAAACTCTGATTTTTGCTATTGACTTAGTGTATTCTCAAATAGGAGAATGTTTGTATAGTTGAATCAGTTAGACAATACGGCAACCGCTCGGATGCGGTTGTGTGGAATACCATCAGGAGGCAAGACATGAGAGTACTGATCATTAACGGAAGCCCGAGAGTAAACGGAAACACATCCCTGGCTTTGGAAGAGATGGTGAAGATCTTCGAAGCGGAGGGTGTCGAGGTCGAGAATGTCCAGATCGGCAATCAGGATGTTCGGGGATGCATCGCCTGCGGGTCATGCGGCAAGACCGGTAAGTGTGTCTTCGATGACGTGGTAAATGCACTGTCCCCGAAGTTTGAAGCGGCGGACGGGCTGGTACTGGCGTCCCCCGTCTACTATGCTTCGGCGAATGCGACACTCATCGCCTGCCTCGATCGGCTTTTCTACAGCACGCATTTCGACAAGACCATGAAGGTCGGTGCCAGTGTGGTCGTGGCCAGGAGAGGCGGACTTTCCGCAACCTATGACATGCTGAACAAATACTTCGGCATCAGTGGTATGCCGATCGCCGGCAGCCAGTACTGGAACAGTGTGCACGGAAGAGAAAAGGGAGAAGCCGGAAAGGATCTCGAGGGGCTTCAGACCATGCGTACCCTTGCCCGGAATATGGTGTTCCTCATGCGCGGTATCGCACTGGCGAAGGAAAAATACGGCCTTCCGGAGAAAGAACCCTGGCAGGGGACGCATTTCATCCGATAATTCATCTTAGCAGTAAAGAAGGAACTGAAGAATGAGATCGCTTAAGAAAATGGCGGCACTGCTTCTTAGCGTGACGATGGTATTTGGCATGTGCGCCTGTCATAAAAGTTCGAAGGGAGAGATCCTGGAAGCGGCGAATAGTATCGCCGGGTTTGTCGTGGCAAGGGATTATAAGAAACTTCTGAAGCATGCTTCCGGTGGCGATGACGATCTTTCTGAGAAGATGATTCTTGATCCGACCGGAGATGAAATCCAGAAGAAGGCAAGAACATATATCGCCGATACGCTTTCGTACACCATAGATGAGAATACCTACGAAGGAAAGTCGAATGGTGAACGGGGCAGTGTGGATATCGTGTTTACTTACGTCGATTATGAGAAACTGCTCTCGGACGATGTGGTCTACGCCGATCTGAAAGAATTTTCCTCCGCAGTGAAGAAATGTAAATCGAGAATAGAAGAGACGGTCACACTGAGTTTCGAGAAGAAAGAAGATAAGATCGTATGCACGAACATCAATAAACTGGAAGTGCTTTTCCCGTACTTTGATGTGGAGTTCCCTCTCGCCAAGTCAAGGATGTCCTATCTGGGATTCGGAACCTTCAGCGGAACCGAATATGATCCGTCTACCGGCGTGTATACCAACACAGGTGATATCAATCTTCGGGTCGAAGTCTTAGGCGACGGGCAGAAACTCACGTGGCTATACTATTACGAGATCACGTGTGAAGACCGGGTCCTCTATACGACCGATGTGCTGAAAGAAGAACAGCCGGAATACCTGGAAGCTGATTATGCCATCACGGGAGATGTCCTGTCGGAAGGGATCTACACGGTCAGCTTCTATCTGGAGGACGGGTCTCTTCTCGGTGCCTGGTCGGTTTCCGTGAAAGAGAAGAAAGCGCCGACACCTACTCCTTCACCGACACCTACCCCGGCCGGTGCCGTTGATCCCGATGAGATCACATTCTATTGCCCGAATACTAACGAGACCGTGATCCCGGGGATGAAGGTCAAGGTGTCCCTGCCGATGACGATGACGTTCCGGGATGAGACCTATGACAGCATACGCGATACTATGGAACGAGGAAATCCGATGAACCTCATCCTCTATGCCGATGATTCGATCTATGCTCTTTCGAGTTTCTCCCTTTACTATCTTCCGGAGATGAACATGATGTCGAAAGAAGCGAAAGCGGCCTTCGATAAATTAACGGATGCCATCAGGAACGGGATCGAAGAACGGGGATTCGACTATAAAGAAGAGCAGACGACTGTCACGGTCGGTCAGGACAACTTCCCGGTGTGTGTCATCATGGAAATGGACGGCGACGAGATAAGGAATTACTGGGGCGTCATGATGATCGGAAATGAAGAGGTATGCTATATTGCAACTCTCGATGCGGATAAAGAAGAGAAGATGCGGGATCTTCTTTCCGGTTTCTCGGTAAGTGATGAGTAATCCTATTCCTCCGAGATGCGTCTCACTTCATCCGAATCCTTCATGACAAGTGCACGATCCTTGGCGCGTGCATAATCCTCGCGGTGAAGAATCAACTGAAGGTTATCCTTGATGAACTGATTGACAACATTGGAGGAGCGCTGAATATGATCCTCCTGCACTTCGACCCGGATCTCCTTCTTGGTCAGATAGGATTTCTTCCTGGGGGTGAAACGGAGCTGTCTCCGGAGACGCCATAAGACGAGACAATAGACAATCGAGGCACCTACGATCGAGCCGAGAACGAAATAAAAGAAAAAAGTGGTCGTCTCTGACATGTTTCATCCCTCCCTCTTCTTGGTGAATTTATATGCGCGCGGGTTCTGCGTGACACTATTGAGTTTATCGATGGAGTGTGACAGGATCTTCCCCAGCAAGATGAAAACGGTGCTGAGGATCAGGGTTACGATAATGGAAAGCGTGATGAGTGATGTCAGTTCGGATCCGGAAGCACTCATGCCGGAATAGTCACGAATGATCAAGGCCAGAACCGCACTTAAGAAACCGATCGCAAGACCTCCTCCGAAAACCCATTTACGGAATGTAGCCTGGTCGGCAGGAATCACGCTCGCGACTTTCCCGGATTCTCCGTTGACAAGGATCGTGTAGTCTACATTCTGATATTTCACCGTGACGAACCAGACGGGGAACAGCACATACCGGATGTCTTTATCGATGATCGTCTCATGTTCTTCCTTATATAGTCTCTTATTCATCGCACGGATCGTGGGTAAACAGTACGAGGTGAAGAGGGGAAGTGTCTTCTTCCGGATGGCCCTGCGCATATTGACGAAATGGATATCCGAACGGTCGGAATAGAAACCGAGAAGGTAATTCTCATGAAATGGTTTCATTTTCGTCGTATCAAATACGTCAAGTCTTTCTGTGCATACGTCATCCAGCGCCTCGGAAGCTTCGATCTGAAGATCCGTAAACTTCATCGATGCCGATCTTCCGTAGTAATATACTCTTGTCTCTTCTCCGTCGCCCTCTTCCCCCTGGAAAACGCCGGCCTCTGCATGGTGTACGTTCACCAGCCAGTAGGGAACATAGATCCCGTGGACCGATTCCGGATCCAGATTCTGGAAAGCATCCGGTACGAGTATTCTCATCTCGGAGATCTCCTTGATCTTCCTTATGGCCGTCTCCTTCGAGAACTGAAACGGCAGGATATAATCGGGGCTTTTCTCCTTAGTGAACCGGCTTAGGATCACGTTCGCGCTGCCGCAGTATGCACATGTCGTCGAGGTCTCCGAACCGGTAACGAGGATGCTGCCACCGCAGTTCTTACAGGTATATACGTAGCAGTCATAGACCTTCTGCCGTGCACGGTTCCGATCTGCCGGCATCGGTGTATCTGCGTCTGCGGAAGTCGAACCCGTATCGCTTCCTTCCAGTTCTTCAGGTTCCCATGCGCTTCCGCATGAACGGCAGGAGACTTTCTGTGTTGCCGGGTTGAAGAAGAGTGATGCACCGCAATTCTTACATAAAGCAGACATATGTGATCCTTTCTGATCTGAACTTAAGTTTCCGATCCCCAATGTGCTATACCAGTATCCCATTAATATAATAGCATAGCTCTTGACCGATGTTTCATTGACAAGTCGACGTGGATGAAAATACAATGTTTTTCAGATGGCAAATGAATGGAAGAGGTTAGGGTCATGAGTGGATTTTTAGATTGGCTGTTCGGGAAGGGAAGTAAAGAGGTGAAGCCGGATCCGGCGTCTTCCCATACGCTTTCGGAGACGTCTTCCCATACGATTACGAAAGCATCTTTCCGCATGCAATTGTCTTCATACTATACAGACCGTTTCGATGAACTCATCCGGGCGGCTTCTTCCGGAGACAGGCATGCACTCCCGAGTGTGTATCTGTATTTGGCATCCGATTCAGATGAAGTAGTAAGGGAAGCCTCCCGTACCATCTCGTCCTGTGTCAGAGATCTGAAGTATGCAGAGTGTAAGGAACTGGATGAACAATTCCGCGACCGAACCTCTCTTTCTTATTCTGTGGACTGGAGCAAGGCTGATCCGCAGCTCTTAAGACCTGTGATCGGAAACGATGAAGAGTATTTCTGGATCTTGCGTATTGGTACCTTTCATCCGAGCGGGTATTACCGTGCGGCATGTATCCGTGCGCTGAAAGAAGATCCGGAGTCTCTTAGGTTTCTCATATTGCGGCTCAATGACTGGGCGGCTCC
>JAEEGL016237908.1_pt1 | contig 37505 bp, 34 predicted proteins | sample 9134231 | NCBI WGS metagenome assembly JAEEGL01 (sample SAMN16246548, study PRJNA631951) | gut metagenome | biome: gut microbiome; feature: rumen; material: fiber-attached | host: Bos | place: Iran: Karaj | collected 2018-10 | reverse complement strand
CAGCGGAAAAGGACATTTCTTCTGAGATCTACTGGACGAATACTGCCGACCCATATATGGGATCTTATGATTACGCATACAGAGACTCGTTCAACTCGAACGAAGTCCACAACTACGCTCTGGCGATCGAAGCGAAGGACAGCATCGGGTATACTCACAGATACTATCTTAAGGCGCTGAACACTGTCAACGGAGCCTGCATGAGCGACGGATACTTGTACGAGGTCGTCACTCCCGCCGGGGAGACAGTCAAGATCGATCTGTTATATTATTAATCTATGACCCTGCCTAAAAGAATATAAGCTGATGGCTTAACAGATCATAATATGCTTGAGCATTTTGTCAGAAGATGATAAAATATCAGGCATATTTTTTATTGTTCATCATAAAAAACAGCGATATGTGCTTACGGCGGCACGGAAACGGAGCTGATCATGAACACCGAACTTATGGAAATAAAAAACGGCACTCTGTACTACGACGGCTGCGACCTTACCGAGATTGCGGCGAATTACGGAACGCCCGTATATGTCTATTCGCAGAACGTCATCAAGTCCCGCATAAGAGAGCTTAAGGAAGCGTTCACGGAAAAGTACCCGAAAAACCGCATCGCTTACGCCTGCAAGGCTTTCTGTTGCACGGCGATGTTCAAGCTTCTTCAGAAGGAAGGCATCTGCGCGGACGTGGTCTCCGGCGGAGAGCTCTACACTGCGATAAAGGCCGGATTCCCTGCGGAATGTCTGGAGTTCAACGGCAACAACAAGAGCCGCGGCGAACTGGAACTTGCTGTGGAATACGACATAGGCAGGATCATAATAGACAGCCTCCAGGAACTGGAGATGCTGGAGAAGGTCTGCGCTGAGAAGGAAAAGAAGATGAAGGTCCTGTTCCGCATCACTCCGGGAGTCAAGGCGGATACCCACGACTACATCGTGACCGGGAAGAAGGATTCCAAGTTCGGCATTCCTCTGGACGACGACATCATCCTCCCCTACGTCAAAGCGGCGCTGGACTCGGAATACGTTGACTTCCTGGGACTGCACTTCCACATAGGTTCGCAGCTGTTCGAAAACGACGGTTACCTGGCCGCTCTGGACCAGACTCTTGCGCTTGCGGAAAAGATCCACAGCGCTTACGGATACTGGATAAAGGAACTCAACTTCGGAGGCGGCTTCGGCGTCACATATACCACGGAAGAAAGAAAGCCCTTCTCGTTCTTCCTGGACCCTCTCAGAGAAAACGTCGAAGCGTTCGCCATGGAGAACGGCTTTGAAATGCCGGCGCTGGTAATAGAACCCGGCAGAAGCATAGTCGGTGAAGCCGGCATAACGCTCTACACAGTAGGTTCCACCAAGGACATTCCGGGACTCCGCAATTACGCGGCAGTTGACGGAGGCATGACCGATAACATAAGGCCCGCGCTCTACGGAGCAGCATATACGGCAAAGGTCGCTAACAACGCGGACGCAGCGGCTGACAAGGTAGTGACCATCTGCGGCAAGTGCTGCGAGTCGGGCGACATACTGATAAAGGACATAAGCCTTCCTGCTTTAAAGCAAGGCGACGTTCTGGCCCTGTTCACCACCGGGGCATACTGCTACACGATGGCTTCCAACTACAACAGGAATCCCGTTCCCGGAGTTCTTTTCATAGACAACGGCAAGGCCGAATGGGCCGTAAGACCGCAGTCCTACGAAAACATGACTGCCGGCGACGTCATCCCGGAAAGCCTTAAATAGTTAAACAATGATCTGAAAAGATGCAATCATCTTACAATACTGAAAACAGAGGTACGAAATGGATAAGATCAGAATAGGAATAGTCGGTTACGGCAACCTGGGACGCGGCGTCGAATGCGCCGTAAGGCAGAACCCGGACATGGAGATAGCCGGGATATTCACCAGAAGAGACCCTTCGGTCATAAGACCGCTGACCGAAGGCGTTAAAGTATTTCCCGTAAGCGAGCTGGACACGGGCATGGACATAGACGTTCTGATCCTGTGCAGCGGAAGCGCTACGGAGCTTCCCCTCCAGACTCCCAGATACGCGTCAATGTACAACGTGATCGACAGTTTCGACAACCACCACGACATACCGAAGCACTTCGCGAATGTGGACGCCGCTGCTAAGTCCTCCGGACATCTGGCTGCCATATCCATAGGCTGGGATCCGGGCCTGTTCTCCCTGAACAGAGCCGTCGCCACGCTTGCCCTCCCCGTAGGCGAGAACTACACGTTCTGGGGACGCGGCGTAAGCCAGGGCCATTCCAACGCTATAAGAAGGATACCCGGAGTCCTCGATGCCAGGCAGTACACCGTACCTGTGGAGAGCGCCGTGGAAGCCGTAAGAAGCGGCAGCAACCCGGAACTTACCACCAGGCAGAAACATACGCGCGAATGCTACGTGGTAGCCGCCGAAGACGCGGATAAGGAAAAGATACGCGAGACCATCGTAACCATGCCGGACTACTTCGCGGATTACGACACTACGGTCAACTTCATTACTCAGGAAGAACTGGACAGAGACCATAAAGGCCTTCCGCACGGAGGCTCGGTCATAAGATCAGGAAAGACAGGCTGGGATCTTGAGAACAGCGAAGTCGTCGAATTCAAGCTGACGCTGGACTCCAACCCGGAGTTCACCTCCAGCGTCATAGTTGCTTACGCAAGGGCCGTGGCAAGAATGGCAAAGGAAGGACGCACCGGCTGCATGACCATTTTCGACATCCCTGTCGCCTACGCCCTGCCGATGACCGGCGAAGAGATGCGGAAGAACCTGCTCTGATCCTAACGCGCAACTGTCCGGAAAACGAATAAAAAACAGACCCGCAGTTCGAACGCTGCGGGTCTTTTATTGCTGACAATTTATTTGCTGACGCGGATCAGACGTTGAACAGGAAATTGACTATGTCTCCGTCCTGCATCACGTAATCCTTGCCTTCGGAACGGAGCCAGCCCTTTTCGCGGGCTGCCGCAAGACTTCCTCCGGATTCCATGAACTTGTCGTAGGCTATGGTCTCGGCGCGGATGAAGCCGCGCTCGAAGTCCGTATGTATCTTGCCGGCCGCCTGCGGAGCCTTAGTTCCGCGCCTGATGGTCCAGGCTCTGGCCTCGTCGTGACCTGCGGTAAGGAAGGATATGAGATCCAGCAGACTGTAAGACGCCTTTACAAGTTTGTCCAGGCCGCTTTCCTTTATTCCCAGTTCTTCCAGGAACATTGCCTTTTCGTCGTCGTCCAGCTCCGCGATCTCGGATTCCAGGCCTGCGCATATTCCTATGGTAAGCGATCCTTCGGCGTCAGCTATCTTCTTAACTGTCTGCACAAGCGGGTTGGAGTCGGGATCCGCGGCGTCGTCTTCGGAGACGTTAGCGACGTAAATTACGGGTTTGAGCGACAAAAGTCCTATGGAACGTATGAAATCCCCATCTTCGTCGGAAAACGTCATGGAGCGGGCGTTTTTGCCCTCTGAGAGCGTTTCGTAGACCTCTTCCATGAGCTGACAGTTGTGCAGCTGGTCCTTGTTGCCGCCCTTCATGCTGCTCTTGGCTTTGGCTATGCGGCGCTCCAGTATCTCCATGTCGGAAAGGATCAGCTCCGTATTGATCGTATCGATATCTTCCGCGGGATCCACCTTGCCGCTTACGTGGATTATGTTGTCATCCTCGAAGCAGCGCACCACATGCACTATGGCCTCCACTTCGCGTATGTGCCCGAGGAACTGGTTGCCCAGACCTTCGCCCTTGCTTGCGCCCTTAACCAGCCCCGCTATGTCGCTGAACTCAATCACAGCGTAGGTGGTCTTCTTGGAATCGTATATCTCGTGAAGTTTGGTGACGCGCGGATCAGGCACAGTAACTATGCCCACGTTGGGTTCTATGGTGCAGAACGGATAATTTGCGGCCTCAGCTCCGGCCTTTGTTATCGCGTTGAATAGTGTGCTCTTGCCTACGTTGGGCAGGCCTATTATTCCGAGCTTCATTTAATGGTCTCCTTATTATTCCGATTCGGACACGAAGCCCTAAGGCCGGTATCCAGAACATATATGATTATACTCTGAACAGATCGCGAATTAAAGTACCAGCGTGTCAGAACCCCTTTATGATCCGCTCCATCTCCTCCGGAGTCTGTCTGAATCCTCCCATTATCCATTCCTCGGTAAGTCCGAAAAGACCGTAAGAATAGAAGCCTATCCTGTAGCGCTCGGCCGTCGAAAGATCAGGCGTCATGTAGGAATGAAAAGACATGAACATCGCGGACTGTATCCCTCTTCTGTAGATAAGTTCGAGCAGCGGCCGTATGCTCAGGTTGAACTCGAAGAAAGATCTGACATTATCGAAGGAAAACGAGTTTTTGTTACTAAGTTTATGAGCGTCGGCCCAGCGGTTCCAGAGAAGAAGGTACTTGAAAGACAGCATCTCCTCCTTGGAACCGAAGTTGCGGAAATACGTGGTTCGCCCTACTCCGGCCAGCCCGGCTATCTCCGGTATCGTTATCTTATCTATAGGCTTTGTCTCCAGAAGCTTTATCAGCGCGTCGGCAAGACATTCCTTAAGGAAAAGATTCGTCTTCGATTTTGCGCCCATGTCCGGTCCCTTTCATTTTTCACACTTGTTGCATGAGGTACTATACGCCGTGTTAGTTCCTCATCATCCGCTGAAGATTGATACAAAAAAATCCGTAACGTATAATGAAATGAGGTACGAAAGTACCGCATCGATAGTACCATACCGTACACGCAGATGCAATCCATCAGTCATCAAAACTCAATTATGAAAGGAGACTCTATATGGAACTCAATAAGGTAACCATCATTGGCGGCGGCGTGCTCGGATCGCAGATAGGCCTCATGGCGGCCTACGTAGGCAAGGACGTAACGTTCTGGCTGCGTTCCGAAGGATCTGTGGAAAGGACCATGCCCAAGCTTAAGAGATACAGCGAACTGATGATCACCGATCTTCTTACCGCTAAGGCTCTTATCGGAAGCCCAATGGGCAAGTTCGTCTATCCAAAAGGATTGATCCGCGACTGGGAAAGCGCCACTGCCGAAAGCATAGACAAGCTGGTAGCAGACGCTAAGGAAAGATTCGAAAAGAACGTTCACATAGAACTGGATCTTGGAAAGGCTCTCGGCGACGCAGACGTTGTGATAGAAGCTATGGCTGAGGATCCCAAGGCCAAGATCGACATCTATACCAAGATGAAGGACCTGATGCCGGAGAAGACTGTTCTTCTTACAAACTCCTCCACCCTGCTGCCCAGCATGTTCGCGGAATACACCGGCAGACCGGAGAAGTACCTTGCGCTGCACTTCGCAAACACCATCTGGAAGAACAACACCGCGGAAGTAATGGGACATCCCGGCACCTGCCCGGACATATACAACGAGACCGTTAAATTTGCGGACGAGATCAACATGATACCGCTGCAGCTGCACAAAGAGCAGCCCGGATACATACTCAATTCCATGCTGGTCCCCTTCCTGTCCTCGGCTCAGGCACTGCTTGCGACAGGTGTAGCGGACTTCGAGACCATAGACAAGACCTGGGAACTTGCCACCGGCGCTCCGGCGGGTCCGTTCAAGATCCTGGATATAGTAGGTCTTGAGACTGCTTACAACATCAACCTCATGAAACCCGAGACCCAGGTGGAAGGCTCCGTATCCAACCTTATCGGCAAACTCCTTAAGGAGAAGATCGACAAGGGCGAGACCGGCGTCAACGCCGGCAAGGGCTTTTATGATTATAAAAAGTAGAGTTCCCTTTCTACTGTATTATTAACGGAGCCGCCCCCTGCATCGTAAGATGTACGGGGGCGGTTCCGTTTATGAATATCGATAATGCGAACAAGAAAAGCGGCCCCTGAAGGAGCCGCTTTTAACTAATTTTATTCGTTGGATAAATGATCCACTTACATGTTAATGATCTTTTTTCCTTCTGGTAAAGAGAAGAACGATAATGGCTATTACTGCTGCAGCAAGCAAGGCTGTCCAAAGGATAATGTCGGAATGGTCTCCTGTATCAGGCTCTTCAGGCTGAACATAAGTACCGGAAACAACCTTAACAGGACCTGCAGCGATGTCCTTTAGATCCGGATTATCCGGAGTACCCTTTGCGGAAGCGGTATTTTCGAACGAGCCGGCTTTGGCCTCTTCGGCAGTTACCACGTGTTTTGCTGTAAACTCGGCGCTCTGACCGGGTTCCAGTTTCTCGATGGTAAAGGTGTCGCCGGTCTCGGGGTCTGTAACGACTACGTCGGTAAGAGTTACGTTACCATCGTTGGTAACTACGATCTTATACTCTATCTCTTCACCTTCCTGGTAGCCGTTCTTATCCTTGGGTTTGCTTGTTTCTTCCATCTTGATGTCCAGGGAAGCATCGGAGTTGAGTTCTTCTACCGTAAACACCCAATCGATCTCACCGCTGCGTCCGGCGAATTCGTTGCCCATCTCGATGGGGACCTTGATGGTCACATCCAGATCCATGCTCTCCCCGTTCTTAAGCGAACCAAGATACACGCTGTCGGTAAGACCGTCGGTCTTGTCCGCTGTAGAGTCATAGATCGTCTCCGAGCCGTTCTTGACAGTCATGGTCAGCTGTGCAAGGAACTCCTTCATGGACTCTATGGTCTCGGTGTCCTTAACGGAGGTCTCCAGCGGGTTTGAAGACTCATCGTGAGGCTCCGCACGCAGGTATACTTTTACATAGTCGCTCTCAGCGGACTTGTTTGTTATTGTGACCTTCTGACTGAGCTCGTCTCCGGGCATTACGCTTTCGAAGTCCGGGAAAAGCTGGGTAGCTGAAAGATCCGTTCCGGGACCGAAGGTGAACTTGCCGCCGCCTTCGTATGTTACCGTTCCGTCTGCTGCGAACGCGGGGGCAGCAAGGCAAAGCACAAGAAGCAGCACAAGAGCTATTGCGGAAGTGTGTCTAAATACTTTTCTCATGACGGCACCTCCTTAATTACCGCCGGGGACTATTCCCCAGGCATCCGGGCTGTTAGCCGCAGCGCCGGTTCCTTCTGCCTGTATGGCAGACGCTATGATGTTTACCTGAAGCGTGCATCCGTCGGTCTGGGCTTCGGGAGCGATCGTCTTGATCAGTATCTCCGTATAAGCCTGCGGATCGACAGGATCCGCGTAATACCAGAAACCGTCGGAGCCCTGAGTCCACTTGGCAGACTCGGGCATCGTAATGGTGGGTGCGGTATGCAGAGCGCACACCTGACCATCGGCGTTAACGTAGTTTACGACTACAATTGCCCTTATGTATGCGGGTACGTTTCCGGTATTCTGGATCCTTACGTCGGTCTTTACGTTGTTCTCGAACTTTTCATCCACCGCGCAGGTAACGACACCGGGTGTGAATTTGTTAGTCACGTTACCGGACGTTGCGGTAAGGAAAGCTATCGTTCCGCCTATTGCCAGTCCAATGACCAGAACGAGGCAGAGGATCAAAGTAATCTTCTTAACATTGCGCTTTGTAAGCTTAATGCGTCTTTTATCACTTCTCATTATCGCTCACCCCCTTTCCTAAGCTTCCACCGGTTGGCCGTCGTGCTTTATCCTGATCGGTTCGGGCAGGATGGCTTCTCCGGTAGTTGCTGCCGGCGCGGCAAAATCGTTTACTTTGTAATCGTCTCCGCCGAGCCAGTAAGGATTCGTGCGGCTGTTGGTGACGACTAAAGTGTTAGACTCAGGTGAAAGCTCGATCTCCGCGCCGTTGCTCGCAACGGCATCGCCGTTGAACGTTGCGGATACATAATCGTATCTCCAGCTCCATTCCGTGATCTCTGTAACGGTATACGATCCGATGAAGAGATTTGCTATCGTTACGGAATCGTTACCCTTTACAGATACCGTAATGTCGATGTCCGCAGTATTTGTTCCGGACTTGCCCTTGACCCTGAACAGGAACGCCTGTCCGGGATCCTTGGAATCGCTTCCGGCCTTGGTTATGGTAAGGGTGGTGTAGCTGTATTCGAACTTAGCGTAGTACTTTCTGGCTGTCCACGCGCCATCGGTCTGCGCGGGCGTCAGAGTTGCGCCGGAAGCTTCTTCGGCAGGAACCGTGCAGGCCTCATCGGTAAACCATCCGACAAACCTGTACAGATCGCTTGCCGGGGCTGCAACATTGGGATCCACCGTACCTGTAACGACCTTTACATCTTCATCGATATACCGTGTCAGCTGACCTACTTCGTTAAAATCAGTGTACTGAGTGTTATCGGGGCCGATAACTACATATTCGATGTCCACAACATCTTCTTCCCAGATGGCATAGAGGATGTTCTCAGCCGGGTCATTATTATCAGCGGCGACACTGTCAGTAGTGCTGATAGCCGGATCGGTCGCTTGCGGATCGGTATCCCATCCTATCAATGTGTAATGCGGACGCTCAAATGTGATCTCCGAAAGATCCACCGCTTCATTGATATCAAGATCCTTAACGATAGGTTCGGGACCGCCCGAGTAGTTCGGCACAAACGTAATGCTTGTTGTGCTCAGCTCTGCATAAACAGCTGTAAGCGTGACAACATCATCGACTGCATCGTTGCTGGACACAACAAACGTATCGCCAGCATAGTATATCTGATCGTTCAGACGCCAGCCTATGAAGAACTTTCCATCCGGCGGCGTAGGCTGATCAAGTGTTACCGGAGCGCTTGCGCCGTCATCATAAACAGCATCATCAGACGGAGCATTCGATCCTTCCGCCGCATCGTACGCTACGGTTAAGATGTGATTGTAGCGCCATACTGCTACAAGCTTCAGAGTTCCTGTAACTTCGTTATCGAAATCCCATGGATCTCCGTTCTCGCTGCCGACACGCCAGCCTATCAGCGTATAACCTTCTCTCGTTGTCTGGTTAAGAGAAGTGCCTGCGATAAGATCACCATACTGGACCCAGAAACTGGAGCTCTGTCCTTCGGGCAGCGTTCCGCCGTTAGGATCGAGCGTAACGTTGAACCAGGACTTGAACCAGCCTGCGTATACGGCGAAATTGTGGGAAGGCATCGTATCATAAACAGTATAGTTGTTAAGTTCCCAGTCGTACTGCAGCTGAGCCCATTCCTCGTCTATGTTCTCGCGGTCGAAGAAAACGTATGTCGTAAGGTCCGGATCCGCGAACCAGCCAACGAAAGTATAGTGATCTGCGTCGGAGGCGTTGCCCGGATAAGTTACTGCAGGCGTTTCAAGATCTGCAAGAGGAACACCGTACTTCTTGTCCTCAGTACCTACTTCGCCCTGGGATCCATTGATGAACTCGATCGAATACTGTGTTCTTTCGTAATAGATCCTAAGTTCGGAATATCCGGACTGAACTCTTGCGTAGACGCCTTCATTATCCGGAGAGCCCAATGTCTGTTCAGACCATGCACCATTTCTGAGAACTCTGTATCTGACAGCGTGGAATCCGGCATATTTATCAGTGATCAGGAACTGACCGCCACTGGTGTGAACATCGTTAGTCGCCGTATCAGCATATGTTCCATCGACTTCTTCTTTATAAAATCCAACGGTTACATTACCGGTATTTGTAGTTGATAAAGTTATGCTCGTCTCACTCGGATCAGGCAGAATAAACGAATCCAGGAATACAAGTACTGTTCCGGGAATCGTACCCTGTGAGCTTTGCTGATCAGGCTCCTTCCATAAAGTATTAACATGGTTGGTTATATAACTGCCATCGTTCTGATAATACTTTACTTCGTAGGATGAAGGCCATGTCTTTCCTGCGTCGGCGAAGGACTGGCCGAACAACCCCTGCCAGGTCTCGTCGTCCGGATAATCAGTTCCGCTGACCGTAACTGTCTGCAGACTGTATGCTCCCGGCGCGTTCGGATCAGGGCCGGTTCCTACTCTGTAGTAGCCGGACTGATTATCATAATGATAGTGCGTATGAGGAGGCCAACCGAAGACCTGAATAGTAGACCAGAACAAACCCGTAATGACATCACGGTGATGTGTCAGTCTTGCATTCGGTGTCGGACCTTCTCCGCGAGCATAGTAGCCTGTATCCCAGGGGTCATTATAGAAATAATAATCGCCGTTCGGATCTTCAACATATATGGTTTGCTGAGATTGGCCGGAGTCTGCCGGATAATCAAAGTTGATGGTAATGACATTGCGGTCATAATATACGTTCAGGACCGTGCTGCCGTCGCCCAAAACTTGTTTCGCACCGTCATAACGGCCCAGATGGAATCCAATGAAATTAGATGTATTCTCGTTTTGGCCTATCTGGACGTTCTCCTGTCCTGCATAATTAAGATACGGATTCTGAGGAACAGATACAGTTGATCCGGTCGGTACATTATTGAATACTACCGATCCCTCGAAATCGTAGGATTTTTCCGCATCAGTCATTCCGACAGTATCTGTAACCTGCTGTTTCCAAATGATTATGGAGTAAGACGACGCTGTAGCCACCCACTTTGCATACAGTGTGGTATCCTGCGTAAGGCGCGCGTTAAATCCGTAGCGCGTTCCTGTAGGATCCTCTCCGTCCTGAGCCGGCGCGCCGGTATACCATCCATCGAAACGATATCCCTTACGGGTAGGATCCTCCGGAGCCACCGTGTTCTGATTCTTCTTATAGAACTTAGGAGGTGTAAACGAAGCGCCGCCGCCTGCGCCGCCGTCATTCTCATCGAAACGCAGCCAGTATCCATCGTCGATTACCGGATACAGGTCCACATCGTGATCGTTTGTAGTATAGGTGGCTGCGTCTATGCTCTCCGTATCATCGGGAGTAAGCGACCATCCGAAGAAACCTTGTTCGTTATTCTGCGGAACTACTTCAAGATCGTCGATGGCAACAGTCCAGTTGTTGGAAGCTTTTGCTTTGCGTGTCTCAAGAACGGTAGTATTATCTTCCTCGTAGAAAGTGACATAGTATACGGTCTCGAAAACAGCATACAGGTCCACGATTCCTTCGGCAGAAATATCGGTGACCGTACCAAACGACTGATAAGCTCCCGATCCGTCTGCGCTTGTATTCCATCCTACAAACTCCTGATGTTCTGGAGTCTCCGGGTGTTCTGGCTCTATAAGTTCCTCGCCGTTCTTAACGATCTGGGTGGAAACTGTTTCTCCGTTTACGATGAAGTTATAGGTCCTGCGTTCCTTGCCCTGCTCTCCTACGACATAGACAGAAAAGCTGGTCGCCTTAAAGGTTACGGTTCCGTTGTTAACGGAAGCGGTAAGCGTCTCAACATAAACGACACCGGAAACACCGGCAGCAGTTTCGGCTGCAGCCTTGGCGGCGCTGTTTGCACGCTCGTACAGAATGCCTGCGGTAACAGGCTTTACTGTTCCGTTCGCAATGCCCTTAGCAATGGCATCAGCACTCTCAAGAATATGGTAGACCGGAACTATGCTGCCGCTTACGTTAACGTTGTTGATCGTAACAGTAACAGGCTCGGTCGGCTGGATCTCAGCATCCCCATCGCTAAGCTTAATGTCGTAGAAAGCAGCAATGTTTTCCGCGGTCAGTCTGTTAAGGACCACATCGCCTTCTACAGCAGGAGCGGCACTGGTGCCTCTGGATACGGACTTAAGCATGCGCTTGGCGACGTTTCCAAGCTCCTGTGCAAATACAACTGTATCCTCGGGGAGCAGACCCTTTACGGTAACGGTCCGATCCTCGCTGGTATATTCTTTATCGATAAAGGTCTGAGTGGGTTCTTCTGCCGGAGCGGTGGCAGGTTCTTCTGTGGGCTTCTCTACAGGAGCAGGGTCCTCTGCAGTTTCCGCAGCAGGTTCGGTATCCTCTGAAGTTGCAGTCTCCTCTGCTGTGCCCTCTGAAGTTTCTTCTACTGTTGTTTCCTCTGCAGGCTCGGCTTCCGGAGCAGGTTCCTGTGCGGGTCCCTCTTCGGGAACATCCGCGTCATTGGTCTCTTCGACCGGTCCTTCAGCGGCCGGAGTTTCCTCGGGCAGCTGTTCTTCCTGTACAGTAACAGGTTCTGTCGCATCATCCGCAGCAAATATGTTTGCCGGAACGAGCGAAAGTACCATAACAAGGCACAGGATGATGGATAATAGTTTCTTTATCATCTCTGCACCTCCTACTCTGCCGGCCAGCCTTTGGCTTCAAGCACGCTGGCCCCGTTGTTAGCAGTCTGTACTGCATGCGCCTGGATCGAGACAGTCATGGTGCAGCCCGAATAAGCGCTGTCGATACCTGAATCGAAACTGACTTTGGTAAACAGCGGCTTGCAGGTCTCCCCTGCCTTAAGAGCTGTCTTGTAGTAGTACCAGCCGTCCTTTTCGGTCCAGTTGTCCGTATCGATGTCAAGATGGATAAGGCTTGTATCCGGCTTGGTGCTCTGATCCTTTAATTGGATATCCACATCCGCCTTTACCCTTACCCATGCTTCCGAAGAGCCGATGTTCTCGACTTCAACGACCTTTACCACTTCCTGTCCGGGAATGATCTTTTTGGTGGAACCTGCTTCGAACTCTTTGGTCTTTTCCAGGTCCGCCCATTCGTTGACGGCGATCTTGACGTTTCCGGATGCTACCACTGTGTGCGCCTTGTCTTCGGCGGTGAAATACGCCGCCGTGCCGGTAGCCAGAATGGCCGCCAGCATTACGACAATCGCAAGGATAAGTATCCTTCTCTTGTTCATTAGAATTGCTCCTTTCCACTCAGAAACATTCTTATGTTTCGCGTGTGGAGACCCCGTGCATTCCCGAAGCCTCCACACGCGCCCCGGATACGCCGGGGAGCGTGAGTAACGGGTGGTTACCCGTAATGATTCAGTCTCGACTTACTAATGCTTAAATTAGTTAAGTCCAGCCCATTCGGTTGCTGCTGCATCCATTACAGTAGCGGTAACATTGTCAGACTGGTGAGCATAAGCCTGGATAACGATGGTCTTATTCTGAAGGCTCGGAAGCTCCTCAGAAGTAACATCATCAGCAATTTTAACCTGAGTGAATACTGCAGCAAGAACCTGATCTGCAGTAGCTGCATCAACTTCCGTACCATACTTATAGAGAGTTGTAACTACACCATCTGCAGTCTTGGTTGCAACCGGAGTCCAACCTGTGCCCAGGGTGAGAGTCGCAACGTTAGTAGCAGCGCTGTTTCTTGTAACTGCAAGGCTGTTAACTACCTTTGCGTATACATAGCACTTCTCGCTGCCGGAAAGAACTGTTACAAACGGATCCTTTGCAACAGTGGAACCCGGAAGAACCTTTATATTCTCACGGGAAGTAACAACATCACCGGTGGATGTTCCATCACTATGCTCTTCAAGCTTGATCTCAATTTTACCAACTGTGAATGTGTTTTTAACCTCACTGGAAGTGGCAGTCAGGTACGCGATGGTTCCGCCTACTGCAAGTCCGAGCACGAGTACGAGTGCAAGGATCATTACGAATGTCTTCTTTTTCATTTCAATTTCTCCTTTTCTTTGAAATTATTTTGAAAACTTATAAAAACTATTTAGAGTTAGGGCTTAATTAATACGCCCTGCTTCTGAAACAACTTACCGCACGCTTGCCGGGCGTGACTGACTATCATGCTTTCTGTTCCTGCTCCTCCTTTTTTTCTTTACCTTTGTCGTTGCTCAATGTCGCACCCAGAAGGTCGGGCAGAAATACCAGCAGCAACAGAACGGCTCCGACGGCTATCGCAAGATATTTGCCGGGAGGATGCTGTATGTAGCTGGACAGGTAGCCCAGATACGGGATGGTGAACACGGGCTTCCCCAGAAGGTTGTTCTGGTGGACTCCGTCTCCCCCGTCCGCTGTGTCGTTGGCATCGCCCTTGGTGATAAAGCGGATGGCTCCTTGGTCATCCGTCTTGATATCCACCACCCTATGGGTGGCAACGACCAGGTCTTCGTTGAGCACGAACGTAATCGGATCACCGACCTTAACGTCGGCGGGATCCACTTTCTTTACGTAGATGAGGCTTCCCACATGATACGTAGGTTCCATGGACCCTGATAATACTGTATATACCTGAAACCCCAGCAGGCGCACGCCAGCCAGAGCTACGGCCAGGATCACTGCGAGCACCACTATGACAGTACCTATGATGCTCCAAATTTTTTTAAATGATTTCATTTCCATAAAACTATTAAAATAAAATACAAATTATTATAGTTCTAATTTTGTTTTTTTTCAACAAATTAAGCAAATAATACGCACATGGTATAAAACTTGTGCAAAAAGCAACATGTCGAAGATGCTGCTCCTAAAACAATAAAAGGCCCGTTTGCCGGGCCTGAATATGTCAATAACAGTGGTCTTTACAGCGGTCAGTCGTGTTGATCCGGCTGAAACGAAAGTTCCGCGGTCGTTGTTTCAGCGACCGGAACTGCAGGTTCCGGGCTGTACCCGTGCTTCTTCTGCGTCCGCGCCGATGCCAACGCCAGACTATCCGCGCCGTACGTGCCGTTCTTCTTTGCCCTCTTCGCCAGGAATATGTACAAAGCTATGGCGCATACGAATATGCATACGCTTATTACCTGCGCCTGACGGAAACTGCCTATCCACAGGCTGTCCGTACGCAGTCCCTCGTTAAAGAAGCGGCCGAACGAATAGACTATCAGGTGCGTAAGTATAAGCTGTCCGTCGAACTTTCTGCGTCCGCTCAGTTCTATCCATATGATCAGCAGGAACATAAGGAAGTCCCAGATGGAAGCGTACAGGAAGGTCGGATGGACCATCTCGCCGTTTACTTCTATTGCCCAGGGCAGCGTCGTTGGCGTTCCGTGAGCCTCACTGTTGAAGTAATTGCCCCAGCGCCCAATGCTCTGCGCAAGAGCCAGTCCCGGAGCCACGAGATCCAGCCATTTAAGCGGCTTCTGCTTCCAGTGACGGACAAGTATGACTGCCGTGGTTATGCCGAAGATGAGCCCGCCGTGCATGGCTATGCCGCCCTTCCAGATCTCGAATACTGACCAGAAGTTGTCTTTGTACTGATCCCATTCGAATATTACGTAATAGACCCTGCAGCCTATTACTCCTATGGGGACTATCCACAGCATGAAGTCCAGCACCCTGTCGCGCGGCTCCACGCCGTACTTCGGCGCGCGCCAGTACATAACCAGCACCGCGGCTATTATCGCCGCCACGAGCATCAGCGCGTACCAGCGTATCTCCAGTCCGAAGACCCTGAATGCGATAGGATCCGGAACGGGAAGAAAACTCTTCATAGTTCGCGCCTCCCTTCCATGGCTTTGGAAAGCGTCACCTCGTCCGCGTACTCCAGATCTCCGCCGACCGGCAGTCCGTGAGCTATACGGGTGACCTTTATTCCGGCAGGCTTTATCAGCCTTGCGATGTACATTGCCGTTGCTTCGCCTTCTATGTTGGGGTTGGTGGCAAGTATTACTTCCTTAACGTCGTTCTCCTGGAGACGGACAATGAGCGAACGGAGGTTGATGTCCTCCGGGCCGACTCCGTCCATGGGAGAGATGGCTCCGTTAAGCACATGGTATACACCCTTGTACTCCCGGACACGTTCCATGGCCGAGACGTCTCTGGGGCTCTCCACGACGCAGATCACGGAGTGGTCCCTGGAAGCGTCCGAGCAGACGGAACAGATGTCGCCGTCCGTCAGGTTTCCGCAGACGCTGCAGTAGCGCATGCTTGCCTTGGCTTCCGTTATTGCGTCCGCAAGGGCCTTGGCTTCCGCGTCGTCAAGCGACAGGATGTGGAAAGCAAGCCTCTGAGCGGTCTTGCCGCCGATCCCGGGAAGCTTTGATAATTCCGCTATTAGTTTGTTGAGCGGTTTTGCGTAGTATTTCATTTCTGTCTTTCAGATCCCGATACCTTTTGATTCGATCAGCTCAGAACAGCCCGCCGGGAAGACCCATGCCGCCGGTTACCGCGCCCATCTCCTTCTCTGCGATCTCGTCGATCTGGCGCATTGCTTCGTTGGCAGCGGCAACGATCATGTCCTGGAGCATCTCCACGTCCTCGGGATCCAGCACTTCCGGCTTTATGTTAACGGATACAAGCTCGTGCTTGCCGTTTACCCGGACGGTAACTGCTCCGCCGCCGGCTCCTGCCTCTGCTTCCTTCTTCTCGATCTCTTCCTGAGCCGCCGCGAACCTGGCCTGCATGGCCTGGAACTGCGCCATCTGCGCCTGCTGGTTGTTGACCTTGGGCTTCTTGCCCGCTTTCATTCCTTTACCCATCGTAAACTCCTTGTTATCCGTTATCAGACTGCTTCGCCGTACAGGCTGAAGGTCTGAGCCTTAACTATCTTTACCGGTATTATACGCCCTATCAGCTCGCCGGGACGATCAATGCCGTAAGCATCCATGGTTTTCTGACTTACGGTAAGATCCACGGTCTTGTTGGAATCCGTCCGTCCGGTCAGCACGTCGGGATCGGTCTTGCTGAACCCTTCGACAAGAACGGGCAGCAGAGCGTCCTGATCCGCGGCGGCCTTCTCCTCCTGTATCTCGTGGATGACGTCCAGCAGACGGTCGAAACGCTGATGCTTGACTTCCTCCGGGACCTGATCCGTCATCTTTTCCGCAGGGGTGCCTTTACGCACCGAATAGATGAACGTGAAGGCAGAATCGTAGCGGACTTTCCTTACAAGCTCGACAGTTGACATAAAATCATCTTCTGTCTCACCGGGGAAACCGACTATTATGTCAGTCGATATGGCAATGTCAGGACACGCGGCGCGCAGCTTATCTATCAGTTCCATGTAGTGCGCGGAATCGTAGTGACGGTTCATGGTCTTAAGCACTCTGTCGGAACCCGCCTGCACAGGCAGATGGATCTGTCTGCACAGATGCTTAAGCTCCGCGAAGCACCGTATAAGGTCGTCCGACAGATCCTTAGGATGAGAGGTCATGAAGCGTACCCGCTCTATTCCTTCGATCCTGTCTATCATGCGCAGAAGCTGCGGGAAAGTGACCCTGGCTCCAGGATCAAGACCGAACTCCGCGCGCAGATCCTGCAGACCTGAGTCATCTCCGGCAACTCCCGCGTAGGAATTGACGTTCTGTCCCAGGAGCATTATCTCCTTCGTTCCGGAAGCCGCCAGCTGCCTTATCTCGGAAAGCACCTGCTCAGGCGCCCTGCTCCTCTCGCGGCCCCGGGTGTAAGGTACTATGCAGTACGTGCAGAAATTGTTGCATCCCTGCATTATGCTTACGTAAGCCTTGAAAGGATACTCGCGCTTCGCGGGAAGTCCTTCAGCAATGGGGCCTGCGTCCTTCCACACGTCGACTATCTTCCGGCGCTCAGACGCGACGTTCGCGAAAAGCTTTGGAAAATCAGCGATGTTATGCGTTCCGAAGACCAGATCCACCCACGGGTACTTAGCCTTGAGCGTGTCTATGTGGACCTGCTGCTGCATCATGCAGCCGCAGACACAGGTGATCCTTCCGGGGTACTGCTCGTGAGGATTCTTGAGCTGTCCCAGAACGCCGAAGAAGCGCTTGTCCGCGTGCTCCCTGACCGAGCAGGTGTTGAGCACGCACACGTCCGCGTCCCTGAACTCCGGGCAGTACTCGTAGCCCATGCCCTCCAGCATTCCGGCGAGAGTCTCCGAGTCCCGCTCGTTCATCTGGCATCCGAATGTAACTATGTGATAAGTCTTGCTCATTATGTTTCCGAAAGCGCCGGATCTATCGTCCGGCTGGCTGTCTACTGCTCCTTTTCGGAACGGTTGCGGAACACGAACTTTATCGAAGTTCCGGCGAAACCGTAGCCTTCGCGTATCTTGTTCTCCAGATATCTGGCGTACGAGAAATGCATCAGATCCCTGTCGTTTACGGAGAACGCGAACAGCGGCGGTTTGATGCCTATCTGGGAAGCGTAGTAGATCTTCAGCCGTTTGCCCTTGTCCACAGGCGTTGGGTTCATCATTACGGCGTCGGATATAAGGCTGTTGAGCTGGCCGGTCCCGACCCTCATCGCGCGGTTCTCGGCCACGGATCTTGCAGCGTCTATGACCGGAAGGAGCCTCTGGCCCTTTACCGCGGAGGTGAACATTACGGGCGCGTAGCTCATGAACTGCAGTTCGCCCTTTATCTTGCGCTCCATGTCGCGCATGGTGTTGGTCTCTTTCGCGACCAGGTCCCACTTATTGACGACAACTATTATGCCCTTGCCGGCTTCATGCGCCATGCCGGCTATGCGCTTGTCCTGTTCGGCAAGCCCCTCCTGAGCGTCTATGACGAGCAGCGCTACGTCGCAGCGCTCTATCGCGGCCATGGCGCGTATGACGGAGAACTTCTCCACCTCGTCCGTCACCTTCGTGCGGCGGCGTATGCCCGCCGTATCGATCAGGATGAACTTCTGACCGTCCTTTTCGAAAGGCGTGTCTATGGAATCGCGGGTGGTACCGGCGATCTCCGAAACGATGACCCTTTCCTCGCCCAGGAAAGCGTTGACAAGCGAAGACTTTCCAACGTTCGGGCGTCCGATGATGGCTATCTTTATGTCGTCTTCGTCGTCTTCCTCGAAGGCTGATGCGGGGATCTTTTCTATGATCGCGTCCAAAACGTCGCCCAGACCCAGCTGATTGGTAGAAGATATCGCGAAGGGCTCTCCGAGACCAAGCTCGTAGAAGTCGTAGAAATCATCCGGCATCTTCCGGCTGTCTATCTTATTGGCGACCAGTATTACGTCCTTGTTCTTGCGGCGCAGCATGTCTCCGACCTCGCGGTCGGCCGCCGTAACGCCTCCGCGTCCGTCCACCATGAATACGATGACGTCCGCCATGTCCATTGCGAGCTCCGCCTGCGCGCGCATCTGCGACGGGATGATCTCCTTGTTCTCAGGCTCTATTCCGCCGGTGTCGATGAGCAGGAAACGCTTGCCGACCCACTCCGCCTCCGCCATGATGCGGTCGCGCGTAACACCGGGGGTATCCTCCACTATGGATATCCTGGATCCGACTATCTTGTTGAAAAACGTTGATTTGCCTACGTTTGGCCTTCCGACCACGGCAACTATCGGTAAACTCATGATACGTTCCTTATTGTGAATCGTTTGATGCCGACGGCCTCCGTATCCTTCGGACGAGCGCTCGATGCCCAGCGAAAAGCCGGGAAGCGCGCACTGAAAAAACACCCGGAGACTGACGAGTTAAAACATTATACCACACGAAAAGCGATTGTGGTATACTATGATATTATAGTTCTTGACATCAGGAGGACACAGCATGAAGGTCGCGATCGTAGGAGCCGGAAAACTCGGAACCGCAATAGCCGAGGCAATGATCAAAGGCAGCAACGACATAACCGTAATGGATACCAACGAGGAAAGGATACAGGCCATAAACCAGAGTCTGGACCTCTTCACCGTCAACGCGGACGCAAAGCAGACGGAATCTCTCAGGGAAATGGGCATAGGCAATTACGACCTGCTCATATCCGCGACGGACAACGACGAAAAGAACATAGTCATCTGCGCGTTCGCCAAAAAGCTCGGATGCAAGACAGTAATAGCCAGAGTCCGCGAGCCGGAGCATCTGGACCAGCTGGACTTCATCCGCGAGAACATGGGAATAGATCACATAATCAATCCGGACAAGGACTGCGCGGATGTCATCTTCAATTACATCACGCAGCAGTACGCCCTCTCCGGCGGCCGCCTCAGCAAGGACGGCGTAGGAGTTCTGGAGTTCGAAGCCGGCAGCATATCCGGCGTAGCGGGCAACCTACTAAAGGACGTCAAGCTGCCCGAGAGCGGTCTTCTGATTGCAGCCATCTCCAGACAAGGCAAGATAATAATCCCTAACGGCTCCACCCAGATATTCGCCGACGACGTGATCTACGCCATCGGTCTTCAGGCTTCGGTCGACGCTCTTGAAAAGCACGTCAAGCAGGCGCGCGAAGAGAAAAAGATCAGCCGCGTTATGATCGCGGGCGGCGGAAACACCGGGTACTTCCTTGCCAGGGAGCTTGTGGAATACGGCGCCGCCGTAAAAATAATCGAACTTGACAAAGAACGCTGCGAATACCTTTCCGCCGAGCTCGACAAAGTGCTCGTGCTCAACGCGGACGCTACGGATACCGCGGTCCTCCGCGAAGAGAATCTGGCCTACATGGACGCGTTCGTCTCCCTCACCGGTTTCGACGAGGAGAACCTGCTGCTGTCCCTCATCGCCAAGCAGTGCGGTGTGGAAAAGATAGTCGCAAAGACCAGCCGCAAGAGCTACGAATCGCTGATAGAGAACCTGGGCGACATAATGATAATCAACCCGCTCAACATAAGCGCCACCGAGATACTCCACAAGATCCGCAAGGAAGGCGTGGTGCTGTTCTCCAAGGTCATAAACGGCCAGGCTGAGTTCAGGGAGATCATGGCGGAAAAGAACATGCTCATAACCTCCAAGACCCTTCTGGATCTTGACATTCCGAACGGCGTGCTTCTGGCTGCCGTGGAAAGGAACGGAGAGACCTTCATTCCTAACGGATCCACAAAGATACAGGAAGGCGACAAGGTCCTGATCCTGTCGCTTCTGTCCGCCTCCGGCGCGCTGGAGAACCTGCTCTCGAAAGGAAAGTCCACCATCCTGTAACGCTCTGAAATGATCCTGAACAAAAGGCCCGTAATTAAAGTACTGATGGCTGTAATGGCGCTCGTGGGAGCCGCCATGCTGATCCCTGCCGTCGTAGCGCTGATATATAAGGAGACCAACGTCTTCCTGAGCTTTATAGTGTGCGCAGTACCGATGATAGCCGTCGGCCTTATAGTTATTAAGGTCCTTCCGCCGGGCGACAACAACACCCTCAAGATGCGGGACGGATTCTTCATAGTCGCCATGGCGTGGACCGGAATGTCCGCGCTGGGCGCCCTTCCCTTCGTGATTTCCGGTGCGATACCGCACTTCATAGACGCTTTCTTCGAGACAGCGTCCGGATTCTCCACAACAGGATCCACGATAGTCGGAAACATAGAAGCACTGCCGTACGGCATACTCTTCTGGAGAAGCTTCACACACTGGCTGGGCGGCATGGGCGTACTTGTGCTTACGATAGCCATCCTGCCGATGCTGGGCATAGGCGGAGCCAAGATAATGCGCGCCGAGACCACGGGCCCGACCATGGACAAGATCTCCGGCACGATAAACGATTCTGCCAGAAAGCTCTATACGATCTACATCGGAGTTACTGTAGTCGAGATAATATTCCTGATGTTCGGCGGACTCAACTTCTTCGAAGCGTCCACCCATACCTTCGGAACCGTGGGCACCGGAGGACTTTCCACGCACAGCGAAAGCATAGCCGCGTTCGGGAGCGTCTACGTGGAGATGGTGATAGCCGTCTTCATGCTGATGGCCGGCATCAACTTCAACCTCTACCACTACCTGTTCACCGGAAAGCCCGGAATAATGCTTAAAGACCCGGAGTTCCGGACATATCTAGGCATCATATTCGGATCCACGGCTTTCATAAGCCTCATGCTGCTCGTAAAGAACATCTACGGCAGCGTAGGACAAGCGCTGCGCTACGCGTTCTTCCAGGTGGTATCCATAATCACGACCACCGGATACGGCACGGCTGACTTCGACACATGGCCCATCCCCTGCCGCATGCTGATATTCCTGCTTATGATAGTCGGCGGATGCGCCTCGTCCACGGGCGGCGGCGCGAAAGTCATAAGGATAATGCTTACATTCAAGCTGATAAGGCGCGGCGCCCAGACAAGGCTGCATTCCAGCGCAGTAAGGCCCATAAAGCTGGGCGGCAAGAACGTGGACGAAGATACGCTCTCCAACGTCAAGTCCTTCATGATACTGTATCTGATGACCATGCTCATCGGTACCGTGATAGTAAGTCTGGACGGCTACGACCTGGTAACGTCCCTGAGCGCAGTAGTCGCGACGGTAAGCAACATCGGACCGGGCTTCAACCTTATCGGCCCCAGCTGCAACTTCATCCTGTTCTCGTATCCGATCAAACTCCTGCTGTCGATGTTCATGATAGCCGGAAGACTTGAATTATACACAATTTACATTATGTTTACTCGTGTATTCTGGAAGGGAAATAAGTAATGGAAAGCCTCTCCAAGCGCAGCAGAATAATGAGCGCAAGGCGCGTGATGGTCTATTCCGCGCTGGCTTTTCTTGTGCTTTCCCTTATCAGCACCGCGGTGTATTACTTCAGCGGATACTTAACGGATCCGGCCAGAGCCTTTTTCGAGAGCGTTTCCGCTTTCAGCACCACCGGTCTTTCCGTATTCCCCAGACCTTCCGATCTTCCGGAATGGCTGCGGCTGTTCCGTGCCGCGTGCCAGTGGATAGGCGGAGGAATGTCTCTCGCTGTCCTTGCTCTTATAATGAGCTCCCCCGCCGGAGATTCCATGGCCGGTGAGACACCGGAGACCTATTACCGCTTCGGCAGGAGCTTCCGGACCGCGTTCAGAAGACTGATACTTGTCTATCTGTCGCTTACCGCGGCGCTGATAATACTTCTTATCGCAATTAAACTCAGTTTTGCAGACGCCCTTAACGTAGCGTTCGCCACGGTATCCACCGGAGGAATGTCGCCCGGCCCCGTACTGACAAGCGGCCTTTCCGAGACCGTGGTAATGCTGTTCATGCTGCTTACGTCGATCAGCTACCCTCTGTATTACTACGCAGTACGCAAACGCTCCAAGAAGCTGGAGAAGAATACCGAGGTCACCATCTATCTCGGTATGATCATCGCCTTCTGCGTGCTGGTAAGCGCAAGCCTCGTTCTTTCCGGAACCTACGGCTTCCGCGAGTCCGTGGAGCTCGGATGCTTCCAGACTGTCTCCAACTTCAGTACCACCGGATTCGCGCTCGACGACATAAGCGGCTGGCCGTCCTTCGCGCAGGCCCTGCTCGCCATCGCTTCGTTCGTGGGAGGCAGCAGTTTCTCGCTGGCAAGCGGCATAAAGGTCGCAAGGATGATAGTGATCGTTAAGATACTGTCCAGATCCTTCGTCGTAAGGCTGCACCCGAAAGCGATAGTATCCACAAAGCTTAACTCCGTTCAGGTGCCCAGGAAGATGGCTGCTCAGATGTCCACTTTCCTGCTTACGTTCTTCCTGTTCTTCGCGGTCGGTTCGTTCATAATAAGCTTCGACGCGCCGGACCTGCAGAGCTCGCTGGCGCTTTGCGCGTCATCGCTCACCAACACCGGAAACGGTTTCAGCTTCCCGTCCTTCATAGGAACGCTGAACGATTTTACGCTTATCATAATGTCGCTGCTGATGCTGATCGGCCGCATGGAACTGTACGCTCTGCTGATACCGGCGTCCGGAAGCAGCAGCTAGACACTGCTCATATCCATCCGTTCCGATCTAGCAGCTGTTTCTGAAAGGAGATCCCGACATGACAGACAAAAACAACGCACCCGCTTCCGCGGCCGCGGACAGGACTTTGTTCAAGGACGCAGGCGAAAAGTACCATTGGGTATACGAACTGCCGATGGGTAAAAGCTTCTTCCTGCTTTTCGAAGTATGGAGAGTGCTTGGAATTGCGGCCGGAATCGTGATCGTGTTTATGGCTTTGATGAATCTGTTCTCGCGCAACGGATGGGAAGGACTTCTCTTCTCCGCAGAGATGGGAATACTTGTGCTGGCGATACTGATGATCATCTCCATCCCCGCCTACTGGATAGTCACCAAGGCAAACAACGGAAAATACACTGTTCTGTTCGACATGGACAAGGACGGCATAGATCATACTCAGGTCAAGACTGATAAACAGCACGCGCTTGACGTACTGACCATGTTCATAGGAGGCGCTTCCGGAAACTTCACCGCGGCAGGCGCCGGAATGCTCTCCGCGTCCGGAGGCTCCCTGTATTCGAGATTCTCGAACGTCAGAAAGATAAAGGCTGTCCGCAGTAAGAATCTCATAAAGCTGAACGGAAGGTTTTTGCGCAACCAGATCTATGTGGCGAAGGAAGACTTCGATTTCGTATATGACTACATAGTCGGACACTGCCCGAACGCTAAGATCGTCTGAGCTTTCTCCTGACGCGGTTTATATGCCTTTCGAAATCACCCGCGGACAATAATTCCGCTAAAACCAGTTGATCCAGGGTCGGAACGCTGCACGAGCAGAATCCGACCCTGTCTTTGTATACTTCGGTCAGAAGCTTAGGCAGCACCATGTAGGCTATCCTTATGCCAGGAGAGATCGTTATGGAGAAACTGTTGACGTAGATGACCCGTACGCCCCCGTCTATCTGGAACAGCGTTTCCTCCGGCTTGGACGAAGGCGAGTATTCGGACTCGAAATCGTCCTCTATTATCCACGCTCCCCTTGTCCTGGCGTAGCTTAGGTATTCCCTTTTTTTGGAAGCGTCGGCGCTTATTCCGCTCGGATACGAACGGTAGGGAGTAATGTGCAGCACCCCTGCCCCGCTCTTTTCAAGTTCTGAAGTGCGGATGCCGTTCCTGCCCAGTTTAAGCAGCTCCGTGTGAGCGCCGTTAAGCTTGTATACCTGCAGGATCTTTCCGTAAGACGGATCTTCTATGCCGTAGCTTCTGTAGCGCCCCAGCATGTCTATTATCATTCCGTAGAGGTACTCTGCTCCGCTGCCTATTACTATACGGTCCGGCGTGACTTTAATTCCGCGGCTCCTGGCAAGATAGCCGGACAGAGCCTCCCTTAGCTCCTGACAGCCCTGCCCCGGAGCCTTTACCAGCACAGCCTCCGCCTTTTCCGAAAGGATCCGGCGGACTGCCTTGGCGTAGACAGAGAACGGAAACGGCTCGAACTCGGGAAGGATGAATGGTTCGATCCCGGAAATATCCTGAGATTCGTAAACATCGCCGGCCGAGGCTCGCCCCGTTCCGCCGAAGACGTCCGAAGGATCGTAGCTTACGAAGTATCCGCTCCTTTCGCGGGGCGTCATGTAGCCCTCGTCCTCCAGAAGATCGTACGCGTGCTGCACGGTTATGACGCTGACGCCGAAACGGTCTGCGGCGACCCTCTTGGAGGGCAGCTTGGTTCCGGAGGGATAGACACCCTCGGTTATGTCGTTCTTAAGCTTTTCGTAGATGTTCAGATATTCAGGTGTTTTCTTCATCTCGCGCTCCGATAGTGCTTACAGCCAATCTGGTTATATAAAAATCTTCTGTTCTGATAGTTTTAATATAATCAAGTTTAATTTACACTATCAGCAATCATTCCGCAAGGGCTTTTTCGGATCGCAGGATCCGCTGAAAGCGCAAGGAGGCAGCCATGAGCAACAATCCAAACGACAACAAGACTTTCCGCATAGTGTTCATAGGAGTCATGACGGCGATCGTATTCGTCATAACTTACCTGAGGATACCGTTCTTCGGTTCCAAGCTCAGCCTGGGCAACGTTTTCTGTCTGCTTTCCGGCCTGCTCTTCGGACCCGTCGCGGGCGGACTTTCCGCGGGACTGGGCTCCGGAATATACGATCTTGTCGGCGGCTACGATTTCATACAGGCGCTCATTACATTTGTATCCAAGTTCGCGATGGCGTGGATCTGCGCGAAGATCGCAGGCACTTACAAGACAGACAGAGCCGACAGCAACGTCAGGATCATCACCGGAAGCGTCATCGGCGCTCTCAGCTACGTTGCTCTGTACATGCTCAAGACCTATGTCTACCAGAGATTCGTTTACGGCAATCCTCTTAACGGAGCGCTTGCGGTAATGGCGTCCAAACTGCCCGCTTCTCTGATAAACGCGGTCTGCGCTTTCATCCTGGCCCCCATCCTTTATAAAGCCATCGCGCCTATCCTCAACAAGAACGGCTCGCTCAACAAAGTCAGGGCATAGATCACCAAAACTCCGCTCTGTTAATGACCGCCCGATTCTGCTATAATGATTCGGGCGTTTTTATTGCGCCGAACTTATAACTGGACTCTGTCGAACGGCATGAAAGCACTGATCGCGATGTCAGGCGGCGTTGATTCGTCCGTCGCGGCATACCTTACAAAAGAACAAGGCGCGGAATGCGTCGGATGCACCATGAAGCTCTTCGAGCCCGAAGACGCAGACTTTTCGTCGCAGAAGACCTGCTGCACTCTCGACAGCGTGGAAGACGCGAGGAGCGTAGCGCAGCGGCTGGGCATCCCCTACTACGTATTCAATTTCAAGGACGAGTTCCGCGCGGAAGTGATGGAACGCTTCGCGGAGGATTATCTGCGCGGTCTTACCCCGAACCCCTGCATAGAGTGCAACCGCCATCTTAAGTTCGACAAACTTATGCTGCGGGCCAGGGAACTCGGATGCGATTTCGTCGTTACCGGTCATTATTCCCGCGTAACGTTCGACGGCGAGAGATACCACCTGCTTCGCGGCCTGGATGATTCCAAGGACCAGAGCTACGTTCTTTATTCGCTTACTCAGGAGCAGCTAGCCATGCTCAGGCTTCCGCTCGGAGAACTGACAAAGGACAAGGTAAGGGAGATAGCCGCGGATCAGGGTTTCGTAAACGCCGACAGACCGGACAGTCAGGACATATGCTTCGTCCCGGACGGCGACTATGCCTCCTTCATAGAACGCATGATAGGCATAACGCAAAAGCCCGGCGACTTCGTCGATACCGAGGGCAACGTTCTGGGACAGCATAAGGGACTTATCCACTACACTCAGGGGCAGCGCAAAGGCTTAGGCATAGCTTTCGGCGAACCGCTGTTCGTAGTCAGCAAAAACATAGCGGACAACACAGTGGTACTCGGAAAGACGGAGGACCTGATGAAGACACGCGTCATCATCAGGGACGTAAACTGGATAAGCGGAAGCGCTCCGGACGCTCCGATCCATGTAAAGGCAAAGCTGAGATACCGCCAGCAGGCCGCGGAAGCAGTTCTTGCGCCGGAAGGACCGGACCGCGCTCAACTGCTCTTCGAAGAGCCTCAGAGAGCCCCGGCTCCAGGACAGGCGGCGGTTTTCTACGACGGAGACGAAGTTCTGGGCGGAGGCACCATAGAAGACGCCGTTTAAGGCCGAAAACAGGCCGTTTAAGAGACTTTATTCCATAGATAGGATAAATATGTGATGATGATAGTTCTGTACGTTATATGCGCGATTCTGGCCCTTGTGATCCTGTGGTTCGCCCTGCTCTTCGTGAGCGGCCTTTTCATAGACAAGAACAAAGAATACAATACCAACAGCCGCTATTACCGCTTCCTGCTCAACTTCTCCACGGCGATAGCGATGTGGCTTATAAGGATTAAGATCATTACGACCGGCAAGGAGCTGATCCCGGAGGGCCGTTTCCTTCTGGTAAGCAACCACCGCTCGAACTACGATCCGCTGATAACCTGGCACGCTCTGGCCGAATACGATCTGGCGTTCATCTCCAAGATAGAGAATTTCAGCGTACCGTTCTTCGGCAAGATCATACGCAAGTGCTGTTTCATGTCCATAGACCGTAAGGATCCGGAAAAGGCCAACGTTACCAAGGAGCGCGCGGCAATGCTGATGAAGACCGGCGCGGTATCAGTCGCCGTCTATCCGGAAGGCACACGCAGCAAGACCGGGGAGATGCTCCCCTTCCACAACGGTCTGTTCAACATGGCCAAGGAAGCCGACGTGCCCGTAGTGGTGATGACTCTGCACGGCACACCCGCCATCAAGGACAACTTCCCGAAGCGTTCCGTCGTGCACCTGGACATCGTGGAGACTATACCTTTGGAAGACGTCCGCGCGCTTACACCGCACGACATGGGAGTCAGGGCCAGAGACGCCATGCTGAACAATCTGGCTAAATACGAACAGCCAGCCGCTGACTGACCGGACAGTTAAATACATAAAAAAAAACGGCCCTGCGGGGCCGAAATTTTTAAAATCAAGGCCCCGCAATGCTGCGGGGCCGTTTTTATTATCTCTTGTATCCCGGTATAGTTTTAAGCTTGTGCATGTTCAGCACGTGCATGCGGTCTATCTTCTTCCTGGTCTCCTCGTCTTCGCAGACGCCTTCCAGGATGTACCTGTCCAGTACAGCGTAGGTAAATCCTATCTTATCCTCGTCCGTCATCCCCGAAAGGCCGTCGGAAGGAGCCTTGCGCACAAGGTTCTTCGGTATGCCCAGCGCGTCGCCTATCTGCAGCACCTCGGATACCGTAAAGTCGGCCAGTATCGCGAAATCTCCCGCCGCGTCGCCGTACTTGGTGGAATAGCCTATGTAGTCCTCGGACTTGTTGCAGGTGTTAGCCACCCTGCCTCCGTTCGGAAGGCTCTGGGCCACTGCGTAGAGCGTGGTCATGCGGATCCTCGGCGGAATGTTGATCTTTGTGTCGCTGCTCAGCTCGAACTGCTCCGCCAGCGTATCCTTCAGGGCCGTAGTAGCCGGTCCGATGTTTATAACATAGTGCTTTAAGCCCAGATGCTCCACCAGCTGGTAGGAATCGGATATGTCGGACTGTTCTCCGTCCGGCATCAGAACACCTACAACCCTGTCCACGCCCAGCGCCTTAACGAGCAGCGCGGCGCAGATGCTGGAGTCCTTGCCTCCGGAGATGCCTATCACGGCGCTGGCCTTCGGGCCGTTCTCCGCGAACCAGTCCTTTATCCAGGCAGTTATGTTCTTTATTTCTTTCTTTGCGTCGAACATCGGTAGTTCCTCCGTGTAAAACACTGCAGCGGCGCAGCCCGGACGATGCGGTCTCTATCCGTCGTAGCGTGCCTTTTCGTGCTCCATGCGCCACTTAATGCTTCTCTCCAGATACTTGACGTAATCCGGATTCTTGCATATTCCCTTGCCGGCGTCGTCGGAGATCTTGGCTACGTCTCCGCCGTTGCAGGCCGTGGTCTTCATAACTATGTTGAGCGGCTTCGCGAACGTATCGTTGGAAATGTAAGTGCCTATGCCGAACGCGACCTTTACCTGATCCTTGAAATAATCGTTGATGGCGCTGGCCTTCTCGAAGTTGAGGCTGTCGCTGAAGAGCAGAGTCTTGGTCTTCGGGTCTATGCCAAGCTTCTTGTAGTGGGCTATCATCTTGTCGCCCCATTCGTACGGATCCGCGCTGTCGTGCCTTACGCCGCTGAACAGAGTGGCGAAAGTCAGCTGGAAGTCGCGCAGGAAGCAGTCGGTCGTGATGGCGTCAGTAAGAGCGGTTCCGTTGAGTATGCCGTACTCCTTTACCCAGTAGTCCATCATGTACCAGTTCGAATATGACGGATTGTGCTTGTGATTGCCCTGTCCTACGCACATTACCCACTCGTGGGCCATGGTACCGACCGGGGTGACTCCGTACTTTCTGGCAAGGTAGACGTTGGAAGTACCTACGAATCTGGATGCCTTGTACTGAGCGTCCTTCATCTTTCGGACGGCCATCTCCTGGGACTCGCCGGAGAGCCTTCTTCTGAGGCCGAACTCGCTGAAGGATCCGATGTTGTACTTTCCGGTCCTGAGCCATTCTATCTTCTCGTCCAGGCGCTTTTCGAAGTCCTTAATGAGCTCGTCGTAGTCGTACTGCATGCGGAAGTACACTTCGTTGACTATGGCAAGCGTCGGTATCTCGTACATGGAAGTGTTGAGCCATGTACCCGTGGTCTCTATGGACAGTCCGCACTCGTCGTCAGCAGAGATGTGGAAATCCTCGAACCTGGGGTGCCAGAGCCTCAGGAAATCTATGTAGGAGCCCTTAAGCCACCTGATGTTGTTCAGGTAATCCAGCTCCTCTTCCTTGAAGCGCAGACCGCAGAACATCTTGATCTGGCGCTTTATCTCCTTCACCATCTCCGGGGTGAAACGCACGTCCTTGTTCCTGCACTTGAAGGTCCAGGTCGTCTTGTACGACGGGAACTGATGATAGATAGCCTGACCCATGGAGAACTTGTAAGCGTCGGTCTCCAGCAAACTGTTTATTATCCTGTCCATTTTACCCTCCTGGTAAAGTCCGTTTAGATATATGTATTCTTCAACAGGCACGGGAACCAGATCCTTGGTGTCCTCCAGCGCCGCTATCTTTCTGTGTATCTCCGTGGACGAAATGTCCGGAATATTCTCGTAGATTATCTCGTAGCGGAGGTTCGGGAACTGCTCCTTAAGCTTTGCCGCCAGGTCCTCCACCTTGTCGTTGGGATCTCCCGTGTTGCGCGGGAATATCGTAAGAACGGCAAGCTCGAATATGCGCTCCGGACGCTCCCATGTGGCTATGGTCTTGAGCACGTCCGCTCCGCACAGGAAGTAGAGCTGGTCGTCCGGATACTGTTCGTGTATCTTCTCCAGCGTCAGAGACGTGTAGCTGGGCTTTGTCTCGTCCTCCTCCACGCGGCTTACGACGTAGCAGTCCTCGCCGGTGCTGATCATGGCGGCCTCGGTCATCTCGTACCTGATGTCGAAAGGCAGAATGTCCTTTTTAAAGTACGGGTTGCCCGCGGGGACCACTATCACGAAGTCCAGGTCCAGATGCCTTTTCGCAAGCTGGGCCATCATGACGTGGCCGTTGTGTATGGGATTGAAGGTGCCTCCCAGGACGCCTATCTTTGCCATTACTTAGCTCCCTTTTTCTTCTTGATGTTGACGATAAGTATCAGTATCACATAATAGACTGCCAGCAGTCCCAGAGTTATGAGGCTCATGGTGAAGGACTTCTGGGCTATGCTTACGAGCACCAGCAGAGGCGCGCCGAGCAGTATGCCGAAGCTGCTTCCGAGCACCAGGTTGTTGGCCGCCGGGGTCTTAAGGTCCGGATCCAGCTCGCGGAGCAGGAGAACGCCGGAGCTGATGGTACCGGTCATCATTCCGTACATGGACATCAGACCTTCGTAGTAATAACCGGGATACACTTTTTTGCAGACGTAGCGGAGATGCAGCATCGTAATTACGGCGCCTACGACAACCATCAGTATGAACGGCAGCCACAGACCGTGAAGATCGTCGAAGTCTATGGAAGCTATTCCCGCGGTTATCATAAGGTCGAAGGCTACGCCGGACATCCTGCTGAGCAGGTAGTTGTTCTGGTACTGGTTCTTTATTACCTTGCCCTTCTGCAGTTTGGCAAGGATGACCCTTACGAGTATCGCAAGAGCGGAACCGATTATGAAGTTGAAGCCCCAGAGGAGCGACTGTACTGTCTTGAGGAGACCGGGAGCCAACGCTCCTATTCCGGCGCAGATGCCGCGGGTGACCAGATAGGTAAATCCGTAGACGACCATTACCAGGCACACCTGGACGGAGAACCTGTCGACGGACTCGGAGATGGGGATCTCGTTCTCGGACTGGAAGGTGTTTACGTCCACGGCTTCCGCGTTCTGAACGGTGTTCTCCCTCTTCTTGAACTTACCGCTTCTTACAAGGTAGTTGATCCAGATGACGCCTATTATGCATGCGACCAGATAGCCGGCAGCCGCGATGGCCAGACCGAAGGACCTGCCGCCCGCAAAGCCCAGAGCCTCGAAGGACGAACCGATGTTGTTAGCCTGTCCGGGGCCCTGTCCGAAGCCCATCGGGAGCAGAATTCCGCTTGCCGGGAAAAGACCCGGAAGTATGGTCTTTGCGAGTATCAGCGATATTATAAGTCCGGCCATGCCCTGTACCATGTAGGAACCGACGATCACGGCTCCGCTCTTAAGGCCTACCAGCGAACCTTTCTCGGAACCGGTCCTGTCGGGGACCTTAAGAGACATGGCGATGAAACCTATCGCTATGCCGTGGTAAGTTATCCATTCCATGTAGCTGCTGTCGAGCTTCACGACGCCGCACACCTTGAGTATGAGCATTATGAAACCTGCCAGCACCGCGGTGGGCATCAGGCTCTTCCTGATGAACGGTATGCCCCGCCTTAAGAAATGAGCGACCAGAAGAACGGCCGCTATTATTCCCAGCTGAAGTATGCTGTTCCAAAGCTGTACGTTTGCAGATGAGTAATCCATTTTTACCTCTCGTATTCTCTTCCGGTCAGGAAATAATAACTGATAAGGCAGTGCAGAGCGCTTACCCTTTCGGGGAGCTGTATCTCGAAGTACCTGTTGTCTCCTGCCGTGAATAGTATCGTATTCGTAAGCACTATCGCCATGCTGATTATGTCGCTGAGCGGGAATGAAAGCGTATCTTTTCCGCGCACATCCAGTCTGTCGCTGAAGAGCTCCAGAACACCGCTGTCCAGAAGCTTCTTGCCCTCAAGCGGATGGACCTCGTATATCTCCGCGCCTTCGTCGGATCTGATAAGGAACGGATCCTTCTTATCCGCGTCCTTAAGGAAATCCCTGAGCTTTTCCTTTTCCCACCTGTACCATTCCAGCACCGTGGAAAAAGCGGGAGCGCTTCCGTCCGGTCTTTCGAAGAAGCCTTTTTCCGTAAATATGTGTTCCGATCCGCATTTTTCACAGACAAGTCTGTCGCCGCTGCTCTTAAGGCAGTCGAAGCTTCCGCAGTCCGGACAGGCGAACAGCGCAGTCTCCAGGCACTTAGCGGGCTCAGCGCAGGTGTAGGAATAGTTCTTTTCCTTCTGATCCGCGAACGCGTCAACGTAAAGATCTCTGTTTATGAGATCCGCCACCTCTTCCTTGGTAAGCTTTTTCAGCTCTTCCGGACCGTACTCGCCGGAGAACTCGCCCCAGACCATGCCTTTTCTGACGGTCTTGCTCCAGCGCGGATTAACCAGATATCCGCCGTGTACGCAGAAATTGATGAGACCGGCGCCGCTCTTCTTCGCGAGCGCTCCGGCGTTGGGAGATATGAAACCGGTCTCTCCGGTAAAGGACCTGTTGCCTTCGACCATCATGCAGACGTTCTGCCCGGCCTTAAGACGCCTTAGTATCTCCTTGGTGGTGCCTATGGCCGACGCGCCCTTCTTACGGGCTATCGGATCCACCAGGAATCTTATCATCCTGCTCTTGAACCCCGTGCGGAAGATGTGTTCGCTCGCGACGAAATAGGTATGGCCTTTGAACGCCATGCCCAGATACAGGAAGTCCCAGTTGGTGGTGTGATTGGTGAGGATGAGGTTAGCTTTGTTCTTAGGGGTGAAGTCCTGCCATTTATAATCTCCGCGAATGCGGAAATAGAGCCTTGCGCAGGCCCTCATGATGCTATAGATGACTACGTGGAATGTATGCATATAATCATTTTAACACATAATTAATGGATGCACATTTGTTTTTCTTTTTAATTAATACCTGTCAAGATACGCTTTGATCTCTCCGAAAGCCTTGTAATGCTCTTCGGGAAAGTGATCGGTGCTTACCCTTTCAAGTTTTCCGCCGGAAATGAACTTGCATACGCAAACCCTACCGTCCAGGCAGGAACTGTCCTTCCTTCGTGTCCAGGATGGACGGATCTATTACAGGTGTGATCAGATCTTTTATCTCTTTCATTTCTTTACTCCTCAGTAGTTTCAGCTATTTAAGGAACTCCGCGAAGTCCACGGGAACTATTCCGAGCTCCGACAGTCTCTGTTCGACCTGCGGGAAACTGTACATTATGCCTTCCGCGCTGTGCGCGTCGCTGCTCAGAACGAACATTCCGCCGCGATCCGCTATGTAACGCATCATGTCATCCGACGGATAAGGCGATGTCCTGTATCCTCTGGACATGGCTCCGGTGTTGATCTCGAAAAGTTTTCCGGTCTTAAGCAGCTTGTCGGCCGCTGCCTGCCAGGCTTCGACGTAGCGCGGATCCGAGCTGTCGAACAGCCTGTCCCCTTCGTTGAACTTTGAGACAAGATCGAAGTGCCCTATTATGTCGCAGCCGGTCTTCTCGACGACCTGCGATACCGTCTCGAAATACGCCCCGCAGAGCGCGTATATGTCTCCTCCGAAACGTTCGTCCGCCATCTTCTTAAGCAGTTCCGGCTTATAGTCCACGGATATGGGCTCGCTCAGATCTCCTATGTAGTGGACCGAACCTATCACGTAATCGTACTGCGCTTCCGGCGCCGGAGCGTAAATGTCCTGCTCAATGCCGCAGTAGATCTTTATTATTCCGTCGCATAGCTCCTTGTACTTTTCCACGTCTTCGCGGTACTGCGCGGTGCCTTCCGGGCTCATGCAGCAGTCGGTGTCGTAAAGAGCGTAGGAATGCCCGGAGAAGCCCATCGCGGTCATGCCTTTGCCCACCGCGGCCTTCACCATCTCCTCTACGGTATTTCCGCCGTCGCAGTATTTCGTATGCATGTGGAAGTCGGAAAGTATCATCGTTTCTATTTTTTCCGGAACCGTTACTTTCCGGTCATCTTCTCCTGTTTAACCTTGTGATCTATGACGTGGCGCGAAGCCAGTTCCTTTCTGATGTCGCCGAGGCTTATCCCCTGCTGCACCATCAGCACCAGAACATGGTACGCCAGATCCGCTATCTCGTATATGGTCTCCGGCTTGTCTTCCGCCTTGCCGGCGATTATGACTTCCGTGGATTCCTCGCCTATCTTCTTCAGTATCTTGTCCGTTCCTTTCTGGAACAGATATGTCGTGTAACTGCCCTCGGGTAGCTCCGCCTTGCGGCCTTCCAGAAGCTTGTAAAGACCGTCCAGCGAGAACTCTTCGGCGTCCCCGCCTTCCCATACCGGATATTCGAAGCAGCTCTCCGTTCCGAGATGGCAGGCCGGGCCGTCCGGACGCGCCTTTATTAAAAGGCTGTCCCTGTCGCAGTCCGCTGTAATGGAAACGACGTGCATGAAGTTGCCGCTGGTCTCCCCTTTGGTCCACAGTTCCTGTCTGGATCTGCTCCAGAACGTCGCAAGACCTGTCTCAACGGTCTTCTTAAGGCTCTCTTCGTTCATGTACGCAAGCATCAGCACCTTTCCGCTTGCGGCATCCGTTACTACCGCAGGCACAAGGCCGTTAGCGCCGAATCTGATCTCACTGATGTCCGTCATTTCGTTCTCCTTACTTCTATTCCTTCGTCCGCAAGGACGCTCTTAAGATCTTCTATGCTTACCTCGCCGTAGTGGAAGATGGAGGCCGCAAGCCCCGCGTCCACGAAAGGCAGAGTTTTGAACAGTTCGGTAAAGTGCCGGATGTTTCCCGCGCCGCCGGAAGCGATGACAGGGATCTTAAGGTCCGAGCACAGGTCGCTCAGCATCTTAAGGTCGAACCCGTTCTTTACGCCGTCGGTGTCTATGGAATTCAGCACAAGCTCGCCGGCGCCCAGCTCCTGACCGCGCTTTATCCATTCAGCCGCATCCAGACCGGTATCTTCCCTGCCTCCGCGAACGAAAACATGGTAACCTTCTCCGACCCTCGCAACGTCCGCGGACAGGACCACGCACTGGCTTCCGTAGCGCTTGGCCGCCTCGTAGATCAGGTCCGGGTCCCTTACAGCCCCGGAGTTTACGCTTACCTTGTCCGCTCCGCATTTAAGCACCCTGTCGAAATCGTCCAGAGTATTTATCGCGCCGCCTACGGTAAGCGGTATGAACACCTTGGAAGCTACCTCCGTAAGGACCTCCGTGAACAGCTGCCTGCCCTCCGCCGACGCTGTAATGTCGTAGAACACCAGCTCGTCCGCGCCGCAGGCAGAATAGAAACTGCCGAGTTCCACCGGGGAGGCAACGTCCGCCAGGCCTTTGAAGTTCTTACCCTTTACTACCCTGCCGTTCTTTACGTCCAGACAGGGAATTATGCGTTTAGCTATCATCGGTCCTCCAGGATCTTCTTAAGATCTATGGCTCCGGTATAATATGCCTTGCCGATTATGGCTCCGTAGAGCCCTGCTTCGCGGAGCGCCTTTACGTCCTCCTCCGAGGACACGCCGCCGGAAGCGACTATGTTCAGTTTAAGAGCCTTGCTCATCTTTTTGTAAAGAGCGACGTTCGTGCCCTTCATTGCTCCGTCGCGGGAAATGTCGGTGCATATGATGGTCGAAACCCCTCTGTCCTGAAGCTGACGGCAGAAATCCATGGCCTTAAGATCGGAGTTTTCGGTCCAGCCTTTGATTGCGACATAATTATTTTTTATGTCTACTCCTACGGCTACGCGTTCTCCGAAGCGTTTTACAGCCTCGTCCAGCAGCTGAGGATCCTTTACGGCCGCGGTTCCGAGCACTACGCGGCTCACTCCGGCATCCAGGTACTTTTCGATCACTGCCATGCTGCGTATTCCGCCGCCCATCTCTGCCTTAAGGCCGCATTTTTCTATTATTCCGGTTATCACGGGCAGGTTCGGTGTCTCGCCGCTCCTTGCGCCCTCCAGATCCACGATGTGGACCCACTCGGCCCGGCACCGCGCGAACTCCAGGCCTATCTCTTCCGGCCTTTCGCTGTATACCGTAAGCTTGTCGTAGTCGCCTTTAAGCAGACGCACGGCTTTACCTTCGTAAATGTCTATCGCTGGCAGTATTATCATTCGTTCGTTCATCCTTTAATCGTTCCGGCTGTCAGGAGCCGGTAACCAGTCCGGTCGCTTTCGGACCTACAGTTCGCAGAAACGCTTCAGGACCGCAAGTCCCGCGTCTCCGCTCTTCTCCGGGTGGAACTGACATCCGTACACGTTATCTTTTCGTACCGAGGCTGTTACCGGAGCGCCGTATTCCGTTACGGCAGATACGTATTCCGCGGGAGCGTCGCAGTAGTAGGAATGCACGAAGTACATGTACGCACCTTCCGGAGTACCGTCGAATATGGGCGACTCTCCTGTAAATTCAAGCTTGTTCCAGCCCATCTGCGGTATCTTCAGACCTTCGGGGATTATTTCCGCTATAGGTCTTACGACTCCCGGTATCAGTCCCAGGCCTTCGTACTCGCCGAACTCCAGGCTCTTGTCCAGAAGCAGCTGCATGCCCAGGCAAATTCCAAGCAGAGGCTTGCCTCCGGCAGCTTGTTCCTTTACAAGTTCCCAGAGCCCGCTCTCCTTAAGCTTCGCGGCAGCGTCGCGGAACGCCCCTACGCCCGGAAGAACAAGACGGTCAGCCGCCTTTATCACTTCCGGATCGGAGGTAAGCACCGCTTCCGCGCCCACTGCTTTAAACGAGCAGGCCAGAGAGAACAGGTTCCCTACTCCGTAATCTATTATCGCAGTCATAGCGTCCCCTTGGTCGACGGGATCTCGCCCGCAAGCTCCGGGTCTATGCTTACGGCTGTTCTGAGCGACCTTGCGACGGATTTGAACTGGCCTTCTATTATGTGGTGCGAATTCCTTCCGTCCAGCTGCTTTATGTGCAGCGTCATCTTTGCGGTCCTTGCGAACGCCGCCCAGAACTCCTCGGCAAGCTCCGTATCGAAGTCCCCTACTTTTCTGGCGCGTATCTTAGCGTCGTAGGACAGGAAAGCTCTTCCGGAAAGATCGACTGCGCTGAGGATAAGCGCCTCGTCCATCGGAAGAACGCAGTCGCCGTAGCGTCTTATGCCTTCCTTGCCGCCGAGAGCCTTAAAGAAAGCCTCTCCCAGACATATGCCTATGTCTTCCACGGTGTGGTGAGCGTCCACGTTCAGGTCGCCGCTGCATTTTATGCTAAGGTCGAACCTGCCGTGCCTGGCGAACAGATCCAGCATGTGATCCAGGAAACCTACGCCGCTGGCTATGTCAGACTGTCCTTTGCCGTCCAGATCCAGGAAAAGAGCTATCTCCGTCTCCTTGGTCTTTCTGTTTATCTCAGCTGTTCTCATCTTGCACCTCCGCCGGCGGCTTCCTCAGCGAGTATGTCCGCCAATGCCTTTATCAGTTTCT
>JAEEGL013210753.1_pt1 | contig 37506 bp, 31 predicted proteins | sample 9134231 | NCBI WGS metagenome assembly JAEEGL01 (sample SAMN16246548, study PRJNA631951) | gut metagenome | biome: gut microbiome; feature: rumen; material: fiber-attached | host: Bos | place: Iran: Karaj | collected 2018-10 | reverse complement strand
CTTTTCTTGTAAGAGACATCTTGACCCCTTTCTAGCACTCTTATTTTTTAAGTGCTAACTACATTATAGACATAAAATTAGCACTGTCAACAAAAAAGTGCTAAAAAATTTAAAATATTATTTTATGTGTAAATTAAATGAACTTTTCAAGTACTAAATTTAAGGTCAAAAGGCCAAAATCAGTACATTTAACTATGTTATTTTCAATTTTTAAGGCATTAATTGATGTTAGAAACTCAATTTCTTCTTTATAGTCGCTTAAAAAATCTTTTTTAAATTTTTTATTATATTCATCAAGAGAAAAACCTTCTGCTAATCGTAAATTAGTAATTAAATAGTATTTTCTTTCATCTTCAAGTGTCAAAATTTCTTCTTCTTTTTCTCTTAATCCTTTTATATATTTAGATAAATTTGCTGAATTTCTATATCTTATATTATTAATATATCCGCTAGCACCAATTCCAATAGCGTAATACTTCTCATTTTTCCAATAAACTAAATTATGTTTGCTTTCAAATCCATTTTTAGCAAAATTTGACACTTCATATCTCTCAAATCCGTTTTCTCTTAAATATTTAAGAATAAATTCATACATTTTTGCTGAATCGTCACTACTAATCTCTTTAATTCCTTGCTTATAAAAATATGTATTTTCCTCGACTTGAAGAGAATATAAAGAAACATGATTAATGTCTAATTTAATAAATTTATTTAAATCTTCTTTTAAAGATTCAAAGGATTGACCTGGCAACCCATAAATAAAATCAACATTGATATTATCAATATATTTTTTAATTAAATTTATTAAATTAAAATAATCAATTTCAAAATCTCTATTTAGAATTTTTAAAAGATTTTTATTAAAAGATTGAAGTCCGATTGAGATTCTATTTATCCCATATTTTTTAAATATTTTAAGCTTATTTTCATTAATAGATTCTGGATTACATTCAATCGTAAATTCAGCATCATTATCGATTATTTTACTTAAATTTAATAGCAATATTTCAAGATAATTCTCATTTAAAATTGAAGGAGTTCCGCCACCAATATAAATAGTTTTAAACTTAAAATTATTATCTATAAAAAAAGAAATATCCTTTGTTAATTCCTTTATATAAGATTCTATAAATTTGTTATTTTCTAGAACCTTAACAAAGTCACAATAAGGACATATCTTTTTACAAAATGGTATATGAACATATAAACTTTTTGCTGAAAAATCTATAGGTTGCATATTTTATTTAACATCTTCTTCAACTTGTTTTGAGGATTCTTCAAATTGATCGAGATCTTTATCATCTTCGACTGTTTCAAGAATATTATTTAATCTTTCTTCTGCGATTTGAGCTTCATCAATTTCAGGTTTTTCTTCTTTTTTATTAATAAAGAATTTTCTAATTAAGAAAATTATTAAAGCCAAAAGACCAAACATTAAAACAATCAATACAAACCAAACTGCAGGATTTGAGAAAAATTCTTTCATAATTAATTCCTCTTACTTTTTAACAGGCATATAAATGTATTTGTTTTTATATGGCTCTTTCTTATAGTATCCTAAAAGGACTAAATTATCCATACTACTTCTGGCAGTTTCGTATGCACATCCGACTTCTTTTTTAAATTGAGCAATTGTGTAATTCATACCAATTGTACAATGTCTAGCATAGAAATATGCTTGAGCTCTTGATAAATTAGGATTCATTTCAAGTAAATGTGTTTCAAGTTTTGCAGCTTCTTCCTCGCTTAAACCTGTAGGAACATCACTAATTGCAATATTTTGGTTAAAATTGACGTTTGGAGCGCCATAAACTGTATTTTGTGCTGGTTTAAGGAATGGATTTTCTTGAGGTTGTTCTTGTTTAACAGGTTCTTGAACTGGTTCTTCAGCGAAAACTGGTTCTGCAACAGGCTCTGGTTCGCGTTTAAATTCTTGAATGATTGGTTTATCTTCAACCTTAGGTTGAACAACTTGAGGTTGAGGTTGAACTTGTTGATATTGATTACGGTTTTCTTGAGAATCTGCTTGGAACATATCTCTTTTTACTGCTTCTTTTTGAGAAACAACGATATCATCATTAAGATCATCGAACATATATTCAATTTTCTTCATGACGTAATCAATTAAATATGTTAAATCAAGTGAACGTTGACATTCTGTAATGACTCTTTCTAATTCGTTCTTATCTTCAAGCAATACTTCAAAATTAATTAATGAAACAACTGCATCATAATCGTTAGCTGCAAGGACTTTTTTCATCATAAGGACAGAAATCTCTTCACTATAACTTTCAAATGGCTTGACATAATATGTGTAATAGAATGTACAAACAGCTTTTACAAACAAGCTAATATCACTATAAGAAATAAAATTAACGAGTTGTTCAATTGACTTTTCGATGACATTAACAGGGACTCCAATATATGTAGGATTTACTTGATATTGCGCATATCTCACTGTTTCTTTTGTTCTATAATATTCAGTTAAATCATCAGTTCCCATTAAATATGTATAGAAATCGCCATAAGTATTTTCATCAATAGTTTTTAAATAATTATTATGAATTTCATTTAAACAACGATTGTATTTTTGGAGAATCATTAGATTTGGAGGTAATAAAATTCCAGTATTTTTAGCAATTGTTGAAAGCATTGTTGGTTCAGCATTCAACCCATAAGAATGAGCGATTGAAGATAATACTTCACTAGTATTTTTTAAATCAAAATATTCACATGCATCATTTCTTTGAAGTTTTGAATATGATGTTGAAAGTCTCATAAGTTTTCTTTCAATACTATTAACTCTTTCACTAATTTTTGGTGTCATGCAAACTGAATATTTAATGCCATTTAAATGTGTCAAAGTTAAAACTTGGGTGAAGTTACTTCTATATTCAAGGATTCCACTCCAAATACCATCGATCAAAGATGTATTAAGTTCTCTTTTGACGTCTTGTTGAGTGGCATAAATTTCATTACTAAACTTAATAGCTAATTCTGAATTACTACTCATAATTGGATACCTCCGTATATACTAAAATTATAATGTATTATAAATTTTAATTAAATATAAAATTACTAAAAAACTACTAGAAAAGTACTAATTTTCTAATTATCGTCTTCATCAATGGAAAGAATTGTCATAAATGCTTCTTGTGGAACATCAACTGCGCCAATAGATTTCATTCTCTTCTTTCCTTCTTTTTGTTTCTCTAAAAGTTTCTTTTTTCTTGTGATATCGCCACCATAACATTTAGCTAAAACATCCTTTCTAACTGCTTTTATATCACATCTTGCAATAATTTTTCCATTTATAGCCGCTTGTACTGGGATTTCAAATTGTTGTCTAGGAATTACAGTTTTTAACTTTGAAACAATTCTTTGTCCTTTGTTAAATGCAGATGGTTTATAAACAATGCTTGATAATGCATCAACAGGATGCCCATTAAGCAAAATATCCATTTTTGCGAGGTTGCTTTCTCTATAATCTGCTAGTTCGTAATCAAAACTTGCATATCCTTTTGTATAGGATTTTAACTTATCAAAGAAGTTAAAAATTATCTCGTTTAAAGGAATATCGTAAGTTAAAATCATACGAGTATCATCGAAATATTCTAAGTTTTTATGTATACCTCTTTTTTCCCTGCAAAGTTCCATGATATCACCTAAATAATCTTTAGGTGTCATGATTTGTGCAGTGACAAATGGTTCTTCTATTTTCTTTATTAAAGTAGGTTCTGGCATTTTGCTAGGATTATCTAACATAATGATGCTTCCATCGGTTAAATAGATTTTATAAATAACGCTTGGAGCAGTTAAAATAAGATCTAAATTAAACTCACGTTCAAGTCGTTCTTGTATTACATCCATATGGAGCAAACCTAAGAAACCACATCTAAATCCAAAACCTAAAGCTTGTGAGGTTTCTGGTTCCCATTTTAAACTTGCATCATTAAGTGATAATTTGCCTAAAGCATCCTTTAAATCTTCGTATTTTTTACTGTCTGAAGGATAAATTCCACAGTAAACCATCGGATTAATCTTTCTGTAGCCAGGTAAAGGCAATAAAGCAGGATTATCCTTTAATGTAATAGTGTCACCAACACCTACATCATGAATATCTTTTATTTGTGCGCATAAATATCCGACTTCACCACAATACAATTCATCTACTGGTACTTCTTTAGGCGTTCTTAACCCTAATTCTGTTACTAAAAAGTCACAATTTGTCTTCATAAAATGAATTGTGTCTCCAACTTTTACGTGTCCTTCTTTGATTCTGATTAAAACAACTACACCTCTATAGCTATCATAATAACTATCAAAAATAAGAGCTTTTAAAGGTGCTTCATTATCACCTTCTGGAGCAGGTATTGTAGATACAATTTTTTCTAAAACTTCTCTAATATTTTCACCAGTTTTAGCACTGACTAAAACAGATTCATCACCATCTAATCCAATGCGTGAAGTAATCTCTTCTTTGACCATGTTTATTGAAGCGCTTGGAAGATCAATTTTATTAATTACTGGAACAATAGTTAAATCATTATCAACAGCTAAATACATGTTTGCAAGCGTTTGAGCTTCTACACCTTGAGTAGCATCAACTACTAAAATAGCACCTTCACATGCAGCAAGCGATCTAGAGACTTCATATGTAAAATCTACATGTCCGGGAGTGTCGATTAAATTTAAAATATACTCGTTTCCATCAAGTGCAGTATAACTAACAGTAACTGCGTTTAATTTAATTGTAATGCCTCTTTCACGCTCTAAATCCATAGAATCTAAAAGTTGAGCTTTCATTTCTCTGAGCTCTACTGCTTTAGTCAATTCTAAAATACGATCACATAAGGTAGATTTACCATGATCGATATGAGCGATGACACTAAAATTTCTAATTCTTGATTGGTTATATTTCATAACTTTAAAAGTATATCATTTATTGGTTTTTATAAAAAATGTTTAATTCATTTTCTAATTCTTCGTTGTTTTTAATTAATGTATAGTTGTCCCATTTATTTGTAAAAATTTTCTTATAATTTGAATGAGTGTATCTAGAATCGATTAAAAGTACTGCTCCTTTATCGTTTTCTGTTCTAATTACTCTTCCGATTGCTTGCATAACTTTACAAATACCTGGATTGACATAGGCGTATTCAAATCCGTTTCCGTATTTTTCTTCAAAATAATCTTTAATTAAGTTATTTTCAAAGCTAATGCTTGGCATTCCAACACCAATAATTATCGCGCCTATTAATCTGTCTCCGACTAAATCTATTCCTTCTGAAAAAGTTCCACCAATTACACAAACACCGATTTTTGTTTCTGTTGGGCATTCTTTAAAATTATCTAAAAACTCCTTTTTATTATCGTTAGTCATTCTTTTTTCTTGGAAAATGAATCTATCATCTGTAATGTAAGTTCTTTTTAATAAGTTTAAATACTCAAATGAAGGAACATAAATAATGTAATTTCCTTTTCTATAATTCACAAAAGTATTTATCTCTTTTTTAATCTCAGAATACGATAACAAACGGTCTTTATATTTGATTGAAAGAGTATTATTTACTAATATTTTTAAATTATTTTTGTCAAATGAAGATTCTAAAGAAATATTTTTGAAGTTTTCTCTACCAAAAATTGTGTTCATAAAATATTCAATTGGCTTCAATGTAGCGCTAAATCCAACTGCACCATCTAATTCTAAAAGTCTACTATTCAAAAATGGAGCAGGATTTAAACACATTATATTTAAAGAAATTCCATCTTCTTCTTTTTTTACGCTTATTCTAAAATCAGAATTTAAATAATCATAAATCTTTAAAAATTTATAACCTTCAAGTGAAAAAGCATCAACTTTATCATCATGAAATTGAGGATATTTTTGTTGGTATTTTTTTAAACTTTTATCAAAAGAATCTAATCTATAAATAAAATCGTCTTCTAGTTTTTCGATAACAAAGGCATTTTGTTCACTAAAATCGAATTCAGATAAAGTTTTAAAATGTTTTTTTAAAGCTTTTAAATCGTTTTTAAGTTTCACATCTTTAATTTCTTTTAATGATTCATACATTTCATTAAATTGAGAGCTATAAAGTGCTACATTATACATTTCTCTTCCGCGATCAACCATGTTATGTATTTCATCAATTAAAGCGAACATTCTATATTGTCTATCTGGAGCTTCGAAAAATCTTTTTAAAGCTGCTATTGGATGAAAAACATAGTTATAATCACAAATTATATAATCAGAGTAGCTTGAAATATCTAAAGAATATTCAAATGGACAAATCTTAAACTTTTTAGCATATTCTTTGATTGTTTTCGTGCTAATTATATATTCACTTCTTAAAATGTCTTTTAAGGCCATGCTGATTTTATCATAATATCCATCAGCTAATGGACAATCAACTGGATTACAGTTTTTTGCCCCATGATGAGGGCACATTTTTTCTTTTGCGATAATTTCAACTGCTTTAATTCTTGCGCCTGTATTGAAGAGTTTTTCTAACGCATTAAAGGAATTTATAAATCCAGAATTTTTAGATGTTAGATAAAATATTTTTTCGATTTTGTTCTTACGTAATGGCTCTAAAGTTGGATATAAAACAGACATTGTCTTACCAATTCCTGTGCTTGCTTCAACAAAATAATAATCACTATTTTTGATTGCATCACTAACGCATTCCATAATTTCTTTTTGACCAGATCTTTCATATGGAAAAGGAAATGGAAAATCAATTAAACTATTTCTTTTTTCTTTTTCTAGATTTAAAAGCAAATTTTTAAAATCTAAATAAATGCGAAAATAATCGTGTATTTTTGATAACATTTCATCGCTATCAAAATAATATCTTTTGAATAATTTTTCACTATCGTTTTGACTAATATAGGTAAGTTGTATTGTTACATTTTTGAGATTTCTATCTTTTAAAAAGATGTAAGCATAACAAATTGCTTGACCTAAATGCCATTCCTCATTTTGTTCATGAAACTCATTTAAATCAATATTTGTAGTTTTTATTTCCTCGATTACATAAGTATCGTTTTCTTTAAAAATACCATCACATCTACCATGCAAAGTAATTAAATAATCACCATAAATAAAGTCATCAGAAAGGCTAACTTCCTTCATATATCCATTTTCTTGAGCAGATTGATAAATGTTATGAAGTCTAGTTCCTTCTTGCATTGTAGTCGAATTAAAAACACGTGAATCGATATCACCTTTTCTCAATACGAAATCGACTAATTCATGGACACTTAATTTTATGCTAATCATTTGATTATTTCGTTTGCTTCAAAGTATGTTCTATTTCCGTTAAAGAAATCTTTAATATTGATTGCTTTTTTACCTGGTTTTTGTAAATTTAATATTGATAAAACTCCATCTTGTGTTTCGATAAAAAGACCATTCTTATCGTAACTTTTCACCTTGCCAGGATTTGTGTTATTTGCTTTTAGAGCTTCAGCTTCAAAAACTTTAATCTTTTCACCTTTAAAGACAAAATATGCTCCAGGTTCGCTTGCTAACGCCCTAATTTTATTTACTATATTTTCCGCTTTATCTTCAAAAGAAATTATTTCATCAGCTTCACTAATTTTCTTAGTAAATGTAGCTAAATTTATATCTTGAATTTCTCCTTGATAATTATCATTAATTATAGGATCAATTCCTTCGTTAAAGGCATCAAAAGCAGCTTGAGAAATTTTTAATTTTAAAGTATCAAAATTATCTTTTTTATCAATTTTTACTACTTTCTTATAAAACATATTTCCAGCATCCATTTCATGAACCATTTCCATTAATGTAACACCAGTTTCTTCATCTCCATTAAATAATGCGGCTTGAATAGGACTTGCTCCTCTATATTTTGGAAGTAATGAACCATGCAAATTTAATGCTTTAATTCTTGGTAATTCTAAAACTGAATCAGGAATTAATTGCCCATAAGCCATTGTAAGCAAAATATCTAAGTCAAGAGATTTAATTTCTTCGTAAATATCCTTGATTTTTGCTGGTTGATATACATTAATATTGTGATTTAAAGCGACATTTTTTACAGGTGTAGCCGTTAAAATATGCTTTCGACCTACTTCTTTATCTGGTTGCGAAACAACACCAACAATGTTGTATTTTTCTTCAATTAATTTTTCTAATACTGACGCGCTAATATCTGGCGTTCCGAGATATAAAATTCTTAAATCTTTTTTGTTCATAAAACACCCTAAATTCACAATAATTTTATCAATTAATAGTTGCTTTTACTATTCTTTTTATGATATTATTTCAAGCGTATCGAGAGAGGTAGATAAAAATGGCAAATATTAAACAACAAAAGAAAAGAGTCCTTACAAACGAAAAAGCTAGATTAAGAAATGTTTCTTATAAATCAAAACTTAGAACTGCTGTTAAAGCTGTCAAAGTTGCTGTTGCTGCTAATGATTTAGAAAAAGCTACTGCTGCTTTAAATAAGGCCTTCTCAATTATTGATAGATCAGTTGTTAAAGGAATTGAAGCAAAAGGTACTGCAAAAAGACAAAAATCAAATCTTCAAAACCTTGTCAATGGTTTAAAGAAATAAGTCTACTTTTTTTGAATTTATGATTAACTTAGCGCAAGCTAAGTTTTTTTATTTAAAATTTTGTTAAAAATATCTCAAAAGCATAGAATCTATCGACTAAACTGTGCTTAATCTTATAGTCTAATTCATATAAAAGTTCTAGATTCTTTTTCAATCTTGCTTCTTTCACTTTTTTAAGATTTTTAGTAGTCATAAAGACTTTACCAGATGAAAATCCAGTAGTTTTAGATATTTCATCATTGCTTTTTCCAAGTTTAATTAAATTAGAAACATTTAAAAGAGAAATAATTGATGAACCAATAAGATTAATGAGCGTTACAGGTTCTGCTCCTTTGAGTCTTAAATCTCTATATATTTTTATCGCCTTTTCTTTGTTTCCGTCGATTAGGCTATTCAAAATACCAAAAATATCATCTTCAAGTTCAGCTGAACAGATTTCAAAAACATCATCTAATGTAATATTGTTTCCTTTATATAAAATAAGTTTATTAGCTTCGTTTACAAAGACATTTAAATCTTCTTTTGCTCTAAAAACGAGTTCTTCTTTCGCTTCATCAGAAATTGAAATATTTCTCTTTTTAAAATAATCACTAACAAAAACTGGCCAATCTTGTTTTGTAATTTCTTTAAATTCTAAAATTTTACCTGAATTTTTTGTATATTTAACAATTTCATTATCTGGATCAAGTTTTTTTGCATTAATAGTGAATATAATCGTATTTTCATTAGGTACATTAACTATTGAATTAACAAGTTCAGAATATTCTTTTTTATCGAAAAATTTATTTTTAGGATTTTTCTCTTCTAAAAAATATGCGTTACTTGCAATGATGATTTTTGTATCTCCTGTTAAAGACATTTGATCGTATTCATCGATTAAATATCCGATATTATTTTCTAGTAAATCAATTCGAGTAATATTATCTGTATCATCAAAACTATCACGAATGATTTTTTTAATACGATTTTTAATTTGTAAGTCTTGTGTGCCAAATAATATATAAATCATACGAATATTTTATCATGTTAAACGAAAAATTTATATTTAATCGTTCCTTCTAAATCAGTTCTTCTTATTTTTATTTGATATTTCTCTAAAGTTCTTAAAACTTCAATATTTGGATGACCATAAGAGTTATTAACACCACAACTAATAATTGCTTCTTGAGGCGAAATTAATCGAATAAATTCATCTAAAGAACTAGTGTTAGAACCATGGTGCCCTACTTTTAAATAATCAATATTTAGATTTGGATTATCATTAATTATTGCCCTTTCTATTTCTTTTGGAGCATCTCCAGTAAATAAAAAAGTATAATCATAGATTTTAGTATAAAGAACTAATGATTTAGAGTTTTCATCAGTCGCTACATCTTTATATTTATTTAAATTTTGAATATATATTTCATCACTTTCATATTCATAAAAATTGTTATAATCAATCACTTCATCAACTAAAAAATACTTTTTTAAGCTATTTAAAGCATAATAATGATCCATGTCGTAATGTGAAATATACACTTTATTAATTTTATAAATTTTATTTTGCCTGAAATATGGAATCAAATTTTCAGTTGCTAAATCTCGATAAATCGAGCCACCTGTATCTATCAATATATTCTCATTTTTAAGCCTAATTAAGGCTGAATCTCCTTGACCTATATTAATAAAAGAGATCTCAACGCTATTAAATCTTTCAAAGGGAACAAAATGACAAAATCCAAACACAAATATCAATACATAATTAATAACTTTTGCTTTTATATTGCCTACTTCTGCAAGATAAATTAATGCGATTATTAAGCTAAAATATAAGACTAAAGTATATTGATTTAAAAAAGGACCATTTATATTAAATGTATGGATATTTATTAAGTTTAAAAAGTCATAAAATGTATTTAAAATTGATTCCATAAATGAAAATTTCAATAAAAATACTGAGGGAAACACTACTATTAGGATATATTTTATGATTGGTGATATTATGAGATTTATGGAAATATTAAATATATTAAATGAATAATTTATTGAAAGATTAAAAGGAATCAAAATCAGAAATACAATCAATGAACTAAATAATTTTCTAAAAATTTTCCTTCTTCGATTTAACAGCGTTGAAGAAAAGTATAGTAAAAATGATATACTCATTCCAATTTGCATAGAAAGTTCACTTAAAGCATATTTATTAAAAATAAGAATGATTAAATAAACTATAGATTTTGTTTCTAGTGTGTCTAGATTTAAATTCTTCTTCTCTTTAATTAAATGAACGGTCTTACTTATAAAAATTCTTATAAACGTAATACTAAATAAATTTAGCAAGAACCATGGGATAAACAAAATATAAGTTACAATCTTTTCATGTTCTTTCTTTAAGAATTTAGCTAATAAATTCTCAATCAAACTATATAATCCACTTATATGGAGCCCTGAAAGAGCAATTAAAATGAATGATCCAGAAATTCTTAGTTCTTTAGTTAATGAATCGTCATAAGATATTTCACCAAATAACAAACTTTTAACTAGTACTTTTGAACTTGTTGATTCAAATTGATTGATAATTTTATTTTTGAATTCGCACGCATCAAATGGAAAATTAAAAATTCTCTCAATGGAATTTACATAAATTTGCCTTTCAATTCCTCTTTCTTGTAGATATTTTTTAAAATCAAATCCACTTTCTAAAACTGGTTGGCCCTTATAATCAGCAAAATTTCCATTTAACTTAACGATATCCAAAATATCAATTGATGTATCATCTGATTTTACATAGATTTTTTCGATTCCATCAAAAGCAATAAAATAGCTATCTTTCTTTTTAATAACTATTGCGTAAAACGAATCCGAAGATTGAAAAGTCTTAAAGTTTAGATTTCTAATAATTAAGAAAAGTACGAATATAATGAGCAAAAATAATAAGAATTTTTTATCATTTTTATATCTTTTTAATGCAAAATAGCATGCCAGCCCAAGAAAAACCAAAGAAGCGAAAAAGGTACTTGGGCTGACTAATGTATATGAACTAATTATGATTAATAAAATCAAAAATAGTTTCATCTTTAATCATGTAAATATATGTAATTCTTTACTTTTGCAAATGTAGCATTGCCTATTCCACTGACATCCATAATCGATTCTAACGTGTAAAAAATGCCATTATCATTTCGATATTGAATTAAAGCGCTTGAAACAGTATCGCCAAATCCACTTACTCTCATGAGCTCAGTTTTATCTGCTTCGTTTACATTAACTTTAGAAATGGCGTTTTCACCACAAACATCAGTTACATCGTATTTTGGAGCTATATAATACTCCATGTTCTTTTCAACGATTGTATCAGCAAAATAGCATCTAGTATCGGCATTACTGTTTGCTCCTCCTGCTTTTTCAATCAAATCAGCCATTGTGCTACCTTCTTCTAATATATAGTTTCCTGGCTTGACAACTTCTCCACTAATTCCAATAGTCATTCTGTTGCTATCATCAACTAGTGTGGATGGTGCGGCTGTAGATGGATTAACGATCTGTGGAATAAAAGTAAATGCACAAATACCAATGATTGTTGCAATACATACTCCAATAATAATTTTGATCATAAAAAAACTCCTTTCACTAATACAAGGAGTTTCAATACGGAATTCTTCCGAAAAATTTTTAAAAAGTTTAATTTTGTGACAAAAAATTGAATTTTACTATTTAAAAGCGACAATTCTTATGTCATATGGAGAATTTGCCTTAACAGTGACTTCATCTCCAACCTTATGTCCTAAAAGTGCTAAACCTAATGGGCATTCATTACTAACTTTAAGATTTTTAGCATCTGAAACAGGATCTGCTTCAATACTTGAAACGATTTTAACAGTAAATTCTTTTTCAAGTTCTAAATCAAGATAGGTAACAACATTTGAAAGTTGAATTGTTTTACCCTTTTTTGTTTCATCAACAATTTTAACGTTTGCTAAAATGTGTTCGATTTCTTTAATTCTACCTTCGATTTCAGCTTGTTTATTTCTTGCAGCATCATAATCGGCGTTTTCTGATAAGTCGCCCATTGCTCTAGCGTTTTGTAATGCTTCAATAACAGCAGGTCTTTCGACATCGATTAAATTTCTATATTCAGCGTTTAATTTATCTAAACCTTCTTTTGTTAATACAAATTCTTTATTTACAGCCATAATTAATACCTCTTTTTTGCTTTCAAATTATATCAATAAATTATTATATTTAAAACATTTTATTGTTTTAATCTTTAATTTCTTGAATTGTAGGGTCATCGTTGTATGCATCAAGGACTTCTTGTGCCTCAGCGAGCTCTTCTTCATCAGTAACTTCAAATAGTTCATCACTATCATCTGTATACTTCATTACAAAGACATCATCTGGATTTCCTTTATCATAAACAAAAACATATTGAGCATTTCTTTCTTCGTTTTCATAAGTGAATAAAATGTTCATTAAATATTCTTTACCTTCTTCATCATAAATTACGATTTCATCGTTATTTTTTGGTTCCATTTGCTAAACTCCTTAAATAATCTTCTAAGATAACAACAGCTGACATCATATCTATAATTTTCTTGATTTTTTCTTCTTTTAAACCTTCATCTTTTAGTCTTTCACGGGCTTCTATTGTTGAATAGCTTTCATCCCAATAAACGACATTTAAATTTGGCTTAACTTTTAAAATATCTGCCATAAAACGTCTAACTGATTCACATCTATCTCCCTCGACTCTTCCTTCTAAGCGCAATGGGAGACCAATAACGACATTTTTGATATTCTCAATTTCTAAAATATCAATTAAATGTTCACGTGCTTTTTTATAATTTCCTTTTTCAAAATTATAATTTTCACGTGGATGAATAATTCCTAAAGAATCTGCTACTGCGATTCCTAAAGATTTTGTTCCAAGATCTAATCCGATATATTTTTCCATTAACCTAAAATTAAATCCTTTGAAATTTGATTAAGTTTATCAAGAGAGGCGACACTTCCTTGAGCAAGTTCTGGTTTTCCACCACCATTACCACCTAAAACTCCTGTAATCTTCTTAACGATATTTCCTGCTAATACTTTCTTTTCGATATTTGATTTAGAAACGCTAACAAGTAATGGATGTTTTTCACCATCTTTGCCAATTAAAACAAGTACATAGTCTTCAACTTTTGATTTAACTTCATCGATAATATTCATCATGCCTTCACGGCCCAAATCATCAAAATATCTAACTGCAACGCCATTATTTTTAATTTCTTCTAATATTGAAGCAACTTTGAAATTAGCGATTGTTTTCGTTAATTTATCAACTGTATTCAATAATTCTTTCTTTTCGTTTAAGAGCACTTTACTACGAGTTAAAATTTCTTTTTCTGATTTAGCTTCGATGGTTGATTTAATTTCGCTTAATAAATCTTCTTTTGATTTTAAATATTCATAAGCTGATAAGCCTGTGGTTGCTTGAATTCTTCTAACTCCACTTGCAATAGCTTCTTCACTTTGAATGACAAATACACCAATATCAGCAGAATTCTTGACGTGATTACCGCCACAGAATTCTTTAGAAGTATCACCAAATGTGACTACTCTAACAACATCACCATATTTTTCACCAAATAAAGAGATTGCACCTACTTTATTAGCTTCTTCAATTGGAAGAACAAGTGTCTTTTCTTCGATTTTTTGAGCAATATATTCATTTACTTTCTTTTCAATTCTTCCCAATTCAACAGAAGTAAGTTTTCTTGTAAATGAGAAATCGAATCTTAAGTAATTTTCATCAACATAGCTACCTTTTTGTTTGCATTCATCACCTAAAACTTCAATTAATGCAGATTGTAAAAGGTGTGTTCCTGAGTGATTCTTTGTAATTGCAAAATGCTTTGCATGATCAACTTTTAAAGTCAATTTATCACCAGTTTTAATTTCTCCATAAAGCAATTTAACGTGATGTAAATGTTGTTTATTAGGAGCCTTAATAACTTGACTAACTAATGCTTTTGCATCACTATTTTCGACTTCACCAGTATCAGCAACTTGACCACCCATTTCAGCATAGAATGAGGTTTTATCGAAGATAATATCGCCTTCATCATCGATTGAATCTACTTTTACTCCATCTTTGAAAACACCGATAACAGTCGCATTAATATCGCTATCATCATATGTATATTCACTAGGAATTGCAAATTCTAATAAATCTTTTGATTGCTTATTGAAAGATTCAATATTTTTACGTGAGGCTCTTGCCATTTCTTTTTGATGATTTAAAGCTACTTTAAAACCTTCTTCATCGACTGAAACACTAGAATCAGCACAAATTTCTTTTGTAAGTTCAATTGGGAATCCATATGTATCATAAAGTTTAAATGCATCATCTCCAGAAAGTGATGATTTGCCTTCGATCATTCCTTTTAAGATATTTTCACCAACTGTAAGTGTTTTAATGAACTTTTCTTCTTCGTTTTTAATTGTTTTCATGATTTGTTCTTGCTTTCCAACTAAATATGGATAGTAAGGTTTCATTACTTCGACAACAGCTTCAACTAATTTATATAAGAATGGTTCATATAAACCTAATTTTTGTGCATATCTACATGCTCTACGTAGTAATCTTCTTAAAACATATCCTCTTCCTTCATTTGAGAAAGTTTCTCCATCTGCTAAAGCAAATGTACATGTTCTAATGTGATCAGCAATAACTCTATATGGCATTAAATAGCCGTTTTCATATGGTTTATTGCATAATTTTTGGGTTGCTTTGATAATTGGGAAGAATAAATCTGTTTCAAAATTTGTTTCTGTTTCTTGAATAACGCAACAAATTCTTTCTAATCCAGCACCAGTATCAATGTTTTTATGTGGTAATTCTTTATAATTTTCTCTAGCAACACCATTTACAGCATTAAATTGTGAGAAAACGATGCCCCAAATTTCAACATAACGATCATTTTCCATATCTTCACGTAATAATCTGTCTCCGATATGATTTGGATCGTATTTTTCGCCTCTATCAAAGAAAACTTCTGTATTTGGACCACAAGGACCTTCACCAATTTGCCAATAATTGCCTTCTAATGGGACTAAATGGTCTTCTGCTAATCCTGATTTAATCCATAAATCTCTAGTTTCTGAATCATCTGGATGATAAGTAGCATAGATTTTTTCTTTTGGAAGGCCAAAGTACTTCTCACTAGTTAAAAGTTCATATGCCCATGGAATAATTTCTTTTCTGAAGTAATCGCCGATAGAAAAATTACCTAACATTTCAAAAAATGTGTGATGTCTAGCTGTTTTTCCGACGTTATCAATATCATTTGTTCTAATACATTTTTGAGCATTTGTAATTCTCTTTGATTCTGGAATTTCACTTCCATCAAAGTACTTCTTTAAAGCTGCAACACCAGCATTAATCCATAGTAAAGTTGGATCATTATGAGGAATCAAACTTGCGCTTGGTTCAATAACATGTCCTCTTTCCTTAAAGAAATTTAACCATGTATTTCTAATTTCTTGTGACGTCATATATTTCATATTCTGCCCTCCTCTAATAAATAAAAAGTCCTAGAAAAAATAATTCCTAGGAACGAAATTTGTATTTTCGCGGTACCATCCTAATTCTTAAAATAAGCACTTAATTAATGAACTTAACGCGTTCAACGGGCTGTTAACCTTTTTCTACGGGAATGGCTCACTAATCATTTGAATGAATGCTTTCACCAACACATTCTCTCTAAAAAACAAATTGATTAATTTATTTCCAGCAATATTTTACATTTTTAATGTAAATATGTAAATAACGACTTAAACTAATTATCTACTAGAAAACTACTAGTAAACTACTACTTTTCTACTTTTGATATAATTTAATAGTTTTTAAGCTTGTTTTTATAATAAACCTTATCGATTAATCCACCGCCTAAACATCTATCCTCTAAATAGAAAACACAAGCTTGTCCAGGGGTCACTGCTTTATAAGGTTGGTCGTAAATTAACTTAATATCACCATTTTCAAGGTTATAAACAGTAACACCTTGATCTTTTTGCCTATATCTAAATTTGACATTAATGTGGGTTCCATCTTCTATCTTTCCATTAAACAGATTGATGTTATTTAAAACACATTCATCACTAAATAAATGTTCATCTTCACTGCCACTTGCTACATAAAGAATATTATTTTTAACATCCTTGCCACATACAAACCAGCCTTGTTGAGGAAGGCCATTTATACCACCAATACCTAATCCTCTTCTTTGACCTAAAGTATAATACATGACTCCATCATGCTTTCCTAAAATAGTTTTAGTTTCAATATCGACGATATTGCCCTTCTTTGCGGGAATATAATTCTTTAAAAATTCCTTGAAATTTCTTTCCCCAATAAAGCAAACACCAGTTGAATCTTTCTTATCTTCAACGCTTTCAAGATTTAATTCGTGAGCAATCTTTCTAACTTCACTCTTTTGTAAATCTCCAAGAGGGAAAAGGCACGAACTTAATTGTTCATAGCTAATTTGACTTAAAAAATATGTTTGATCTTTGTTTAAATCAGCTGCTTTATACATATAGCTAATGCCATTTTTGTCGATTCTTTTCGCATAATGGCCCATTGCTATACAATCACAACCATTTTTCTTTGCAAAATCTAAGAATGGTCCAAATTTAATATATTTGTTGCAGAAAATATCAGGATTTGGTGTTCTACCCTTCTTATATTCATCAAGAAAATAAGTAAAAACATAATCCCAGTATTCTTTTACGAAATCTATTCTCATCATTGGAAGTCCAAGCTTTTCTGCGACTTTACATGCATCTAAATAATCTTGTTCTTGAGGGCACATATTGTTATTAAGTGTTGGGTTACCTAAAAAATCTCCATTTGCTATGGAATCCCAGTTTCTCATGAAGCAACAAATCACTTCATGACCTTGTTTTTTTAGAAGATATGCTGCAACAGCACTATCAACTCCACCACTTAATCCAATCATTACTTTCATAATTAAAAACCAAGCTCTTTGCTATCAATTACAAGAGTATAAGGGCCATCATTAACTAAATTTACTTTCATATCAGCTCCAAAAACACCGGTTTTAACCTCATAACCAAGATTTTTGAGTTCTTGATTAAAGAAATCGTAAAGTTTTGTAGCTTCTTCTGGTCTCATACAATCAGTATATGATGGTCTATTTCCACTTCTTAAATTTGCATAAATGGTGAATTGAGAAACACTTAAAATTTCTCCACAAACATCACTTAAAGAAAGATTAGTTTTACCGTTTTCATCTAAAAATATTCTAAGTTTTGATACTTTTGATGCCATTTTTGAACAAATCTCTACATTATCACCATTAGTAAAACTGACTAACAATAGATAGCCTTTACCAATTTTTGAATAGATGTTTCCATCAATTGTTACATCTGCTTTTAATACTTCTTGCAAAACAATTTTCATAATCTTTTGTATTATACAAAAAACTAACTAAAAAGTGTATAATTGATGCATGCGTAAACCATTAGCTTTTAGAATGAGACCTACTACAATTGATGAAGTCATAGGTCAAAATGATTTAATCGGAAAAAGAGGATTTTTAACAAACAGTATTAAAAATAAAATTCCAGTTTCCTTCATTCTTTTTGGTGAACCAGGAACAGGAAAAACAACAATTGCTGAGTGTTATGCTAATTCTATTGGTGCTCATTATGTTTCGCTAAATGCAGTTACATCAAATAAAAAAGAATTGATGGATGCAATTGAAGATGCAAAAAACTACGAGTGTTCTATTGTAATTATTGATGAAATTCATCGTTTAAATAAAGACAAACAAGATATTTTACTTCCTTCGGTTGAAGATGGAACAATCTATTTAATTGGTGCAACTACTGCTAATCCATATATTTCTATTAATAAAGCTATTAGGTCAAGATTACACTTACTTGAAGTTAAAAGATTGTCTCTTGATGAAGTTGTAATTGCTTTAAAACGCGCTTGTAGCGCCAAAAAAGGTTTAGACAATAAAATAAACATCACTGATGAAGCTCTTGCTGTAATCGCTTCTAAATCAAATGGAGACATAAGATTTGCTTTAAATTATCTTGAAATCTTGCAAATTACCTTTGGTGAAGAAAAAATTGATGTCAATGAAGTAAATTCAATAGTTAAAGTCACTAATTCTTCTATTGATAATGATGAAAATGGCCATTATGATGCTGTTTCAGCCCTTCAAAAATCAATTAGAGGAAGCGATGTTAATGCTGCTTTATATTATGCTGGAAGAATTTTAGCAAGTGGCGATTTAGAAGCTTTAACACGTAGATTATTAGTTACTGCCTATGAAGATGTTGGAATTGCTAACCCTTCTGCTTGCATGAGAACAAAAATAGCGATCGATAGCGCTTATACAGTTGGTTTACCTGAAGCAATTATTCCACTTGGAGTTGCCATTGTTGATTTAGCACTTTCTCCAAAATCCAAAGTTGCAAATAATGCAATTCACGCTGCTTATGATTGTGCTCAAGAAATGCCACTTGATGTTTTAGATTATTTAAGACTTACTCCTGTTAATGTTAGAGATGAAGAAAAATATCCTTATGACAATCCAGAAATGTGGATTCATATGCAATATCTTCCTGAAATTATTAAGAATTTTGAATTCTACGTTCCTAATTTAGATGCTAAAGCAGCTTATGAAAAATTCTTAAATGAGCAATATAAAATAATTAAGCAAATCGAAAGATCAAATAATTTGCCTCTATTAAGAAAGAAATATACTAAAAAATAATTAAATGCTCACAAAGAAAAAGCTGGAATTAATCCAGCTTTTTTAAGTTTATTGATTTAATTAGCCATTGAAAGTTATATTAAATACAGTTGTATTGTTATTAAGCGCAATATCACCGGTTTGGTTATAGATAGTTACACCATCTCCTTCCCAGGCAATTCTTGAATTTTCCGCAAATCTAACAATTTTCATGCCGTTAGCATTATCGTTGATGTTATATAAGGCAAAATATTTTTGGTCATTTTCTTCTTCAAGATTTAATTCGATCCATTGACCTTCACCATATTCTCCTCCCCAAATCCAGGCATAGAATTTAGCGTTATCATTATAAATCCAATTTTGGTTGCAATACATGAAGTAATCGACAGTAAAAGTATCAGAATATTCAGTTAAATTGTACATACGAATACAAATTGCACTAGAACCTTCTTCAATATTAAAACCAACTTGTTTATTTGGTGAAACTAACATTTCGCCGTATTTAGAACCAGTCTTAAGTCCATAACCAAGTGTTTCTAAACCACCTTTGAATCCGTTAACGACACTATTAATATCTTCTTCTCCATCAAAATAGACAACTAATTCAGCATAATCAATTTCTGCTTCTTCATCAGGTCCTGCAAAACTATAACCTGCAGCAGATTTAATTGAAAATTCACTATATGTATCTTCAACTCCGTTTAAATAAGAAGCAACACTTTCTGTTGGATAATCTTTTTGGTAAGGTGGTAATTCATTAGGTTGAAGTCCGATAATAACACCAGAATCCATATTTTGTCCAATCGTTACAATAAATTGAGAATTTAACGAATAATACATGTACATGCCACTTTCTTCTGTTGAATAGGTAAAGTTTTCACTATCATCTAACATAGATTTAAAATGATTGAAAAGAGCTGCTGTTGTTACTTCTGCTGGAGGAACGACTAAGAAAGCTACGCCACCATCTTCAGTTAATAACATATATTTTGCATTATCATATGTAAAAGAAGGAACAGGATCTGTAATTGAATAATTTGTTATAAAACTTGCTATTGCTTCTGAAGGATATTCATCATCTTCAGCTGGAATATCATTCTTCATAATTGAAACAGAAATTGCTTTACTGTCAGTGACAAGTTGAGCTGAAATTATAATTTCAGCATTACTATACCATTTAAAGGTTTCATTATAAGTAAATGTTGTTGCAAGTGTTTCAGTGTAACTAGCATGGGCAGTGGTTGCTTCTTCTAAAGTATTAAATAAACAACCAACAAAGAAAACATCACCATCAGAATAATCATAATAAGTAGCCGCACCATTTAATGCAGGAACACTACTTGTGGTGCATCCTATAGAGGTTAAGAATGCGCTAATTTTATCTGCTGGCCATGAAGTACCTATGTCAGGAGTTTCTCCACCTTTTGAAGTAGCATTAAATTGAGCTGTATAAACAGCATCTTCTGTGGCGGCAACTACTTCTGGATCCCAACCACTAAATGTATATGTATAGTTCTCATCTTCTGGTTTTGTTGGAGTTTCACCATCATATGTTGGGATTGTGCCTTCTTCAACATTTTCATCAGTTTCTAAAACTGAACCATCATAATTCTTCCATGTAATCGTATATTTATGGACTTTAGCGGTTGATGTAAATTGAGCTGTATAAATAGCATCAGCTGAAGCAGCAACTACTTCTGGATCCCAACCACTAAATGAATAAGTATAGTTTTCATCTTCTGGTTTTGTTGGAGTTTCGCCATCATATGTTGGGACTGTGCCTTCTACAACATTTTCATCAGTTTCTAAAACTGTTCCATCATAATTCTTCCATTTAATCGTATATTTATGGATTTTAGCGGTTGATGTAAATTGAGCTGTATAAACTGCATTTCCTGCTGCAGCAACTACTTCTGGATCCCAACCACTAAATGAATATGTATAGTTTTCATCTTCAGGTTTTGTTGGGGTTTCACCATCATAAGTTGGGACTGTACCTTCTACAACATTTTCATCGGTTTCTAAGACTGTTCCATCCCAGTTTTTCCATGTAATTGTATATTTATGGACTTTTGCAGTTGATGTAAATTGAGCTTTATATGTAGCATCAGCTGAAGCAGCAACTACAGTTGGACTCCATCCACTAAATGTATAAATGAAATTATCGTCTTCTGGTTTTGTTGGAGTTGTGCCGTCATAAGTAGGAACAGCACCTTTTTTAACGCTATCAGTTTCTAAGACTGAATCGTCATAATTTACCCATTTAATCGTATAAGATGGGATTGGAGTTGCTCTAAATGTTGCTGTATATGTTGCATTTGCAGATGCAGCAACAACTGTTGGTGTCCAACCACTAAATGCATAAGTGTTATTAGCATCTTCAGCTCTTGTTGGAGTTGCACCATCATAAGTAGGGACAACACCTTTTTTGACTTCTCTATCTGTTTCTAAAACTGTTCCATCCCAGTTTTTCCAAGTGATTGTATATGTTGGAATTGGAGTTGAGGTGAAAGTTGCTGTATAAACAGCATCAGCTGCAGCTGCTACAACAGTTGGAGTCCATCCACTAAATGTGTAAGTGTTATTAGCGTCTTCTGGTTTTGTTGGAGTTGCGCCATCATAAGTAGGAACAACACCTTTTTTGACTTCCCTATCAGTCTCTAAAACTGTACCATCATAATTTTTCCATGTAATTGTAAAAGTTTCATCGACTTGTGAAGGTGGATTATTATCGCCACCTTGTCCTCCACCATCAGCAGGAGCATCACAACCTGCTAACGAAAAAGCACAAAGAAGTGAAAGTATTAAAATTTTCTTTTTCATATGAATTCCTCTTTTCATTAAATATAGCATATTTAATACGATAGTAATCTATTTTTCTTAATTTAGTAGATAATTAGTTGTTTTTTAGTAATTTTTTGGACAAAAAAACTAGAAATTTGATTCTAGTTTTTTGTCATTCGCAATTATTAAAGTATTGCAGTTAATAATTGTTTATAGGAATTAACATCAAGTGAAGCACCACCAACAAGAGCTCCATCGATATCTTTTTGTGTTAAATAACCTTTAACTGAAGCTGGTTTAACGCTTCCACCATAAAGGATTCTAATTTTGCTGGCAACTTTTGCTCCATATAAACCTTTTAAGACTTTTCTAATAAAACCACAGACATCTTCAGCAATTTCTTCTGATGCGTTCTTTCCGGTTCCAATTGCCCAAATTGGTTCATATGCGATAACAACTTTAGCTGCTTCTTCTTCACTTAAATCTTTAAAGCCAGCAATAATTTGTTCTTTAACAAATGATTTTGTATTACCAGCATCATATGTAGCTTCTGATTCGCCACAGCAATAAACTGGGACAAGACCATTAGCAAGTAAAGCTTTAATTTTTAAATTGCATTTTTCACTTGTTTCGTTGTCATATTCTCTTCTTTCAGAGTGACCGATTAAGCACCATCCTATGTTAAGTTCTTTTAACATAGGAATTGAAACTTCACCAGTATATGCACCATGATCTAACCAATGGCAATTTTCAGCACCAACAATAAGTGAATTCTTTAAACTTTTCTTAACAACTTGTAAATCAACTGCTGGAACACAAACACCCATATCAACTTTATTAGCTCTAGCTAATTTTGATAAGCCCATTTCTTTTGCAGCATTACAAAATTCTAATGCTTCAGATGGGGTTTTATTCATCTTCCAGTTGCCTAATAACAATTTTCTTCTCATATTAATTAACCAATAATATCGATTCCTGGTAAATGACCATCGTTTTCGATCATTTCAAGTGAGGCACCACCACCAGTTGAAACATGGCTGAACTTGCTTGCATAACCAAATTCTTTAGCTGCTGCAGCACTATCACCACCACCAATCACTGAGAATGCACCTTTATTTTCTGTGATAGCTTCACAAATTGCTTTTGTACCAGCTTGATATGCTTCTTTTTCAAAAACACCAGCAGGACCATTCCAGAAAATTAATTTTGCTTTTGCGATTTCAGCTGAATAAATTTCTCTTGTTTTTGGACCGATATCTAAGCCTTCAAAACCTTCAGGAATATTTCCTTCAACAATCTTAACTTCAGTTGGATTATCAAAATCGTTAGCTACGACACTATCAACTGGTAATAAAATCTTGCCTGAAGCAAAACATTTTCTTGCATAATCTAATTGATCTTCTTCACATGGAGATGTACCAATTTCTTCGCCTAATGCTTTTTTAAATGTATAAGCCATTGCTCCACCAATTAAAATCTTGTCGCATTTTTTAAGTAAACTATCGATAACTTTGATCTTATCTGAAACTTTGAAGCCACCTAAAATTGCTAAATATGGATGGACATCACCTTTAACACAAGCACCTAAATTGGAAACTTCTTTTTCCATTAAATAACCTAAAGCAACTGGTTTTCCAGCATTCTTTAAGACTTCTGGGACACCATATGTTGAAGCGTGAGCTCTATGTGCACTACCAAATGCATCCATAACAAATCCATCAACTAAACCAGCCCATTCAGCTGAAAGTTCAGGATTGTTTTTGCTTTCGCCTTTTTCATATCTTGTGTTTTGAACAAGTAAAACTTCTCCTGCTTTTAATGAAGCAACTGCTTTTGCTAATTCTTCGCCTCTTGTAGCACCACAGAATTTAACATTAACTCCTTGAAGGTGTTTTGCTAAAACTGGGCAAACAAATTCCATGTTGTTTTTAGCTTTTTGTTGAGCAATTTCTTCATCTGTTGCTTTTCCCCAATTAACTTTTCCTAAGTGGGACATTAAAACTAAAGCAGCACCTTTACTTAATAAATATTTGATAGTTGGTAAAGCAGCGACGATTCTATTATCATCTCTTACTTCGCTTCCTTTTAAAGGTACGTTAAAGTCAACTCTAACGAGCAATTTCATACCTTCAAAAATATTCATTTTTTCGATTGTATTCATATTTTTTCCTTTCGTTAAAAAATGGCCATATCAAGCTAGATAATGGCCATAAAATTTAGTTTAAATACTATTTGATTTCAGCAAAGTATTTGATTGTACGAACCATTTGGCTTGTGTATGAATTTTCATTATCGTACCAAGAAACAACTTGGACTTGGAATGTATTTTCATCAATCTTTGTAACCATGGTTTGTGTTGCATCAAATAATGAGCCATATCTCATACCGATAACATCACTTGAGACGATTGGATCTTCGTTGTATCCGTATGATTCATTAGCAGCTGCTTTCATAACTGCGTTAATCTTTTCAGCTGTGACATCTTGACCTTTAACAACGGCAACTAAAATTGTTGTTGAACCTGTTGTGACTGGAACTCTTTGTGCACTACCGATTAATTTACCATTTAATTCAGGAATAACTAATCCGATTGCTTTTGCAGCACCTGTTGAGTTAGGAACAATGTTTGCAGCTCCTGCTCTTGCTCTTCTTAAATCACCTTTTCTATGTGGTCCATCAAGAATCATTTGATCGCCTGTATATGCGTGAACTGTTGTCATGATACCACTTTGAATTGGGAATGCATTATTTAATGCATATGCCATAGGAGCTAAGCAGTTTGTTGTACATGAAGCTGCTGAGATGATTTGATCTTCTTTTGTTAATGTTTTTTCGTTAACACTGAAGACGATTGTCTTTAAATCGTTTCCTGCTGGAGCAGAAATGACGACTTTCTTAGCACCTGCATTAATATGTGCCATTGCTTTATCTTTCTTAACATAGAAACCTGTACATTCTAAGACAACATCAACACCTAATTCTTTCCATGGAAGGTTGTTTGCGTCTGGAATAGCATAAATTGTGATTTCTTTGCCATCAACAGTGATTGATCCTGGTTCTAAAACTGTCTTCTTATCTTCTGCTAAGACTGGTTCTTTTGAACTAACACTGTGTTTTGCTTCTCCGATATAACCAGCATATCCACCTTGTGCTGTATCATATTTTAATAAATTTGCTAACATCTTTGGGCTTGTTAAATCGTTAATAGCGACGATTTCATAACCTTCTGCGTTAAACATTTGTCTAAATGCAAGACGTCCGATTCTTCCGAATCCATTGATTGCAACTTTAATTGCCATAATAATAAATTCCTCCTTTAGAATTTTACCGGTAATATTCTATAACATTTAAATTTTAATTTAAATAAAAATGATTGTGCGTGAACGAAAAGTGCAAATTTAATAAAACTTTGAATAATTTTGACCAAAAGTTTGCAAATAAAATCTTATTTTTTATCAATTCTCAACAAGATTATTTCTTTAAATAATTTTGAATGGTTAGTCTTGATTAACTTTAAAAAGCAATCTATTATTTAATTACGTTATAACGGAGGCCAAAAAATGAAATTAAGAGTTAATTCAGATGCTTGCATCGGTTGCGGACTTTGTGTTGGTACATATCCAGACACATTTGAATTCGATGATGAAGGCAAAGCAAGAGTCATCGCTGAAATCGATGATGCTTCAGGTGATGAAGCAATGGCAAACTGCCCAGTCGGAGCAATTGAAGCTGAATAATCATTTCAAAAAAATAAAAGAGGTCACGCGGACCTCTTTTATTTTACTTGTAAACCTTCTCTAACAAGAACCTTAATGGTTTATATGCGACAAATGTAACTGCGATAACTATCGCATTTTTAATTGCATTAAATGGTAACAATAATATTGCAAGTCTGATATCACTATCATTTGTGATTCCCCAATGGAAGATAGTATCAAAACTATTAGCAATATAGCCATCATCAAGGCCCCACAACCATTTATAAAATGGGAAAATCGTATATAAATTAACAACTGATGAGAAGAAAAGTGTTGATAATAATCCTGTTCCAATTCCGATAATGGCACCTTTTAAAGTTCTGTTAAATTTATAAATAATAGATGCAGGTAAAATTAATGCTAATGAATACATAAGATCACCAAGCTCACCAATACCCATTGTTGAAGTCATTGGAAGCTTAATAATCGTTTTTAAAAGTAATTCAAAAACACCAATAATAGGGCCACTAGCCAAACTCGACAATAAAATAGGAATATCATCAAGATGGATCTTCATAAATCCAGGTGCCACAAATGGCAAATTGAATTGAAATACAGGTACACAATATAAAATTGCTGCTAAACCACCGAAAATAGCGGTTTGTGTAATGTAATTAATAATTTGTTTTGAAGAAATTTTATGTTTGTGAGGTTTGTTAACCTCTTTTTGCTCAACTTCTTCAACTATTTCCTCGTTTTCCATAAATAAAAGGACCTCCAAACTTCAGGTCCATAAAAAGAAAATCACTTCTTCCATCCAGACTATACTGTTGCCATAGGAATTTCACCTATTCTTGATTTCTCTCGCGGGGTTTTACCGCCAATAAGGAATTTCACCTATCCCTGAAGTAACTTAATTATATTACAACACTTCGAAAAATAAAATAATTTGCATCAAAGTGGTTTCTTAGAAATTTCTTTGTAACTTCTTGGGAATTTATTAGTAGTTTTTTTAAGTTTAGTAACAACTAAATTAAATCTATTTTCATTTGTAAATGGCAATTCGCTTTCTTGTATAGATTCTAACTTAGAATCAAGAATCAAAAGTGCATTTTGAGCTTCATCAATTTCAGATTGATAATTCAATCCTTTGTAAGCAATTAATTTACCACCAATTTTTAAATATGGAATCGATAATTCAAGGAGAATATTGAGTTTAGAAACAGCTCTAGATACGACAAAATCAAATCTTTCACGATTATTAATATCTTTTATAAAATCTTCTGCACGAGCATGAATTATTGTTACATTTTCAAGCTTTAAAAGTGCTTTACATTTTTCTAAAAAGTTTGCTCTTTTTGTTGTAGGTTCTACTAGTAAAAAACTAGTAGATTTATAGTAGATTGCAAGTGGAATCCCTGGCAAACCGGCACCACTACCAAGATCCAAAACTAAAGAATTTGACAAATCATTATCTCTAACAATTAATAATGAATCTAAAATATTTTTTAAAATAAAATCATCCTTATTATCGTTTCTAGTCAAATTAAATTTGGAATTTTCTTCAAGAGTGAATTCCATATAACTATTTAATTTTTGAATTTGATCATCATCTAAACTCAAAAAATCTATTTTTTTCAATTGTTCTAAGTTCATATTTCTTTTAATTTTCTCAAGTTCATTACAAGAATTGAAATATCCGCAGGATTAACACCGCTAATTCTACCTGCTTGACCGATTGTAGCTGGTCTAACTTTGTCAAGTTTTTGTCTAGCTTCAATTCTTAAGCCATCCATATTCAAATAATCAATATCTTGACGTAATTTAATATTTTCTAGTTTTCTAAACTTCTCAGCATCTTTTCTTTCGCTTTCAATATAACCTTCATATTTAACAGCAACTTCAAGTTCATATTCACCTAGAACATCAATATCTAAATTAGGATCAATATCTAAATAATTTTTAAGTAATTTATACGATACACCATTTCTTTTTAAGATATCTTTTGCTTTAACGCCACTAGATAATCTTTCGTACCCAAGAGACATTAAATACTCATTAATTGGACTTGTCTCACCGAAATGTTTTGCATCTAAAATCTTATAAATCTCATTAATCGAATTTCTTTTTTTGTTAAATTCATCATATCTTTTTTGAGAAATTAAACCATATTTATAGCCATAGTCTGTTAATCTCATATCGGCATTATCACTTCTTAAAAGCAATCTATATTCTGCTCTTGAAGAAAGTAATCTATATGGTTCTTTAGTACCTTTAGTGATTAAATCATCAATCATAACACCAATATATGCTTCATCTCTTTTAAGAATAAATGGTTCTTCACCTCTAATAAAAAGTGATGCATTAATACCAGCCATGATGCCTAAACCGGCAGCTTCTTCATATCCGCTAGTACCACAAATTTGGCCACCAATAAATAATCCTGGCCATTTTTTGATCATTAAATTTGAAGAATATTCTTCAGTTTCAACTGCATCATATTCGATTGCGTAAGCGTATTTTAAGATCTTTGCATTTTCTAATCCAGGTAAAGAATGAACCATCAAATCTTGCACATTTTCAGGCATACTTGTTGAAAAACCCTGCAAATATATGCTATTTGTGTCAAAACTTTCAGGTTCTAAGAATAATTGATGTCTTGGTTTATCAGAAAATCTGACAATTTTATCTTCAATTGATGGGCAATATCTTGGACCAACTCCTTCAACAATTCCACCATACATAGCGCTTTCAAGTAAGTGCTCATTGATGATTTTATGTGTTTCAGGTGTTGTATAAATCAACCAACAAGGAATTTGATCTTCAATCTTTTTAAATGAATGTGTTTCATAACTAAAAGCTTGATCTTCAACATTTCCATATTGTATTAGTGCTTTAGAAAAATCGATACTTTCTTTTGCAATTCTTTGTGGAGTTCCGGTTTTCAAACGGAATAATTTTATTCCCATGCTTCTTAATGAATCACTTAATCCAACTGAAGCATTTTCTCCATCAGGACCACCAACAAATTTATGATGTCCTCTTAAGATTTCACTATTCATATATGTGCCAGTCGTTAAAACAACAGCTTTTGAATAAAACTTATGAGATTTAGTTGCTACACCAATTACTTTGTTGTCGTCATGCAAAACTTCTTTTACTTCATCTTCAACAATATCTAAGTTGTCAGTAGATTTAAGTAATTTTTGCATATTTGCTGGATATCTTTTTTTATCAGCTTGAGCTCTTAAACATTGTACTCCAGGACCTTTTTTAGTATTAAGCATCTTCATTTGTAAATATTCTTGGTCTGCAACTTTACCCATTGCTCCACCAAGACAATCCACTTCTCTTACTACTATTCCTTTTGCGCTTCCACCAATAGAAGGATTACAAGGCATATTTGCGGCCATACTTAAATTAAGAGTGATGAGTAATGTTTTATCTCCTCTATGAGCACATGCAAGTGCTGCTTCACATCCAGCGTGTCCACCGCCGACAACTATAACGTCATAATCTAAATTCATGAAAAATATTATATATTTTTTATTTGGTAAGTTTAATAACAATTTTTAAAGAAAAATAGCGTTTAACCAACGCTACCTTCCATATCCATTTTAATTAATTGATTTAATTCGACTGCATATTCCATTGGAAGCTCTCTTGAGAAAGGTTCAATAAAGCCCATAATAATCATCTGAATAGCATCTTGTTCTTTTATTCCTCTACTCATTAAATAGAATAATTGATCTTCATCTATCTTACTAACTGTAGCTTCATGTTCGAAGAAACTAGAGTTGTTTTTACATTCGTTTTTAGGAATCGTATCTGATTTAGAAATATCATCAAGAATCAAAGTGTCGCATTCAATATGTGTTCTTGAATTTGTAGCTTCTTCTTTAATTCTAACTGTACCTCTATAGTTACAAACACCACCATTTTTAACAATTGATTTTGAAATAACTGAACTTGTTGTATTTGGTGCTTCATGAATCATTCTAGCACCAGCATCTTGATATTGACCTTTACCTGCAACAGCAATTGATATACAAATTCCTTTTGCGCCAGGTTCTTTTAATATACATCCAGGATATTTCATATTGATTTGTGAACCAATATTTCCATCGATCCATTCCATAATAGCGTTTTCATAACACACAGCACGCTTAGTGACTAAATTTACGATATTATTCGACCAATTTTGAACTGTTGAGTATCTACATTTTGCATTTTTCATGATAATAATTTCAACAACTGCAGCATGTAAACTTTCTTTACTATAAATAGGAGCTGTACATCCTTCTACATAATGAACATCGCTTCCTTCATCGCAAATAATTAAAGTTCTTTCAAATTGTCCAGTCTTTTCATTATTAATTCTAAAATATGATTGAAGTGGTTTATCTAAATGAACTCCTTTTGGGACATAAATAAAGCTTCCTCCGCTCCAAACTGCACCATTTAAAGCACTAAATTTGTTGTCAGCAACAGGAACTACAGTCCCAAAAAACTTCTTGAATAATTCTGGGAATTTTTGAAGGGCCATATCGGTAGAAAGGAAAATAACACCTTTTTCTTCGACTTCTTTAAGCATATTGTGGTAAACCATCTCAGATTCATATTGAGTAGCTGCGCCACTAAGATATTTTTGCTCTTGTTCAGGAATTCCTAACTTATTAAATGTGTTTTTAATTGTTTCTGGAACCTCATCCCAATCAGTTTTATCACCTTTAACATATCTTGTGTAATATGTGTAACTATCAAAATCTAGATTAGAAACATCTGGTCCAAAAGAAGGATTTGGCATTTTTATAAATTTACGATAAGCATCAAGTCTAAATTCAAGCATCCATTCAGGTTCATTCTTTTCTTTTGAAATTGCACGAATTACATCTTCAGAAAGACCTGTACCTGTTGAAAAGATACTTTTTACATCGTCTTTAAAATCGTATTGATACTCTCTATCTTTTTTAAATTCTTCTTTACTCATTGTTTTTACCATTAATGATTGAACTTACACCTGTAAAACCGATAGTAGCACATTTAATTCTTGAAGCTTGCTTATGAGTGTTCATAAAAGCAACAAGTTCCTCAAGAACTGATTCATCATATTCTCTTTCATAAATCATATTCTCGTATTGTTCGATTATATAATTTGCTTGGTCAATAGTTTTTCCAGTAATTAAATCACACAAAATATCAGTGCTTGCTGTTGAAATTGCACAAGCGACTCCATCAAAACAAGCCTCTTTAATTATTCCATTTTCTTCCTTAATAAAGATCTTAATATTATCAATACAACTGTCACTATCCATAACAATTGTTTTGTATTCATCTTCGTTTTTTGGAGTTAATTTATGTAATGGACTTGAATAATGATCCATGATAATTTCACGCATCATATTTGTATCAATCGAAATACGCATCTAAAAAATTACCTCCATTTTTAAGTGCTTCAACAAAAGCATCGATTTCTTCTTTTGTGTTATAGAAGTAAAAACTTGCTCTTACTGTAGCCATTGTTTTTAAACGATCTTTTAAAAGCTTTGCGCAGTGCTCGCCGCTTCTAACACATATACCTTTACTATTTAAATAGCTAGCTTCATCTTGAGCAAATACATCTTTTACATTGAAAGTTATAATACCAGAATCAGCATTTTCATTATAAATAATGAGGTTTTGCAAGGTTTTTAGTTTAGAAATGGCATAATTTCTTAATTCCATTTCATATTTTTCAATGTTGTCCATACCTAAATTTTCAAGGTAATCAACAGCCGCACCAAAACCATAAATTGCACTTAAATTCATAGTGCCAGCTTCAAATTTTGCTGGCGGAACAAGGAAAGCGACATTACCACACATATCAAATCTAGCATTATCGCCACCACCAGTAAGGAATGGATCCATCTTTTCGAGTAAATTAAATTTACCATACATGATTCCGATTCCAGTTGGGCCACACATTTTATGAGCACTCATTGTTAAGAAATCACAATCAAGATCTTTAACATCAATCTTCATATGTGGGCATGATTGAGCTGCATCACAAATTAAGATAGCTCCAAATTCATGAGCAATTTTACTCATCTCTTTTATATCAATTTTATAACCAAGAACGTTTGTTATTTGAGCAATGCTAACAACTTTTGTGTTTTTAGTTATAATCTTTCTTAAATTTTCAGGGGTTGCTCTTCCGTCTTCATCAAGCTCAATATATTTAATAACTGCACCTGTAATTTCAGAGATTTTAAACCATGGAAGAACATTACTTGCATGTTCAGCTTCGGTTAAGATAATTTCATCGCCTGCTTTTAAAAATTTGAAACCATATCCATAAGCTATTAAGTTCATAGCCATTGAACAACCACTTGTAAATACAACTTCTTGTTTTTTTGCACCAATGAAATTAGCAACTTTTTCACGAACACTATCGACTTTTTTATCAACTTTAAATGCTAAATCATAATCGCCTCTATGTGAGTTTGCATTCTCTTCTTCATAATAAAATGAGCAAGCATCAATGACACTTTGAGGCTTAAATGTTGTTGCAGCATTATCAAAATAGATTAATGGAACACCATTAAAATTGGTTTTTTTACCATCTAACATTGGAAAATCTTTTCTAACTTTTAATACATCAAACATCAAAAATCTCCATTAATTCTTGCTGCAATTCTTTCAGCATCTTTTTCACTAAAATAGTTTTTTATTGGTAACAAATAACCTAAAACGATTAATCTTCTTGCTTCTTCACTAGTCAAACCTCTAGATTTGAGATAGAAAATATGATCATTATTTAAAGCGCCAATTGCAACACCATGACTTGCAATAACATCATCGCAATCAATCTTTAAAACTGGGTCTGCATGAGCCTTGCTTTTTGCATCAAAAAGAATAATTTTTGAGATTTGATGAGCTTCACTTTTGATGCATTTTTCATGAATATGTGAGACACAATTTGAAACGATTTCGCTAGTCTTTGTAGCTACCCCATATCCTTCAAAATTTGATTTAGTTTTGTTATTTAAATGATTAATCAAAATTTGATATTTTTTAAGATTCAAATCATTGCTAATTGTTGAATATCTAATATCAGATTTTGCTCCTTCACCAACTAAATGTGATTCAATATTTAATTTAGAATTTCCATCACTAAAATCAGCAAAATATACATTAAAATTAGCGGATTTTTGTGAAAAACCTTGCAAATCTAGAGTTTTTTCAGAATTTTGAAGAATTAATCTAACATTACAAACACTAGAATTTCCGACATTAATTTTAATTTTTTTATCACTATAATTTCTCAAATCAAGGTCGACATTTAAGTTATCTAAAATAGTAATTTCAAAGTCATTTTCACTACAAAAATTGAGGTCAAATTGACCTGATTCTTTAATAGTTAAAATGTTGTTTTTGACGTTACTTATTTCCATTTGCAATTACTTCTTTTGTAGCACAAACACCAAGTGAAACTTTGTTCATTGGTTGTTCTTCTTTTTCAATATTTACTCCAAATTCTTTCTTGATCCAATCATAGCCAAATTTATCGATTTTCTTATAAATTTCTGGGCCACCTTCACAAACAACTCTGCCATTAACAATGACAACTGTTCTTGTTGGTTTGACAAGTTCGAATAATCTAGCATAGTGTGAAATGATTAAGAAACCAGTTCCTTTTTCTTCGTGTTGTTTATTGATACATTCACTAACTGTGTTTATAGCGTCAACATCAAGGCCACTATCGATTTCATCAAGCATGGCAATATTTGGATTGAGTAACATCATTTGTAAAATTTCGTTACGTTTCTTTTCACCGCCGCTAAATCCATCATTAAGGTTTCTATTAAACATTTCAAAAGGAATATTGACTTCTTTACTTGCGTTATCTAAAACTTTGTAGAATTGATAAAGTGATAAACGTTTTTCGTTATGTTCGTTTATTGCTGCTTTTAAAAATTCAGATGAATTGACACCAGGAATTTCTGCTGGTGATTGAAAAGCTAAGAATAATCCTGCTTTACTTCTTTCGTTTACATCCATTTCTAAAATATTTAAGTCATCAAGGTAAATTTCACCTTCAGTGACTTTATATCTTGGATTTCCCATGATTGCGTTTAATAAAGTTGACTTACCATGTCCATTAGGACCAAGGACAGCAACAACTTCACCTTCGTTCATCTCAAGGTTTAGTCCTTTTAAAATCTCTTTTTCATCAACACTAACGTGTAAGTTTTTAATAACAAGTTTCTTCATATCGAATTCCTTCATTGCATTATTCTAAACTAATCAAAACGCATCGTAAATCAAAATGATAATTAAAATTATTTTATCTTATTTCATAGAAATAAAAATATTTGCCATTAAATTACTTTGTTTTTATAAAACAAAGGAATAAAAGAAAAATAATTGTTGTTTTCATCGCACTTATAATATAAAATTATAAGGCTATTTGCATGTACAATGTTATTTATTGAAAGGAATACTATATGAAGAATAGAAAGAAAGTTATTAGTCTAGCTCTCACTGCTCTTACTACAATCGCTCTTTCTAGTTGTGACAACATCTCTTGGAACAAAGAAGGTGTTATCCTAAGTTACAACTATCAAGGCGAGTCTTATAGTTTGTCAACAGACGATATTCTTGCTAAGTATGTTAACGAAGATAGAACCTCTCATGCTCAAGCATTTTATAATGCTTTATATGAAATTGTCGTTCGTTCATCATTTGAAGAAGGCGGAATCTTAAACGATTACATGGCCGATGTCGTCGAAGCTACAGAAAACACGATTTCCAATGAAAAAGAAAGCGCTGAAGAAGCTAACGAAAACTGGTACGATCACTTAACCAGTAAAGGTTATGATGAAGCCAACATGACCAATGAAGAAAAAGATAAAGAATTCTATCTTGATACTATTTATTCAGAAATGACTGAAAAGGTCGATGAAGAATTTTTAGAAACATTCAAAGCTTGGGATAGCAGCGATTTTACAGACGCTGAAGAATTAAAACTTCAAAAAGAATACAACTTACTTTGGGGTAAAGAAGGATATTTAGAAAATTATGTCCCTTACCACATTAAGCACATCTTAGTTAAGACTGAAGCTACTCAAGATTACGGTTACACTCATGGTCATATTTCAAGTGACAACGCTCATAAATTATATGAAACAGTCATGAGATTAACTGAAGGCGATCAATTTGCTGAAGTTGCAAAGAATTATTCAGATGATCCAGGTTCAAAAGACACTGGTGGCGATTACATCATGTCAGCAAGCACAGGATTCGTTAACGAATTCAAACTTGGTGCTTACACATGGGACTTACTCCTTAATAATCAATATGTTGATGGTAGCGGAGTTGGCTTAGACGCTCAATATGATGAAAAATTCGAAAATTTACACCTCCCAGAAAATGTTGAAGAAAATTTAGTTGAATTTGGTGCAACATTTATCCCTGTTGGTGTCTTAAAAAAATTAGAAGAAACAAAAGATGTCACTACATTCGGTGGTGGTAAAACAGTTTATGGTGGTGATGAAGATTACTTACCAAGAAATATCTACTTCAATAAATACTTCCAAAATAGAAACGTTGGATTTATCACTTATGAAGAAGCATGGACAACAAGTGAATTAACTGGTGGTTCAGCTGACTTAAATAACCCTAGCGCAAATGCAGCTGGTTATCATAAGAGATTAGATAACATTAGTGGAAACAATGTATTCTCAGATATCGATGATACAGGTCACTACACAACAAAAGGAACAGCATCTTCAATCGAAGGCGTTTCAGCAGATAACTTTGTTGAATACACATTCAAAATTAATGGTGCTCCTGTTACAAAGAAAATCTTAGTTGATAACGAAAAGAATCCAATTCTTGTCGTTAGAAACAAAGAAAGTTCCGGTGGTATCCACTTTATAGTTATTGAAAGATCAGGCTTTGATACAACTGATGTCAATTTCCCTAACACAATCGCAAATTACACATCACAAGGTTTATCAACAACTGAAGCTGAAAAATTCAAGACAACCTTAGAAGAATACTTTGCTCCAGAAGATCCAAAGAACGTTAACGCTCTTGATCCTGAAACAATGAGACCTCAATATCTTGAATCATTCCCAAATGTTCCTACTACATTACCAAATGGCAAAAAAATGTATGTTCCTAAGAAAACATACGTTCAATCAAATTACATCACAGCAGAATCATTTGTTGACTACACATATGATACATATGCTGATAAACGTAAGAATATTGATGACGCTCTTGAAGAAAACGTCACAACTTACAACAAATATTATTGGTTAAACAAAGATACAAACGGCAACTTAAGAATTAAACTTAATAAGTTAAATAACGTTGACGTTCAAGCTATCGTTGATAAGTACGTCGCTATCCAATTAAAAGATAAAGAAATTAGTAATACAAAAACTCTTGAAGACAGCTGGACAGCTTATGACAACCAAATCAAAGCTCAAACTGAAGAAAGAATGTACTACTTATTACCTGAAATCTTAGCAACAAACTTTGGTGATGCAAGCCTTTATAAAGAAGGTGGCGCTGGTTATAACACCAAGTACGATAACATCGATGCAGGCAAAAGCTCTGCAATCTATTTAGGATAAGGAGGGAAAAGTCATGAAAAAGAGAAACGCTTTATTCGCATTCGGCGCTACAGCATTAATGTTACTTTCTTCCTGTGATAGAATTACCGCCTATCCTACAAATGGAGATGAAGCTTTAACCGATACAAAGATCGTCTTAGATCACAACACATTAGACACAATTTATGATGCAATTAGATCAAGTTCATCATATTCTTCTGATGTTAAGAATTTACTTGCTGTCAGCATTGCTGAAAAAGTCTTAGGTAAATTCGAAATTCAAGCTGATTCATCAAAACAATCAGGTTTCAAAGTTACTTTGGTTGATTATGATGGTAAATCAAGCTCAGAAAAAGAAGCATTTATTGCTTCTCACAAAGCATATTTTAACTGGAAACATACCGCTTTCAAATTATCAATGGATGATGCTGCTCCTTCAGCTTCTCAATTTGAAAAGAGAATCCAAATTGTTAAAGATTTAATTGAAGAAAAAGTCGTCACAGCTTTATGGGACGAAGCAAATACTGCTACATATAAGAGAAACAATCGTTTCTATGAAGTTTTATTTGCAAGAGACATCTACAAGAAACTTTATACAATCGTTGATAAAAACGGTAACGAAGTCGATGCTGAAACAGTTCTTTATGAAAACCCAACATATCAAAAGCATTATGATTATTATGGTGCTGATGAATTATTCAATGGTTTTAAGAACGTCGACCTCACAGATCCAAACTATCAAACACATGCTGATGAATATTTAACAAATGGCTTCACTGATGGTGTTTTAATTGATAAGAAATTTAGCACAAGCAGTAAAGAAGGCATTGAAATGATTGAAAAAGTTTTACATGTCAACTACTACACTGATTATGTAAATAACTCATTACTTCCAACAATCGTTCAAAACTTACTTGTTGAACAATATATTATTCAAGAACAATACAGTGCTGTTGGTAATACTCAATCAAGAAAAGTCAATTATGTCCAAATTACTGATAACGATGCAAAGAATGGTACAAAATTCTTAAAAGAATTTGTTGGAAATTATGTCACCGGAAAAACAAGTGATGCT
>JAEEGL013294945.1_pt1 | contig 37518 bp, 34 predicted proteins | sample 9134231 | NCBI WGS metagenome assembly JAEEGL01 (sample SAMN16246548, study PRJNA631951) | gut metagenome | biome: gut microbiome; feature: rumen; material: fiber-attached | host: Bos | place: Iran: Karaj | collected 2018-10 | reverse complement strand
CTTGGATCTTGAATCGGAATATCTGGGGCATTGCGTAGGAGAGGGCGGCTATGACAGAAGTGTAAAAGAAGGCAAAACGAATATCTATTCCATAAGAGACAAATCAGACCTTCCTCACGCTACTTTACAAGTGGACCAAGAATATATGGATCGTGACCAAGCCTGGCAGGGTATAGTCATTCAATGCCGCGGCAAAGCGGACAAGTCCGTTGTGGACAGATACAAGCCCTATGTGCAAAAGTTCGTATTGGCGCAAAACTTTATCCCTTTTAAAGACATGAAGAGCATGGGCTTTTGTCGAGATATCAACGGCAACCTTCACGATATCCACAACATTCCCGCCGGCACGGTGTTCAGCGACCTTGATGTCTCGGATATAGATTTTGCCGAGTTCCCCGACTTCTCCCACATCACGGTAACGGGCTCGTTTAATTGCTCCGGCTGTGCTTCCTTTAATTCATTAAAAAAGCTTCCCAAAGGCATAAAGGAGCTTAATTGCAGCTGCTGTTCCTCGCTCACCTCTCTTGAGGACCTGCCCGAGGGCTTGGAAATCCTTGATTGCACCGGCTGTAATTCGCTCACCTCGCTCAAAGGCATAAAGGAAGGGCTAAAGACACTGCGCTGTATAGCCTGTAATTCCTTGACCGACCTTGAAGGCTGCCCCGAAAGCTTGGAAACGATTTTCTGCACGGGCTCTACTTCGCTCACTTCGTTTAAGGGGCTTAAGGAAGGAGTAAAGGAAGTCCACTGCCGCCACTGCTCGGCCTTGGCCTCGTTTGAATATTGCCCGCAAAGCGTCGAGAAACTTATCGCCAGCGATTGCACTTCGGTTACCTCGCTTAAAGGCCTTAAAGAAGGGCTGAAGGAACTTGTCTGCAGTAATTGCACTTCCTTGACCGACCTTGAAGGCTGCCCCGAAAGCGTGGACAATCTTGATTGCTCCGGCTGTGTCTCGCTCACTTCGCTTAAAGGTGCCCCGAAAGAAGTAAAGTGGCTTGACTGCCGCGGTTGCACTTCCTTACTCACCCTTGAAGGCTGCCCCAAGGGCATGACGGTTTTTGATTGCAGCCGTTGCACCTCGCTGCCCTCGCTTAAAGGTCTGCCCGAGGGGATAAAGGAACTCACCTGCCGCTATTGCAATTCCTTAACCTCGCTTGAAGGCGTCCCCGAAAGCGTAGAAATACTTGACTGCGCCCTTTGCGCCTCGCTCACTTCGCTTAAAGGCTGCCCCAAAGGCTTAAAGGAGATTGTCTTAAGCTACAACCTTGCGCTTACCTCGCTTGAAGGCCTTCCCAAAGGGATTGAGGCGGTCTATTGCGAAGGCTGTGATAATCTTAAATCCATTCCCGACTATATCCCCGATGAAATAATCTTTGGCATGGATAAGAAGAAAATCGCCGCGTGCAAGGCCAACTGGCGCGCCGAGCAAGCGACAAAGGCAAGCCCGAAGGCAAAGCGAGCGGCAGGAGAAAAGGCAGGGGAAAAGGCAGGGAAAAAGGCAGGGAAAAAGGCAGGAGAAAAGGCAGGGAAAAAGGCAAAGGCGGATAACCTTTCCCGCCTTCTTACCGATGACTTTCAAAACTCTCGCTAACCCGCAAAACCTGATTGATATTGATAAGGAAAAAACAAACAAATGTCGGTCCAATTAAAAAATATGGAAACCTTGACCCGCTATATAGAGCGCCTTATCAAAGATGTTGTCTATCAAGGGGGCAGGGTTGACGCCTTTACCGCTCCGGAGCTTCAAGACACGAACTTCGTCACCGCCCGAAAGGACAGAATCATAAAGGCGATGATTGCCCTTTGGATAAGGGACAAGGTCCGCGACTACCTTATAGGGCAGGAAGACGCTCCCTTCCTAAAGCGCCTTATAAAAGCCGAGGACGGCGACGAGGCTTGGGTTAAAGCCAAAATAAAAGGCGGCGAGGCGGTTTACTTCTTTGACGCAACCAAAGTCCCCGCGCGCTTTCGCGCCGATTTAGAGGAAATCGGCAGATACCTTCATTCCTACGGCACCGAACAAGTGGACGAGCTTTTAAGAAAGAACCGCCCCGTCCGGCTTTCTTTGCTGAAAGAAAACCACGGCCACGAAACCTTTGCCCTTGCTCTTAACGCCGCCAAAGAAAGGGAAAGAGAAGAAAAGGAAGGAAGAGAAGGGCAAAAGAAAAGGCAAAAGAAAAGGCAAGGCGCATCGCACGGACTTATGGCGCGAGCCGGACAATTTATGGCAAATCTCGGCAACAGAATCCCCCTGCTCGCCAAAGGTAAGGAAAAGCAAGACACAGAAGTCATAATGACCTTTAAAGACGGCTTTAAGGTGCTAAGGCTTCTTACCCCCGCCGCCTTGGACGAGGAGGCCAGATATATGGGGCACTGCGTCGGGCAAAGCTTTTATGACAAGTGCGTAGAGGACGGCTCGGTCCTGATTTACTCGCTAAGGGACAAGAAGGGCGAGCCTCACGCCACTATAGAGGTAAGGGACGGCAAAGTCATTCAATGCAAAGGCAAATCAAATCGGCTGTTGGTAAGCAAATACTGCCCCTATGTGCAAGATTTCGTAAAAGAGCAAAAGCTTGACCCCTCAGGCGATGTCCAAGGCATGGGACTTTGCAAGGATATCAACGGCAATCTGCATAGCATTTACAACATTCCCGAAGGCACGGTGTTTGAGAATCTTGATGTATCGGGCGTTGACTTTACCGAACTTCCCGCCTCGCTTGCCAAATGCACGGTTTTGGGGTGCTTTGATTGCCACGACTGCGCCAAGCTTACCTCTATTAAGAACCTTCCCAAAGGCATAAAGAAGCTCGACTGCCACAACTGCAAGCGCCTGCTTTCGCTGGAAGGCTGCCATAAAGATGTAGAGGTGGTTAATTGCTTCGAGTGCTTCGATCTTAAATACATTCCCGAATACATATCCGATGACGCCATCGAGTATATGTCCCAAGAGAAAATCACCGAATGCAAAGCCAACTGGCGCGCGAAACAAGCTGCGGAACAAGCGGCAAAACAAGCGGTAGAGCAGGGGATAGAGCGAGCGGCAAAGGCGGATAACCTTTCCCGCCTTATTCCCGATGAAAGGGTGCACTCTCGCTAACATATAAAAAATGTTGACAAAGGGAATAGAAACTTTTACCATACCAAGACACTTTAATTGGGGGAAAAGAATAAATGCAATCAGCCGATAGTAAACAGAAGATAAGGCTTTGCGAGGATATACACGGCAATGTCTATGATGCCCGTCGCATTCCTCCCGGAACCGTGTTTGAGAATCTTGATTTGTCGGACATGGACTTTACCGAGCTACCCAAAGTGCTGTCGACCTGCACGGTAAAGGGGTGGTTTAAGTGCTGTCGCACCGACATAAGCTCGCTTAAGAACAGCCCTAAAGTCGAAGGGACAATCGATGTCAGCGGCTGCAAGAACTTCCGCTCGTTTTACGGTCTTCGCAAAGGGGCACAGTGGATTTACTGCGCTCACTGTCCTTCCTTAAACTCGCTTGAAGGCTGCTATGGCGGCGTAAGGATAGTCAACTGCCAAGACAGCGCCATCAAATACATTCCCGACTACATTTCCGACAGAGCGATATTCGGCATGTTCAGGAAAGACATTGCCGGCTGCCGCGCAAATTGGCACGCAAAGCAAGCAATAGCGCGAGCGGTGGAACAGTGGACAGGATACGGCGAAGCAGTGGAAAGGGCGGACAATTTTGATTATTACTTCATTGATGATTTCCAAAACACTACCGCCCGCTAACTTATACTTCCCGCCAATTCCCTCTAACACCCTCTAATTCCCTCCGACATATAAAAAAATGTTGACAAAGACGACAAAAGCGTTTATCCTGCGCCAAAATATGCTTTAAAAATATGCTTTAAAAAGGGAGAAAATAAATGTTGAAAGCCTCTGGCCGTAAGGGCAAATCACTAGGGCAAAATGCCCAAACCTCCGCCTATGTCAACATAGAGGAAGAAGAGAAAAACGCGCTTAAACAAGACACCATGTTCATCATGGACCTTGGCGACGGCATTACGGTGGTGAAGCTTCTGTCATCTAAAGCTTTATCCAAAGAAGCCGAGTATATGCATCTTAGCATATATGGGCATGACAGGGTGGAAAACGGCTCAAAGCAGGTTTATTCCATAAGGGACAAGGACGGCCTTCCTCATGTCACCATTGAAGTGAAAGCCGGCGAGGTTATAGACTGTAAGGGTAAGTACAACCGCTCTATCCGCAAAAACATATACCTTCCTTATGTGCAAAAGTTCGTCATAGAGCAAAAGATTGATCCCTCTCAACTCATGGGAAAAATGAACCTTTGCGTGGATAAGCACGGCAATTTTTACGATATTGACAACATTCCCGAAAAGACCGAGTTCGACTACCTTAATGTCTCGGACAGGACTTTTGGCGAACTTCCCGCCTCGCTTTTTACCTGTAAGGTGAACAAGGAATTTTATTGTTCCACTAACAGGGTTTGTCGGGATACGCAAGGCCGCATTCACGATTTCTTTAATCTCCCCGAAGGGATTGAGTTTAACCATCTTGATGTGTCGCGCCTGGATATTACCGAGTTCCCCGCTGCCCTTGCGACTTGCACGGTAAAGGGGGATTTCAGTTGTTATCATAACAAAATAACTTCGTTTAAAAACAGTCCCGAGGTAAAGGGAGCAATTATAGCTCACCACAACAAGTACTTAAACTCGCTTGCCGGTATGAAGGAAGGAGTTAAAGGGGTTAACCTTTCTTATTGCCCCTCGCTTCCCGCAATTACCGGCATTCCCGAAGGCGTGGAGGATGTTGGTGTTGATAACTGTCCGCTCTTGCCCTCGATTAAAGACCTTCCCCAAAGCGTGAAGTTTCTTTCTTGCAACGACTGCACTTTTACCTCGCTTGAAGGCATTTCCCCAAGGATAAAAAAGATTTATTGTTCCAAGGCAATTAAAGTCATTCCTGATTTTGTCCCATATGAGGCTATGGTTCACTTTGATAAGAAGGATTTTGAGCTGGGCAAAGCTAGATGGAGGGTGAAACATAACCTTGCGACAACCAAGGACAAGACCCGTGTCTTTATCGCCGACAGGGGGCAAAAGACCTACACCCGTTAGCCTTCCGTCGGGCGTCCCCAGGGCTTACAAAGGCAACTTGCCAAAAGCGCTAAAAGACTTTACCTTTTCGCTAAGCCTTTGCGGCTTGTAAAATCCCTGCCGACCTTCGCCACGGCTTTCGCAAAGCCTTCCGCGGCACCGCCTTTGGCATAAAAAATCCCCGCCATAAGCAAAAAAGCTTGTTGACAAGGGGCAGGTTATGAGGTATAAGTCCACCTCTTTTTATTAACTATTTATTTTGGAGAAAGGTCCATGAAACGCACATTTCAACCGAGTAAGACAGTTCGCACTCGCCGTCATGGTTTCCGCGCTCGCATGGCGACTCTTGGTGGTCGCAAGGTATTAAGCTCTCGCCGTGCCAAGGGCCGTAAGCGTTTAACTCCCGAGGTATAGGGCTTATTATGCCGCGCGAGGTGACAGGCGTAGACCATGTATTCCGTCTTAAGAAACGGGCTGATTTTTTAAAAGTTTCCAAAGACGGGTTCAGGTCGTCTCGCCCTAATCTTATTTTACTTGCCAAGCGTCAGGAGAAAAGGGGGGTTATCCCCGAATATTCCTGCCGTGTCGGCTACACCACCAGCAAAAAGGTCGGTAACGCGGTCGAGCGCAATCGCTGCCGCCGCCGTCTTCGTGCCGCGGTCAGGGAATTGATGCCCCGCTTCGGCATAGACAACTATGACTATGTCATTATCGGCAAGACCTCTACCGTCACCACCCGCTACAGCTGGATAACCAAGGACTTGAGGGACGCTCTGCTCGGTATTGCCAAGGAAAGAAGCCGCAGCCTCGCGCCCTTGTCCCGCAAAAGATTTAACTTCAGATGAAAAGCTTTCTCATCGGTCTGATACGGATTTACCAAAAGTGCGTATCGCCGCTTTTCCCCGATTGCTGCCGCTACACGCCTTCCTGCTCGCAGTATGGTATAGAGGCGCTTAGGCTCCACGGCGCGCTAAAAGGCAGCTGGCTCACGATAAAAAGGATTTGTCGCTGCCACCCTTGGGGCGGCTCGGGCTACGACCCCGTCCCTTTGCCGCCTTCGCCGCCTTCGCCGACCCCTCATACGCCTTTACCCAAAGAAAGAAAAAGCTTGCCTAAAAAGGGCAAATAGGGCATAACTTGGCACACTTTTATTTTTTAACAAGGACCAAAGATGACAAAAAGAAGTGACCGCGGCGACGACACCAGCCGCAATATGATTTTAGCCATAGTGCTGGCAGTAATCGTGATTTACGGCTTTGACATGATTTTCCCCGCACCCAAGCCCGAATACACCTCCGCCCCCGCACCAAAGGCGGAAACTGCTGCTCCCTTATCGGTAGGTTCGGACATGGCAAAGCCCGCCAACCAAGTAAAGTCCGCCCACCAGGTAAAGCCCGCGCCGGACACCTTGCAAACCGAGCCGCTTTCCATCTCGGACGCTTTGGCGCAAGATGAACGCATCACCATTTCCACCCCTTCCATCAAAGGCTCGCTTCGCTTAAAGGGCGCAAGGATTGACGACATCGTCTTAACCAAGTATCGCGAAACGCTTGACCCCGACAGCCCGAACATCGTCCTTTTCTCACCCGCGGGCACTCTTGCTCCCAGATACGCCGAGTTCGGCTGGCTTGCGAATAAAGGCGGCATAGAGCTTCCTTCGTCATCGACACCTTGGAAGGTAGTTGGCAAGAATAAAGAGCTCACCCCTTCCTCGCCGCTTACTTTAAGCTGGACCAGCCCCGACGGTTTAAAGTTCACGCGCACGATATCCGTTGACGACAAATACATGTTCACCGTCACCGAAAAGGTAGAGAACACCTCAACCTCGGACCTTTCCTTAAGCGGCTACGGCTTGGTATCAAAGACGGGCGTCCCGCCGGATAGCGGCTCTTTCAGCTATGTATCTTTTGAAGGTCCGATTGCCGTCATGGACAGCACCTTAAAGGAGACCAAATACGACGCTCTTATGGAAGATAAAGAGGAAAAGTTCACCACCTCGGACGGCGGCTGGATAGGTATCACGGATAAATACTGGCTTTCGGCGCTGGTCTTTGACCAAAAGGCCAAGGAAGTGAGCGGCAACTTTACTTACCGCAATATCGGCGGCAAGGATCTTTTCCAAACCGACTATGTCCTTTCTCCCTTGCCTTTAAAGGCGGGCTCGGCGGTGGAAGTGACAAACCGCCTGTTCGTGGGGGCAAAGGAAATAAACACGCTTGACGCCTACGCCGACGAATACGGCATTACCAAGTTCGACCTTGCCATTGACTTCGGCTGGTATTACTTCCTGACCAAGCCTTTCCTTTACATTCTGGACTTCTTTGACGGCATTTTAGGCAACATGGGCTTGGCGATTTTGCTTTTCGCCTTTCTGTTGCGCGTGGCGGTTTTCCCGATTGCCACCAAGTCCTATGTCAGCATGCATAAGATGAAGCTCTTGCAGCCCAAGATAAAGGACCTTTCCGAGCAATACAAAAACGACAAGCAAAAGCTTTCGCAAGAGATGATGGCACTGTATAGAAGGGAAAAGGTCAATCCCGCGTCGGGCTGCCTTCCCGCGCTTATCCAAATCCCCATTTTCTTCTCGCTTTATAAGGTCCTTTACATCGCCATAGAACTGCGTCAAGCGCCTTTTTACGGCTGGATTCACGACTTGTCCATGCCCGACCCGACTTCGGTATTTACGCTTTTCGGGCTTATCAACTGGCCGGTTCCTGACTTCCTTAATATAGGCGTTTGGCCGCTTATCATGGGTATTACGATGTATGTCCAGTTCAAGCTCAACCCCACCCCTGCGGACAAGACGCAAGCCGCCGTTTTCGCATGGATGCCGGTAATCTTTACCTTTATGCTGGCGCATTTTGCCGCGGGCTTGGTGATATACTGGGCGTGGAGCAACATGCTTTCCATCGCGCAGCAAAGGATTATAATCCACCGCATGGATAAAAGGATAAAGGCCGAGCATCTAAAGCTTAAGGACATAACTTAAAGGGGCTGAGCCGCCTGCAAAACAAAGGACAAAAAGGAGCATCAGGCAGACCATGATAGTTGACATTCCCGAAGAAGAAAGAGTCTTGTGGAGCGAAAGAGGGCGCCGCCTGTTCGCCGGCAAGTGCGAGTTCCTGCAAGGCTCGCCCGACCTTAACAATCTTCCTCCGTCCAACAGGTCCGAGATTGCCTTTATCGGCCGCTCTAATGTCGGCAAGTCAAGCATTATCAACGCGCTCACGGGGAGGAGGGGGCTTGCCCGCTCGTCCACCACTCCCGGCCGCACCCAGCAGCTCAACTTTTTCAGCCTTACCAACAGGTTAAGGATAGTTGACCTTCCGGGCTACGGCTTTGCCAACGCGCCCAAGAACACCGTCAAGGCGTGGCATAACATGATTTTCGGCTTTTTGCGCACGCGCCCCAATCTGGTCCGAGTTTTCGTTCTTATCGACAGCCGCCGCGGGCTTATGGACAGCGATTTTGAGATGATGAAGATGCTGGACGACACGGCAGTTCCTTATTACATAGTGCTCACCAAGACGGATAAGCTCACCAAGTCCGAGCTGGAAAAGGTCGTAAGTGCCGTCACCGCTCAAGTCGCCAAGCACCCCGCCTGCTACCCCTATGTTACCGCGACCAGCTCGCTGAAAGGCGAGGGGATAGCCGAGCTTCGGGGCGACATATCCTACCTCACCAACCGCTACTAGCACCACCGCTACTCTCGCCGCAAGCATTGCCCGCACCAGCCCCGCGCCAGCCTGCACCACACGCCAGCCTGCGCCTCTAGCTCATCAGCGTTCGGATTACTTTATTTACTTGATGAAGTTTGCCGGCTATCTCATTGAAGCAAGGGAGTTTTTCAAAAGTCTCCTCGTCCATATAAAGGGACCGCCGCACCTCTATTTGCACGGCTTGCACCCCCAGTTCGGGGCAGCCATAGTGGCAAGTGGTATATCCGCCGGCATAGGGGCGGTTAAGGCTCACTTTGAACCCCGCCTCGTCAAGCAGCTCTGCCACCATCCAGATAGTCTCTCTATCCGCCGCGGTGCCGTGGTTATTGCCGATAACGACATCGGCCAGGTTTTCCATTTTCCCCGTCGGCATGGTATGGCAATCAATGACAAAGGCTCTTCCGAACCTTGTGACATTATCCTTTATCATTTGCGCAAGGGTATTGTGATAAGGGCGATATACCTTGGCAATTCGCTCTTTCGCCTCGGCGATGGTAAGCTTTCCCTTGTATATCCGCATGCCGCGCTTTACCACTTGCGGAATAGTGCCGAAGCCTTTTGCCGCTCTTGGCGACGAGTGGTTGATATAGGCGGGCAGTTCGTTTTTAAACAACCGCTGGTTAAGCTCCAAAGGCTCGCGATTGACATCGATGTAATTGCGCGCATAGTTATCGCGTATCATAGGGATTTTAAGGCTCTTTTTCCAAAACAGCTCATCGGCATAAGCGTCCTCGGACAGGCGCAATTCATGCTCTTTAAGGCGCGTTTCGGCAAGGAATTTCTTGGGATAGAACCTTCCCGCGTGCGGCACTGCCAGCAGCATATAGGTATCGGCTTTACCACCGCTTCCAAAGACGGAAAAAGGTCTTACATAAGTATCACTCATGCCCTTATTATTAATAGCTTCCTTAGGCTTTGTAAACTTCCTTTATGGGTATTTAGGGGCATTATCCCTATTGCCAAAGGGAAAATATGCGACTATCATCAAAGGCACATAAGGTTTTACCCCAAACAAAGAAGAAGAAAAGGAAGCAAGAAAAATGGACATTACAATTAATAAGACCCCTAATTATACCGAAGTTTCTCTTTCCGGTTCATTGGACGCGGTGACCAGTCCGGACGCCGAGACCAAACTTATGGCGGCGGTGAACGAAGCCACGGCGATGGTGATAGACTTTGCGGAGTTAAGCTACATCAGCTCGGCGGGATTAAGGGTGATGCTGGGGCTTGCCAAAGTCATGCAGAAAAAGGGCGGCAAGCTTGTTCTTTCCTCTTTGTCCCAGCAAGTAAAGGAAGTCTTTGATATCAGCGGCTTCACGACGATTTTCCGCATCTTTGCCACCAAATCCGACGCCATCTCGGTGCTGAACGGGTGAAGGGTTAAGGGTGGTTTATAAGGTGATAAGGTGATAAGTTTAAAAATTTTTCAACTTATAAGCTCATAAGCTTATAAACTTATTCATTCCTCATTCCTCATTCCTCATTACCTTTTCGACTCTCCCTCGATGGTGAATTCAAGCGCGTGGGAGAAAAGACGGTCGGATATCCTCAAACCCAAAATCTGTATTACTTCGTCTTTGGTAAAGTTCGACACGGCAATCGTCGGCAGCTCCTCGCAATAGCGATAGTTGAAAAGCTCGTAAAGCTCTATCCGCTCGCTGTCCGTGCCGTATTGCAACCCTATCTCGTCAATGATAAGTATCTTTGCCTCTTTATAAGTATCAAGTGCAGTATCACTGTTGCCCGTCTGCCAGCCCCTTTTCACGCAATCGATAATGTTTTTTATCGTGGTATAAACCGTGTCGCCATAGTAAAACCAAGCGTTAAGGCACTTTAGGTAATGCCTTTTGCAATTCTTGTTTAAAAAGGCGTAGCAGAGGTGAGTTTTGCCGACACCCACGCCGCCCGAGATGAATATGTTGCGAGTAATAGGGGCCGCAAGCGCCTCTATCAGCTTCCTTTGTGCGGGGGTCTCGCAAATATAGTTATCAAAGCTTGCGTCTTTGAATCTGTCGCATACTCTGGTCATAAAGGGATTCCTTTCCTATAAGCAAAATTAAAATTATTATTGTTATTAAAGTTATTATTATTCCTGCCAAACTTAATCCTTCCCCTTTGGGGATAAGAGGGGCAGGACTTTATATTGTCTTTTTTCTTTATCTCTAATCTTATTCTGTCTTTTACTATGTTCGCGTTTTCGTTAAATTGGTGAAGCGTTTTTGCAAAGAGCCCCTTATCGGAATTGTAAAGTTCGGCAAGCAAACTCGCCAAATCCGATGCATCGGAATTGCAAACACTCGCCGCGGTTTTGTAAATATACGAAGGCGGGCGGGCAGCGGTCGTCTTTAACTTGCGAGCGAACTTGCTGCCTTCGTTCACGATGTAGCCCAAGCGCAAAAGCTTTGATATAGACGCCGAGACGCGGCAGGCACTGCGCCCGATTACCGCCGCCAGCGAAGCATTGCTTTCATAGCAGCAGGATTGCTTGTCCTCGGTAAAGAAGCGAATGCGGGCATAAAGCATTAAATCCGTAGGGTAAAGTTTATCGGTCATTTTAAGTTATCCATGTAAGTTATTGATTATAAGGGGCAATAAAGAAATCCCCTTTCCGCCAAATAAGGAGAAAAAGGGGATCCGATTTACATGTCTTTATTGCAAGAATTAATTAGGTTAACGAGCTGATTACAGGAGCCAAGGCACACTGCGTCCGGCTCGTTAATAGGGGATATTATACCACTTTAAATCCAATGTCAAGGATTTTTTTCCTATCGAGTTTTTTCCAAGGAATCCGAAAAGGTCCTTATCTCTTGCAGCTTCTTTTCGCTTTCCTGTTCGCGTTTCTTTTCCTGCTCTTTTTGATACGCGAGCGCGCCGTAAACCGTCCGCGCCAAAGAATCAAGGCAAAGCATGGCTTGCTTCGGGGTAAAGTCCTTTATGCCTTCGCCGATAACCTCTATATCCGCATTTTCGGACAACGCTTGCTCCAGCACCTGCCTTTGGTTACGGATAAAGGGCTGCGAGGATATGGCAAGCACTCCGGCTCTGGGGTAGAGAATATCGGGGTGCTCTTTAAGAGCGGTAGCGATGGTGCGAGCGGCGTCGGCGTGGCGACCGTCGGGATAGTCGGGCGCGTTTACCACGATGACATTCTTGTCCTTAAAGGCGGGGGTTTCGGCGACAATCTCTGTGATTAAGTCCGCCTCGGTCGGCCATGAAATACCGGCAAAGTAGGGGTGCGCGGCGACTTCCAAGGCAAGCTTTTCCACCGCGGTCTCTTTGGTTTCCATGCGAGCGACAAAGTTCTTCACCTCGTAAGCAAAGACCTTCTTGCCGTTCCTTTCGGAAAGGCGCTTTGCTAAAATCTCGTAAAGAGTGGGCTCGGGGAAACTGGTGCCGTCTTTGGTCTTTTTAAGCGGCCAGAGCTTGCGTGACGAACCCAGCATGATGATATTGTCAATCTCGTAAATGGGCTTATCCACCATCTTTGCCAAGCACTCTATGCGGGGGCGAACACCCGCCTCGGCCGAGCCGATACATAAGGCGGCATCATAGATGATATGCTCGGGAGCCTTACCGTCAATCATACCGATTTTGGCGAAGCTGTCCTTTAGCTTGCCAAGGGTGGCTTCATTCATGAAGGGAGGCTTAATATCCGTGCGCTCGCCCGTTCTCAAGGCGTATCTTTGCAAAAAGGTGTTATAGCCTTCAATAATCCCGCGGCGGTCATCAAACCTTTGGAAAAAGGGGTTTTCGTGATGAGGAATGCGTCGCATCTCGGCGATAGCGGTAAAAATATCATAGACGGCAAGCCTTTGCTCGGATGTCACAAAACCCAGAGAGTGCAAGGCGTCAATGTTACGCTCGCCTAAGGTGTTGCGCTCGTCGATAAAGCGCTCGACGGCACCGGCAAGAGCCGTTGCGGCAAAATTCGCGGCGGCAAGTTTCTCACCGATTTGATTGGGCGGATAGTTATGCATCTTTTCCTCCTTTGCAATAGCGGGCGCGGCGTAAATAAGCCTTTTAAAATCCTTAAACAAGCCCTTAAATAAGCCTTAATAAGCCCCCTAAACACGGCGTAAAATATCCAAATGTGGCGAGGATTGTAGCAGGCTTAACCCTTTCCGTCAAGATATTTGTGCGGGGCGGATAAGTATTTTTCATTATTCCTCTTGTCAAAGGAAAATTATTGTTATAAAAGAGAAGCCCTCCTTTATAAAGTAAGGCGGGCGTGTAGCTCAGGTGGTTAGAGCGTTACGTTGACATCGTAAAGGTCGCAGGTTCGAGTCCTGCCACGCCCACCATAAATCAGGTTTAAGGTTGGTTTAAGAAAATATAAAAGTTGTTTTTGCATTTTGCAAAAACGCAATCATTCCTAATTCCTCATTCCTCATTTCTCATTCCTAATTCCTCATTGCTTCCCTTACCGGTGCGAAGGATTTGCGGTGTTCGGGTGTTACCCCATACTTTGCCAAGGCCTCCAAGTGCTCCTTTGTCCCATAGGCGGCGTTTCTGTCCCACCCGTAAAAGGGGTATTGCAAGGCGAGCTTTGCCATAATCCTATCCCTTGTGACTTTTGCGACAATGGACGCCGCGGCGATGGAAAGGGACAGGCTGTCGCCCTTTACGATGGTGAGGGCGGGGCAATAGAGCTTCGGGTCGCGGTTCCCGTCCACCAGCGCCAAATCCGCCTTTGCCCCGACATTATCCAACGCCCGCCGCATGGCAAGGAAAGTCGCCTGCAAGATGTTCACCTCGTCAATCTCGGCGGCGCTTGCCATACCCACCCCGATAAGCGCATCGGACGCAAAAAGAGCCTCATACAACTCCTCGCGCTTCTTGGGGCTGAGCTTCTTGGAATCGTCAAGCGCACTTGCCAACCCATCGGCTGTTTTAAGCTGCGGGAACACGACCGCCCCTGCCACCACGGGCCCCGCCAAAGGTCCTCGTCCCGCCTCATCAATCCCTGCTATTATTCCTTTGTCTCTATACTTATTTTCTATAGTAAAATCAGGCACTTAATCTTCACCAAAAAACGCTTGTTAAAAATGACTTTGGTGGTAAGATAGCCGACAATCGCATAGGTGTCTATAGGGCGTCTATAGAGTGTCTATAGGGCTTTTATAGGGCGTCTAAAGCGCTTTTTGTAAATCTTTTAAGAGGATATAAATGGCTGAAAACAATTCTGAGGAAGAGGAAAAATACAAGGCTCAAACCATTGAGGCCGTGGGGAAATGGAAAAGCAAACGGGGCTCGCTGATTATGGCTTTGCACGAGATTCAAGGGGTGTTCGGCTATATCCCTTGGGCGTCGGCGCGCACGGTGGCGGACGAAATGGGTGTTCCGCTTGCCCGCATTTACGAGGTGCTGACCTTTTACAACTACTTCAAGATTGAGAAGCCGGGCAAGAACATCATATCGGTATGCGACGGCACGGCTTGCCATTTAAAGGGCAGCCAAAGCGTGCTTAAGGCCTATCAGGACGAGCTGGGCATAGGCGCGGGCGAAACCACGCCTGACGGGCTGTTCCACCTGCAAATCGTAAGGTGCCTCGGCTGCTGCGGTCTTTCGCCCGTTTCGGTCGTGAACGGCAAGACCTATAGCAGGGTGACTCCCGGTGATGTAAAGAACATCATTGCCGAGTGGCGCGCGAAAGAAACCGAAAACAATGCCGAAAGCAAATAAAATAAAGCAGGAGTTTTAACCATGGCTGAAATTGAACTTACGCCCGAGCAAATTGCCAAACTGAAAGCCGCTACCAAAGCGCAAAGGGAGAATTTGGAGAAGCTTGCTCGCGAGACCAAAGAGAATGCGGAAAAGTATGCCTGCACGGTCTTTTGTTGCAACTCGACCTCGTGTCGTTCCGCGGGCGGGGAGAGCGTGCTTGACGCCTTCCAAAGCGCGGTTGCTACCAACGAGCTGCAAGACAAGGTGCGCGTGGTAAAGACGGGCTGCATGGGGCTTTGCTCGGCGGGTCCTTTGGTAAGGGTTGAGATAAAGGGGCAAAAGCCCGTTATGTATAAGAAGATTGACGCGATGACGGCGCGCCTTATCGTGGTTGAGCATATAGAAAAGGCGCTTAACGAGGGCGAGGCCTTTAAGCTTTCCCCGACGCTTGCCGAGCATACGCTTTCGCTGGACATGACCTTCTTTAGAAAGCAGGAGAAAGTGGTCCTGCGCGACATGGGCTCTTACGACCCCGAAAGCATAGAGCAGTATGTATCCCACGGCGGTTACGGTGCTTTTAAAAAGGTGCTGGACACCATGACGCCCGAAGAGGTTGTCGCCGAGATTTTGAAAAGCGGTCTGCGCGGCAGGGGCGGCGCGGGCTTCCCCACGGGCAAGAAGTGGGAGTTCTCGCTTAAAGAAGATGTAGGTGAGGGCGGTGAAAAGTTCTTTATCTGCAACGGCGATGAAGGCGACCCCGGCGCTTACATGGACTCGTGCACTTTGGAAGGCGACCCGCACGCCGTGCTGGAAGGCATGCTTATCGGCGCCTATGCGACAAGGTCGACGACGGGCTGGTTCTATATCCGCGCCGAGTATCCTTTAGCGGTAAAGCGCATTGAAAACGCCATCAGGCAGGCGAAGAAGTTCGGTCTTTTGGGAAAGAACATTTTAGGCAGCGACTTTAACTTTAATGTTGAATTGCGCCTTGGCGCGGGCGCTTTTGTCTGCGGCGAGGAAACGGCGCTTATGGCGTCTTTGGAAGGCAAGCGCGGCTCACCCCGTCCCCGTCCGCCATATCCCGTGAAAAGCGGACTTTTCGGCAAGTCGTCCTGTATCAACAATGTCGAAACCCTTGCCAATGTGCCAAAGATTATAGAAAAGGGCGGCGACTGGTTCGCCTCTATGGGCACGGAAAAGAGCAAAGGCACAAAGGTTTTCGCCCTTACCGGCCACATTAAAAACGGCGGCTTGGTCGAAGTCCCCATGGGCACTCCCATAAGGGAAATTGTCGAGGACATAGGCGGCGGCACCGACAGCGGCAAAGCCTTAAAAGCAGTGCAAACGGGCGGTCCTTCGGGCGGCTTGATACCAAAGGACATGCTGGACTTAAAGGTCTGCTATGACGCCTTGCGCGAGGTGGGCTCTATCATGGGCTCGGGCGGCATGATTGTGCTGGACGAAAGCGACAGTATCGTAGATGTCGCAACTTTCTACCTTGGCTTTACGGTAGATGAATCTTGCGGCAAGTGCGCTCCGTGCCGTATCGGCGGCTATCAAATGCTAAGGCTTTTAAAGAAGGTCGCCGCTCGCAAAGGCACTAAGCAAGATATTGAAAAGATTAAACAAATTGCTCACACGATGCAAAAAGCGTCGCTTTGCGGCTTAGGGCAAACCGCACCTAATCCCATATTATCCTCGCTAAAGTTCTTTATGAACGAGTATGAGGAGCGGCTTTTGCCTGCGACCAAAACCACTTCCACGACAACGAAAGAACAATAATAAGGGGGATTAAATAAGATGATAAAAGCGAAAATTGACGGCATAGAAGTTGAAGCGCCCGAGGGGACAACCATACTTGAAGCCGCGAAAGGCGTCGGCATCAACATTCCCACGCTGTGTAAGCACGAGGATTTGTGCGCCACTGCGGCTTGCGGCATTTGCGTTGTGAAGCTGGCGGGGCGTCCCAGCATGGTGCGCGCCTGTTCCACTCCGCTTGATAACGGCATGGACATTATCACCCGCGATCCCGAGATTGTTGAGGTGAGAAAGACGGTTGTCGAGCTTATCCTATCAAAGCACCCCAACGAGTGCCTTACTTGCATGAAGAGCGGCAACTGCGAGCTGCAAAAGCTGGCGGCGGACTTCGGCATAAGGTGCGAGGAGTATGACTCCATCGTTCCCGACCTTCCCAAAGACGACTCGACCAAGAGCATCGTGCTTGATCCGCGCAAATGTATTACTTGCGGCCGTTGTATCCAAGTGTGTCAAGAGCAGCAGAATGTCTGGGCCTTGTCTTTCTTAAGGCGCGGTATTCACACGCAAATTGCGGCGGCGGGCGGTATTCCTTTGGAAGAGTCCCCTTGCGTAAAGTGCGGACAGTGCGCCGCGCATTGCCCCACGGGCGCGATTACGGAATACGACGACACGGAAAAGGTGTGGGCGGCGCTTAACGACCCGAGCAAGCATTGCGTGGTGCAAATTGCTCCTGCCGTGCGTGTGGCTCTGGGCGAGGCTTTCGGACTAAACCCCGGCGATATTACCACGGGCAAGATTTACGCCGCCTTGCGCCGCATCGGCTTTAATGCGGTGTTTGATACCAACTTCTCGGCGGATTTAACCATTATGGAGGAGGCGAGCGAGTTTGTCTCGCGCTTTACCGAAAAGACGGGACCTTTGCCGCTGATTACCAGCTGCTGCCCCGCATGGGTTGACTTTATGGAAAAGTATCACAGTGACATGATTCCTTACTTCTCGACCTGCAAATCCCCCCAAGGAATGCTTGGCGCGCTTGCCAAGACCTACTATGCCGAAAAGGTCGGCGTTGACCCCAAGGACATGGTGGTTGTCTCCATCATGCCTTGCACCGCCAAGAAATACGAAATTGCCAGAAGCAAGGACATGTTCTCGTCGGGCGTGCAAGATGTGGACATATCCATCACCACGCGCGAAGTCTCTCGCATGCTGAAACAGGCGGGCATCGACTTTGTCAACCTTAAGGAAGAAAAGGCGGACAGTATGCTTGGCGAATACACGGGCGCTGGCACGATATTCGGCTACACGGGCGGCGTTATGGAAGCGGCGTTAAGGACGGCTTACTACTTCGTCACGGGCGAGGACCCGAAAGATGTGAACTTTAAATCCGTCCGCGGCCTAAAAGGCATAAAGGAGGCCGAGATTGACATCAAAGGCACCAAGATAAAAGTTGCGGTTGCTCACGGCACGGGCAATGTTGAAACGCTTGTGAACAAGATACGCGAAGGGATAAAGGCGGGCGAGCTGCCTTACCACTTTGTTGAGGTTATGGCGTGCCCCGGCGGCTGCATCGGCGGCGGCGGGCAGCCCATCGGCGTCACGAACAAAGTGCGTGAAGAGCGGACCAAAGGTCTTGAGCGCGATGATGAAAACAAAAAAATCCGTTGCTCTCACGAAAATCCCGAGATAAAAGCAATATATAAGGATTACCTTGGCAAGCCGCTTAGTGAAAAGTCGCACAGGCTCCTGCACACGCACTATGTCCCAAGGCCGAAATACAAAAGGTAGCCCGCACATGCTCGGTGCATAGAAAACCGGAACTGAAAAGAAAGGGGGTAAGTATAAAAGGTGCTGACGATAACAACCGCAATACTTATACTTTTGCCCTTTGTGCTGGCGGGGCTTTGCCTGCTGTCGGGAAAGGATAGGGCGCTAAACCTGTGGGTTTACCTATGCTCTGTTGCACTTATTCCCGCTTCAATGGTATTCGCCGCACGGGGCAACGGGTTTGTCTTAAGCACCTTTGATGTTCCCTTTAATTTGGGACTTTGCCTTGCCATAGTGGACTTTTTGGTGCTGATAGTCATCGCCTCGGTCGGCCTGAAGCATAAGCACCCGCCGATAATCTGCTTTTCTTTTATGCAAATAGGGCTGCTGTTTTATCTTGATAACATATTGAATCCATTGGATTTATCGCCATTTATCCATGCTGACACGCTGTCCATAGTCATGCTTATGATTGTATCGGTCATAGGCTCGCTGATATGCCTTTTCGCCATACCCTACATGAAAAAGCACGAGAAGCATGTCTTGCTTGTCACCCGCCCGAAAAGGTTTTTCTTCGCCGTGATGCTGCTGTTCCTTGGTTCAATGAATGGTTTAGTCTTAACAAATAACATATTGTTTTTATACACTTTCTTTGAGATAACCTCGCTTTGTTCCTTCTGGCTTATCGGCTTTGACAGGACCTTTGCGGCGACCAAGAACGCGCTTAAAGCTTTGTGGATGAACTCGCTTGGCGGGCTTGCTTTGCTGATAGCGGTGACGCTGTTCTACACCCACTTAGGGACTTTGGACATGCGCGAGATTATAACCATGTCCTTTGGCAACGCCTCGCTCATGCTGCCCTTGTGCATGCTAATTCTTGCGGCGTTCATAAAGTCCGCCCAGCCGCCTTTCCAAAGCTGGCTTTTAGGGGCGATGGTAGCTCCGACGCCCGTGTCGGCGCTTCTTCATTCCAGCACCATGGTGAAGGTGGGCGTTTATATGGCGATACGCTTTGCCCCTGCTTATATGGACAGTTTCCTGTCGGTAAGCGTTGCCTTGCTGGGGGCGTTTGTGTTCCTGTCGGCGGCGCTTTCCGCGATAGGGCAGAGCAACGGCAAGAAGATTTTGGCTTATTCCACGATAAGCAACCTCGGCTTGATATTTGCCTGCGCGGGCATAGGCACTTCGGAAGCGATAACTGCCGCCGTTTTCCTTATCATCTTTCACGCCGTATCAAAGGCGCTGTTATTCCTTTGCACCGGCACCGTCGAGCAGAAAATAGGCTCTCGTGATATTGAGGACATGCGCGGGGTTTATAGGCTTATGCCCTTTACCGCCATGATGATGCTCATCGGCATAATGACGATGATTCTGCCGCCGTTTGGCATGCTGATGGGCAAGTGGATAGCTTTGGAAGCGGTCGCGGCGATAAACCTTCCCGTCATACTTTTGCTTGCCATAGGCTCGTCTGCCACGCTTTTATATTGGGCAAGGTGGGCAGGGCTGTTGCTTTCGGGCAGTGCGGAAGATGTCATAAAGCCGGCGAGCACGGCGGGCTTGCCCCTTCTTACCAAAGCTCCTTTGGCGCTTTTATGCGCGGGCGCTTTAATCTTAAGCTTTTTTGCCCCGCTTTTGTTTGAGATCGCGATTGCCCCCGCGACCGAGATGTTCGGGCTTACCCCGTTCGCGGTGACGGGCTTAGGCTTAGGCTTAGGACTTGCGGGGTATCAAGGCGCCTTTTGGATAGCCCCGCTTTTCGTGGTGGTGATTGTCGCCGTTTGGCTTGCCGCGCGCCTGGCAAATCCCAACCCCTCCGCCGCTCGCGATAAAAAGCCCGTAAAGCACCTTAAACCCTTTATGTGCGGCATAGAAACGGATAAGCCCGGCACCTTTTTGGGCCCGATGAATAAGCCCGCTTTGGCAAGCGTCTTTAACTACTACTTCATGGGCTTTTGCACCGAGGAAACTTCGGTAAAGGTCTTTAACACCATTGCGCTTATCGTGCTGGTATTCATGCTTGGCGTGTCGATAGAGAACTCTTACAGCTTGGGGGAGATATGGTGATATGATGCTGTCGTCGGTAATACATGCTTTGCTTATAGCGCTTGCCGTGATTGTCCTTGCCCCGCTTGCCATGGGGCTTTACCAAGGCTTGGACAGGAAGCTCACCGCCGCTTGCCAAGGCCGCAAAGGTCCCCCGCTTGCCCAGCCTTTTTACGATATGCTGAAGCTGCTTACCAAGCAAAGGGCGCTCGCTAGTCCGTGGCAGAGCTTCTTTGCCACCCTTTACCTGTTCGCAAGCATCACGGCTTTGGTGCTGTTCTACCTTGGCGCCGACCTTTTAATGATATTCTTTATCAGCGCGGCAGGGGCGGTTTGCTTTGTGATAAGCGCGATTGCGGTGCCTTCGCCCTATGGCCACATCGGCGCACAAAGGGAGCTTTTGCAAGTGCTGGCATACGAGCCTTTGCTCTTTTTGGTGATAGTGGGCTTTTATCTGGTGACCGGCTCTTTCATGCTGGACACGATAGCCGCTTATCCGGCGCCGCTTCTGCTCACCTTGCCCCTAATGGCGATAGTGCTGGGCTATGTCCTCACCATAAAGCTGAGGAAGTCGCCCTTTGACATATCCGCCTGCCATCACGGGCATCAGGAAATAGTTAGGGGAGTGCAGACCGAATTCGCGGGACGCACCCTTGCCGTAACCGAGCTTGCACATTGGTATGAAATAGCCCTTGTTTTAAGTATCCTTATGCTGTTCTGGGCGACTTCGCTTATAGGAGCGTTGCTGCTGCTTGCCGCCGCCTTTGTGCTTGAGATTATCGTGGATAATATATGCGCCCGCACCTCGTGGAGCTTCATGCTCATAAACTCGTGGATTACGGGCCTGACGCTCGCCGTGATTAACATTTTGTGGCTGCAAGTGGGGTAAGTAAACATGCTCGCAAAAGAAACCATAAGCAAAATCAAAGAGCTACTTGCCAAGGCTAAAGTAAAATCTCCGTGGCTTTTGCACTTTGATTGCGGCAGTTGCAACGGCTGCGACATAGAGACTTTGGCCTGCCTGACGCCTGTTTACGACATAGAGCGCTTTGGCATAGTGAACATGGGCAACCCCAAGCACGCGGACATTCTTTTGGTCACGGGCACGGTGAATCACAAGAACAAAAAGGTGCTAAAGAACCTTTACGAGCAAATGCTTTCCCCGAAAGTCGTGGTTGCCATCGGCTCCTGCGCCTTATCCGGAGGGATATTTAAGGATTGCCCGAATGTCGTCGGCGGCGTGGATAAAGTCATTCCCGTTGATGTTTTCGTCCCCGGCTGCCCCGCCAAACCCGAGGCGATAATTGACGGCGTAGTTTTGGGCTTACAAAAGCTCGCGGCTAAAACCGAACCCGCAAAGACCACGGCAGGCAAGCCCTCTAACCGCTTGAAAGTAAAAGCAAAAGTAAAAGAAAAAGTAAAAGGGAAAGGAAAATAACCATGGCAATTTTGGCTCACGACATAGACCTTTCCTCGCTCATGCAGCAAGTGGTAGAGATGCACGAGGACGGCTACCGCTTCTTGACCATCACGGTTGACGAGTTAGACGAGGACACGGTCGAGCTTATCTATCACTTTGACAAGGACCTGCGCCTTCGCAACCTACGCCTTATCGCCCCTAAAGCAGAGAAAATCCCCAGCATCTCGCCCATTTATCCGGCGGCTTTTTTGGCGGAGAACGAGGCCGAGGATTTATTTAAAATCCACTTTGACGGGTTAAAAATAGATTATAAATCAACGCTTTATTACGACGGCTACGACGACGAGCACGCGCTTAAAATGCCTTACTGCCGCATTTCCACCACTTCCAGCCTTGACGGCGCGCCAAAGGCAAACCCAAGCCCGACGAAGGAAAACACCTCGACAAAAGAACATGAGAAGGAGGGGCGGTAAGATGAGCACGATAATTCCCTTTGGCCCTCAACACCCCGTCCTGCCCGAGCCGATACACTTTAAGCTCACCATTGAGGACGAGCGCGTGACCGAGGCCTTACCCGCCATCGGCTATGTCCACCGCGGTCTTGAAGCGCTTGTAAATGTAAAGGACTTTCGCCAAATGACCCAAGTCGTGGAAAGGGTCTGCGGCATTTGCTCGGCCATGCACGGCATGTGCTACTGCATGGGGATAGAGGACTTAATGGGCATTGAAGTCCCCAAAAAAGCAAAGTATCTGCGCACGATTTGGACCGAGCTGCACCGCCTTCACAGCCATTTGTTATGGTTTGGGCTTTACGCGGACTCGTTTGGCTTTGAAAGCCTTTTCATGCAATTCTGGCGCATTCGGGAAAGGATAATGGACATAAACGAAGCGACCGCGGGCTCGCGCGTGATTATCTCGGTCAACACCATCGGCGGCGTGACCAGAGACATCTCGGACGAGCACAAGGCTTGGATTTTAGCCACTTTAAAAGAAGTAAAAGAGGAGCTTACCGCCCTTGGCAAAGTCATACTTCAGGACTACACGGTAAAGAAGCGCACGGTAGGCGTCGGCGTCTTGACCGAAGCCGATGCCTACGAGCTTGGCGCGGCTGGCCCTATGGCAAGGGGCAGCGGCGTTGCCATTGACATCCGCCAGCTTAAATACGCCGCGTTTGAGGATTTAGACTTTGCCCCTTGCGTGGAATACGGCGGCGACTGCTATGCAAGAGCAAAGGTCCGCTATCGCGAGATGCTGCAATCCATAGACATTGTCCGCGAAGCCATGGAAAAGATGCCTAAATCCGGCGAGCTTGCCGCAAAGGTCGCGGGCTTTCCCAAAGGCGAAGTCATCACAAGGGTTGAACAGCCCCGCGGCGAGTGCGTCTATTACATTCGCTCGGACGGCACAAAGTTCCTTAACCGCTGCCGCATTCGCACTCCCAGCTTCGCCAACATTCCCGCCGTCACCAGCATATTAAAAGGCGCAAGGCTTGCCGATGTGCCGGTGATTATCCTTTCCATGGACCCCTGCATAAGTTGCACGGAAAGGTAGAAAAGGAAAGGAGAGCCCCCTAGAATGAAAATGCTGAAGACCATACTTAAGAACCTCGCCTCGCGCAAGGCCACCCGCCTTTACCCTAAACAAAAGCGCGAGCCCTTTGCGAATGTCCGCGGCGAGCTGGTAAACGACATTGACCGCTGCATTTTCTGCTCGGCGTGCGCGCTTAAATGCCCCGCCAAGTGCATAAAGGTTGACAGGGAAAAACGCACATGGGAAAATGACCCAAGTATTTGTATTTATTGCGGTATTTGCTCTGCCGTCTGCCCGACGAAGTGCCTTTACCATAAGCCCGAGTATCGCGCCCCGAGCGCCGCCAAGGAATATATAAAGCTAAAAGGCGCTCCCAAGAAATCTTAAATCCCCGTTAACTTTATAGGGCTATTATCCCGACACAAAATATACTTTAAAGGAGTTTAACATGGCAAAGACCACCAAGACCAACCCAAAGCAATTCAAGATGTGCGACGGTAACGAAGCGACTGCCTCGGTTGCTTATCGTATGAACGAAATTGCGGTGATTTACCCGATAACGCCTTCGTCCACCATGGGCGAGCTTGCGGACGATTGGGCGGCAAAGGGGCAAAAGAACATCTTCGGCGAAGTGCCTTTTATCTATGAAATGCAATCGGAAGCAGGCGCAATCGGCGCTGTTCACGGCGCTTTGCAAGCGGGCGCTTTCGCCACGACCTTTACCGCGTCCCAAGGTCTTTTGCTTATGATACCGAACATGTTCAAGATAGCGGGCGAGCTTTCGTCCTTTGTCATGCATGTCGCCGCGCGCTCGGTAGCCACGCACGCGCTTTCCATCTTTGGCGATCACTCCGATGTCATGGCCTGCCGCCAGACGGGCTTTGCCATGCTTTGCTCGAACAGCGTAGAGGAGGCGCAGGATATGGCCGCCATTGCGCAAATGTCCACCATCAAGGCAAAGGTGCCTTTCCTGCACTTCTTTGACGGTTTTAGAACTTCCCACGAAATCAACAAAATCAATTACTTAACCGACGAGGAGTTACAAGCTCTGGTAAAAGGTCTGCCTCTTGACACCAACTTAAAAAGGGCGCTTACGCCGGACAATCCCGTCATTCGCGGCACGGCGCAGAACCCCGATGTTTTCTTCCAGATTCGCGAGGCGGGAAATAAGTTCTATACCGCCACTCCTGCCATCGTAAAGGAAATGATGAAGAAGTTTGCCGCCGTTACGGGGCGCAAATACGACCTTGTGGAATACGAAGGACCAAAGGACGCCGAACATGTTATCGTGCTCATGGGCTCGGGCGCGGAAACTGCCACGACCACCGCCGCCTATCTTAACAAAAACGCTAAGGGTTCCAAGTCCAAGGTCGGAGTGGTGAAAATCCGCCTTTTCCGCCCGTTCCCGACTGCCGAGTTCATAAAGGTATTGCCAAAAACGCTAAAGACCATATCGGTTTTGGAAAAGACCAAAGAGCAGGGCGCTATCGGCGAGCCTTTATTCCTTGATGTTCTTGCGGCGTTTAACGAGACCGGCGCAAAGCAGCCCAAGATATTCGCGGGCCGCTACGGCTTATCGTCAAAGGACTTCACCCCCGCTATGGTAAAGGCGGTCTTTGACAACGCCATGGCAAAAGCGCCGAAAAAGCACTTTACCGTAGGCATTGATGACGATGTAACCAACCTTTCCCTTGCCTTTGACCCTTCCTTTGATATCGAGCAGGACAATGTCAGTCGCTCGGTTTTCTTTGGTCTCGGCTCGGACGGCACGGTCGGCGCAAACAAAAACTCCATAAAAATCATTGCCGACGACGGCGGCTTCTACGGTCAAGCCTACTTTGTTTACGATTCGAAAAAGTCGGGCGCCATGACCACCTCGCACCTGCGCTTCAGCAAATCTCACCCGATAAAAGCCCCTTATCTCATAGGCAAGGCGGGCTTTGTCGCCTGCCACCACTTCCCGTTTTTGGAAAAGGTGGACATGCTCGCGCTTGCGTCCGACGGCGCGACCTTCCTTATAAACGCGCCTTTTGCCAAGGATAAGGTCTGGGACAATTTGCCCAAAGAAGTCCAAGAGGAGATTATCAAAAAGCACATTAACCTTTACGCCATCGACGCGATAGAGGTCGCCGAAAAGACGGGCATGGGGCGGCGCATCAACACCATTATGCAGGTGTGCTACTTTGCCATTTCCGGCGTCTTGCCCAAGGACGAAGCCATTGCCGAGATAAAGAAGTCCATTGAAAAGACCTACGGCAAGAAAGGAAAGGAAGTCGTCGCCAGCAATATCCTCGCAGTTGACGAGGCGCTTAAGCACCTTCACCAAATCCCCGTTCCCGCCAAAGTCACGCAAAAGCGCGCCACTCCCGCGACCGTCAGCAAATCCGCACCCTCGCTGGTAAAGAATGTCACGGCAAGGATTATTGAGGGTAAAGGCGACGCTCTGCCCGTAAGCGCCTTTGCCTTTGCCGCGGACGGCACTTGGCCGACCGGCACCGCCGCTTATGAAAAGCGCCGCTTGGCAGTGAATATCCCCGTATGGGATCCCGCCACCTGTATCCAGTGCGGTAAATGCGCCATGGTTTGCCCTCATGCGGCGATAAGATTAAAAGCCTTTGATAACAAAGAGTTAAAAGGCGCGCCTAAGTCCTTCCGCTCTGCCCCTTATAAAGGCGCCGAGTTTAAGGACAGCAGCTTTGTCGTCCAAGTCGCGCCCGAGGATTGCACGGGTTGCACTCTTTGCACCACCGTTTGCCCTGCCAAGAATAAGGAAAACCCCGCGCTTAAGGCCATAAATATGGAGCCCTTATCAAAGCACCTTGAAAGCGAGATTAAGAACTTTGACTTTTTCCTTTCCCTTCCCGAAGTTGACAGGACGAAGCTCAACCTTAACCTGCCGAAGTTCTGCCAAATGCTGCAACCGTTGTTTGAGTTCTCGGGTGCTTGCGCGGGCTGCGGCGAGACCCCTTATATCAAGCTTATGACCCAGCTTTTCGGCGACAGAGCGATTATAGCGAACGCCACGGGCTGCACCTCTATTTACAGCGGCAACCTGCCCACTACGCCTTATACCAAGAACAAGGAGGGCAGGGGTCCTGCGTGGAGCAATTCGCTTTTTGAAGACCCCGCCGAGTTCGGCTTAGGTATGCACTTTGCGGTAATGTTCAAGAAGGCTCAGGCGGAAAACCTTTTGCAGCAAATGGAAAAGGACATCGGCAAGCCTTTGGTAAAGGCGCTTCTTACCGCTCCGCAAACGACAGACACCGAGATTGAAACTCAAAGGGCTAATGTCGCTAAACTAAAGGCAAAGCTAAAGACCTTAAAAAGCCGCGAGGCAAAGGATTTAGCCGAACTTGCCGACTACCTTGTCACCAAAAGCGTGTGGATTTTCGGCGGCGACGGGTGGGCTTACGATATCGGCTACGGCGGCCTTGACCACATCTTGCATTCGGGCATGAATGTTAATGTGCTGGTGCTTGACACCAATGTTTACTCAAACACCGGCGGCCAGCAATCCAAAGCCACTCCTCTTGGCGCTTCGGCGAAATTCGCGGCAAAGGGCAAGTCCTTACCTAAAAAGGACCTTGGCTTTATCGCCATGTCCTCGGGCAGGGCTTATGTCGCTTCGGTTGCCTTGGGCGCAAAAGACACCCAGACGATAGCGGCGTTTAGAGAAGCGGAATCCTTTGACGGTCCTTCCATAATCATTGCAAATTGCCACTGCATAGCTCACGGCTACGACTTGGCGGAAGGCCTTGCCCACCAAAAGCTTGCGGTAGAAACGGGCTTATGGCCGCTTTACCGCTTTGATCCCAGAAGGATTGCCGAGGGTCTGCCTCCCTTACAGCTTGACTATGCGGCGCCTTCCAAGCCCGTATCCGAGTTTATGGCGACGGAAAACCGCTTTAAGATAGTGCAAAAGCTAAACCCCGAGCGCTATAACGAGCTGGTAGCCGAGGCGCAAAAGGAAGTAGAGGCAAGAAGGGCGCTATACGAGAAAATGGCCGCCGCCACTCCCGCTAATAATAGCAAGGGCGAAGAAGTAAAGGCAAATTAAGGCTTAAGGAACTCTGCGGCGTGCGGGCTTTCTTTTCCAAAAGCGCAGCACGGCAAGCCCGCACAGCGACGATGCTACCGCCGACATGATAATCCCGACCTTTGCCATATCAAGTAGCGCCGGCGAGGTAAAGGCAAGCTTGCTGACGAACAGGCTCATGGTAAAGCCGATACCGGATAAGAGCGCCACACCGTAGATATGGGGCTTTTTGACCGTCTTTGGGAACTTGCACCAGCCAAGCCTCATAAGCACCAAGGTCGCTCCGAATATGCCTATCTGCTTGCCGAAGAACAGCCCCAGCGCCACACCCAAAGCCACGGGAGAAGTAAAGTCGGCGGGCACAAGCCCTCTGAAATCCACTCCCGCTTCGGAAAAGGCGAACAGGGGCAGTATCAAAAAGTTAACCCACGGCTTGAACAGCCTTATATTCTCGTTTATGGGATAGACGGTCTTGTGATCGCTAAGCACGCACTTATAGGGAATTAACAAACCCGTCACCACGCCCGCAATGCTGGTGCTGATACCGCCGGCATAAAAGCACCACAACAGCATCGCTCCCAATATCCCGTAAAAGAAAAAGCTGGAAACTTGCAGGCGGTTAAGAATAATCATGAGCATAATGACGATTCCGCCCACTCCCAAAGGCGCAAGCATAAGCTCCGAGCCATAGAATAAGGCGATAATGATAATTGCGCCCAAATCATCAAACACCGCAATAGCCAAAAGGAACACCTTTACCGCGGGATTCAAGCCTTTTCCCGCCAGCGCCAGAATACACAAAGCAAAGGCGACATCGGTTGCGCAAGGTATCGCCCACCCGTGCAAAGCCATATCATCAGCAAAGTTAAAAGCAAGATAAATGAGCGCGGGCAGTAATATCCCGAAAAAGGCGGCGATAAGCGGCGACACCACTTGCGACGGCTCGGACAAAAAGCCCGCCACCATTTCCTTTTTTAGCTCCATGCCCACATTAAAGAAGAAAAAGACCATCAACACTTCTTTGACGAACTCGGCAAAGGGCAGGGCGAAAGCATAATTCCCCCACGAAAACGCCACCGAACTCCCGATAAAGTTAAGATACAGCTCGCTGAAAGGCGAATTCGCCGCGACAACGGCAAACAGGGCGAACAATATCATTACGACTCCGGCAGAGGATTCGCTTCTGAAGAAGATGCTGGTGCTTCTTGATAAATAACTGACGAAATGAGGCCTTATCATCACCGCTTCCTTGCTTTTAACTTAAAATATGAACAAGCAAGGATACTATATGCCTATTTTTAAAAAAGCAATAAGTCTATGGATTAGGGCTTAAAAGCTAGAGGATAGGGGTTAAAGACCTCTGGTATTAACCCCGTATATTCCCGCCGCTATGCCGGCAGCAAACATTGCTCCGCCCACAATGAAGGCCCCGCCGCCGGGAATGAAATTAAGCGCCCCTGCGACCAATCCCATACCAGCCGCCGCTATGGGCATTCTGATATGCCCCGGACCTTGCCCGCCAATGAAAGCTCCCATAGAGTAGGCACCAACGGCAAAACCGAACGCCAAAGCAGCAGCGGGAATCGTCGGCACAAGAGCCGCAAGCACCGCACCTGCCGCCGCCGCCGCACCGCAAGCCGCTACACATGTCCCTATTTTGGAAACAAGCTCACCGGAACAGATAGAGTCTATAAACTGCTCTCTTGAAAGGCGCTTGTCCTTGGCGATTTCATATTCTACTTTTCCGGCCAAAAAGACGGTATCCTCCTGATTTAAGCTTCTGCCGCGCGGCTGTGGCGCAACGGAAGCCCCCGCTCCCGCCGCTTGAGCAACACCATACCTGCTGCTAAGCCCGTTAAGTTTTGCATTAGCCTCGTTCAGCCTCATTTCCGCCACAAAATTATTAATCTTTTCAAACATTTTCCATCCCTAAAGTATCGGTTGAAACACAATTAAAAGCCAAGATAGCATACTTTTATGTAAAGCGCAAGTCCTTTTCGGTCATTTATTTGTCCATCAATAAACAAGCAAATAAAAGTTGATTTTCTTTGAACTAAAGCCTAGCTTTTTAGGACGCTTGATTGTTAGTATATAAATATTAGTCTTTACATCTTGTTAAGAGGGAAAAATGCAAAAAACCGATGAACCGCAACCCATGACACCCGCTGCTGCTACAAATACCGCCGCTCCTGCCACATCTGCCGCCGCACCGGCGCCTGCGCCCACGCCGACAAGCTTGCCGCAAGGGCAGGGGCAGGGGCAAGGGGCAAGTGCCAAGCTCGGCATTTCTGCCGCGCGTGAAGATTTTATGCGCCTAAAGGACTATATGAACAGCAACATCATCGGGCAGGAAGATTTGGTAGAGCGGCTTTTGCTTGCGCTTTTAGCGGACGGGCATTTGCTGGTCGAGGGCGCTCCCGGCCTTGCCAAGACCAAAGCGATAAAGAAGCTTTCCGAGGCGCTTGAAGGGGAATGCAGTCGCATTCAGTTCACGCCGGACTTGCTTCCCGCCGACATTACGGGCAGCGATGTTTACCGCCCCGAGAACGGCACTTTTACCTTCCAGCCCGGACCTGTTTTCCACAATCTGGTGCTTGCGGACGAGATAAATCGCTCGCCGGCAAAGGTGCAATCCGCGCTTTTGGAAGCCATGGCGGAAAGGCAGGTAACGGTGGGCGGCAAGACCTATGAGCTGCCCAAGCTTTTCATGGTAATGGCGACCCAGAACCCCATTGAGCAGGAAGGCACTTACCCGCTTCCCGAGGCGCAACTGGACCGCTTTTTGATGTATGTAAAGATTGACCAGCCGAACATAGACTCCGAGCGCAAGATTTTAAAGCTGGTGCGTGACGAGGAGACAAAGCCAAAGACCACCGCCTTCGCGCCTATCCCGCAAAAGACGGTATTCGCCGCTCGCAGGGAAATATACGACATTTTCCTTTCGCCCGCGCTTGAGGAATATATCGTCCAGCTGGTCATGGCGACCCGCAATCCCGCGCCCTATGGCGACAAGCTGGCAAAGTGGATTGCCTACGGCGCTTCGCCTCGCGGCACCATTACGCTTGACAAGTGCGCCAGGGCGAGGACTTGGCTTGCTGGCAGGGATTTTGTCCTGCCCGAAGATATCCACGCCATTGTGCACGATGTCCTTCGCCACCGCATTATTCTGACTTTTGAAGCCGAAGCCGAAGGCATCACCACCGACAGCTTTATTGATGTTTTGCTTTCCCGCGTCCCCTTACCCTAGGATAACGGACAAACAAAAGGAGAAAGGGTAACAGATGTTCGGTCTTGGCAAGTTCATATCCGCTTACACTTCGCACCCTCACCATAACGGTGTGAAAGTAACGCTTGATGACCTTATTGCCGAGCAAAAGAACGCCTTTGGCATTCTGCCCAATTCCTCGCACAAGATAAAGGTGGCAAGCTCGGGGGGCTTTCGTTCGCCGTTTAAGGGCAGGGGCATGGAGTTTGACGAGATACGCGAATACAAGGCGGGCGACGACATTCGCAACCTTGACTGGAAAGTCACCGCAAAGCTGGGCAAGCCCTTTACCAAGCTCTTTCACGAGGAAAGGGAAAGGCCGATATTTCTGCTGGTTGACATGCGCCCGCAAATGCGTTTTGCCACCAAAGTCGCCTTTAAATCCGTCATAGCCGCCAAAATCGCCGCCATGATAGTGTGGAGCGCCAAATCCGCGGGCGACAAGCTGGGCGGCATAGTCCTTTCGTCCACCAAGTATGTCCGCCTTAAGCCCCGCAAGCAAAGACGCCACATGCTGGTCTTTTTGGGCGCGCTAACCGAGGCAAGCACCGACAGCGCCTTAAAAGGTAGCACATCTTTGGCAAAGGCGGTAAGTGATTTACGCCGCGTTACGGGACTAGGCGGCGCGGTCTTTATCATCAGCGACTTTCACGACTTTGACGATGATGTGCGAAGGCAGCTTACCATGATTGCCTCGCACAGTGATTTGATATGCATTTATGTTGAGGATAAGCTGGAAGGCACACCGCCGCCTTCGGGTATCTACCGCATAAACGACGGCTTCGGCAACAGCCTTACCATAAACACCGCAGACGAAAGGTGGCGCAAGGAATACGAACAAAGCTTTAAGCAAAGGAAAGCCGCAGTAAAGGACTTTTGCTCCAAAGTAGGAAGCCTTTTCATACCCATAGCCACGGACGACAATCTTGCCGACTCACTTCGCAGGGGTCTTAGGCAAAGGAAACATCAAGGAACGAGGGGATACCATGCAACCTGACGCCATGCTTGATTTATCGGGGCTAAGGGACATACACATTCCCGAAGCACTTAACACCTTTTGGCCTCCGGCTTTAGGGTGGTGGCTTATCCTGATTTTAATTCTTTTAACTCCCGCCGTATTATATCTTATTCACTTTTACAGGCTAAGAAGCGCGAAAATCTACGCCTTAAAGCAGCTTGATATATTAGAGCAAACCGCCACGACCGACGCCGGCCGCTACGCCGAGGAAGTCTCAAAGCTCCTTCGCCGCATTGCGCTTTTAAGGTTCGGAAAGGACGAAGTCGCCTCGCTTGCCGAGCGCGAGTGGGTGGACTTTTTGGTAAAGACGGGCGAGCTGGATTTAAATAGGAAAATTCGCGACCTGTTCGCCTACGCCCCTTATGCCAAAGGGCAGGTGTTTGACGCGCAAAGCCTTGCCGCACTTAAAAAAGCCGCCCTTACATGGATAAACAAAAACGCTTAAAAAACCCTCGCGCTACCCGCTAATTATAGTTGTCAAGTGCCTTTAAGATATAGTAATGTAGGCCCGTAAAGGAACTTTCTTACTATTACCAAGGGTGCTAACCATGCCACATAAGACCATAGCCATAGCATCAGATCACGCGGGCTTTGAATTAAAAGCAAAGATAGCCGCCGAGCTTGCAGACCTTGGCTATAAGGTTAAGGATTTTGGCACGGACAGCACCGACTCTGTTGACTATCCCGACTATGCCGCGAAGGTGGCTAAATACATGAGCGAAGGCAAAGCGGCCTTTGGGGTGCTGATTTGCGGCAGCGGTATAGGTATGTCGATTGCCGCCAACCGCTATCCTTTAATCCGCGCCGCCGTGGTCAGGGATATAGAGGACGCGGTCCTTGCCCGCCAGCATAACAACGCCAATGTCTTGGCTCTTGGCGCACGCAAGATGGACGCACCTTTGGCTATGGAGATTCTAAAGGTATTCTTGACCACTCCCTTTATGGAAGGCCGCCACCTCATAAGGGTTGCGAAGCTGTCCGAACTACCTATAAAATCATCACCCGAAAACACCGATAAACAAAAAGGAAAGAAGAAGTAATATGCCATGCACATGTAACAAACAAAACTCTGCTTTTTTCAAAGAAAACATAACCGCCTCGGATCCTCTTATAGCCAAAGCGCTTGAGGACGAGCTTATCCGCCAGAACCATCAGATAGAGCTCATTGCCTCGGAGAACATCGTATCGAAAGCGGTGCTTGAGGCGCAGGGCAGCGTCTTTACCAACAAGTATGCCGAGGGCTACTCCGGCCACCGCTATTACGGCGGGTGCGAGTTTATGGATGTTGTCGAGACCGCCGCCATAGAAAGGCTAAAGCAGCTTTTCTCGGCGGGCTTTGCCAATGTGCAGCCTCATTCGGGGGCGCAGGCGAACGGCGCGGTTTTGCTGGCTTTCCTAAACCCCGGCGATACTTTAATGGGAATGAGCCTTGCCGCCGGCGGCCACCTTACTCACGGCGCCAAACCCGCCATGTCCGGCAAGTGGTTTAACTCGGTGCAATACGGCGTGAGAAGGGACGACTTCCTGCTTGATTATGACGAGATAGAGCGCCTTGCCCTTGAAAACAAGCCAAAGCTCATTATCGCGGGCGGCTCTGCTTACCCGAGAATAATCGACTTTAAGCGCTTTAAGGACATAGCGGACAAGGTCGGCGCACTGCTCATGGTGGACATGGCGCACTTTGCGGGACTTGTGGCGGCGGGGCTATATCCCAATCCGCTGGAATACGCGGACATTGTGACCACCACCACGCACAAGACTTTAAGGGGCCCCAGGGGCGGCGCTATCCTCACCAATAACGAGGAATATGCAAAGAAGATTAACTCGGCGGTTTTTCCCGGCTTGCAAGGCGGACCTTTGATGCATGTCATCGCTGCCAAGGCCGTCGCTTTCGGCGAGGCGTTAAAGCCCGAGTTCAAGACTTATGCCGAAAATGTTATCACTAACGCCAAGATTTTGGCTCAAACCCTTAAAGAGCGGGGCTTTGACATTGTATCGGGCGGCACGGATACGCACCTTTTGCTGGTGGATTTGCGCTCCAAAGGCATAACCGGACTTGCCGCCGAGCAAAGCCTTGATAGGGCGCACATTACCTGCAACAAGAACGGCATTCCCTTTGATACCGCCAAGCCTTCCGTCACCTCGGGCATAAGGCTCGGCACGCCCGCCGGCACCACTCGCGGCTTTACGGGCGAGGACTTCCGCGACATCGGCGAGATGATAGCCGATGTTATGGACGGTCTTACCCTTGGTGGCGATAATAATGAAGCCATAGAAAATGTGGTTAAGGAAAAAGTAATTAAAATGTGCGATGAACACCCTATATATAAGTATGCGCTATAATTATAATTATGAAGGAGCTTAAGTATTATGCGTTGTCCTTTTTGTAACTTTGAAGATACTCAAGTAAAAGACTCTCGCCCCAGCGAGGACAATTCCGCCATCAGAAGGCGCAGGATTTGCCCTTCGTGCGGCTCTCGTTTCACCACCTTCGAACGGGTGCAGCTGCGCGAACTTACCGTGATAAAGAAAAACGGTGCGCGCTCGGTATTTGACAGGGACAAGCTGGCGCGCTCAATCCAAATTGCGGTCAGGAAGCGCAATGTCGACCCCGAAAGAGTAGAGCGCATTGTCAGCGGCATTCAGCGCCGCCTTGAATCTTCGGGCGAAACCGAGATACAATCCGTAAGCATAGGCGAAATGGTGATGGAAGCGCTTTACGGTTTGGACAGGGTCGCCTATATCCGCTTTGCCTCGGTTTATAAGAACTTCCGTGAAGCCAAGGATTTTGAAGCGTTTGTCGGCGGTTTAAACGGCGACATGACCGGTATTGAAGACGAAGATTTAGGAGATTAACGCAATGTTCACAGGCACAATAAAAGATGTTGGCGAAGTAAAAAGTATTACCAAAGGCAGCGGTGACACTTCGGTAGAGATTTTCACCTCGTTTGACGCCACCGATATTGAAATCGGCTCAGTCATGTCTTGCAGCGGCGCGGGGCTTACCATTGTCCGCCACGGCATCAGCGGCGGGCGCAGTTGGTTCGCGGTTGACGCCTCCAAAGAGACTATGGACAGGACTTCCATTCCCACTTGGACAAAGGGCACTAAAGTTAACTTGGAGCACTCTTTGCGCATGGGCGAGGAAATAGGGGGGCACATCGTCACCGGCCATGTTGACGGCATTATCGAAGTTGCGGACATTAAAAATGTGGGAGACTCCATAGTCTTTTCGTTTAAAGCTCCAAAGATGCTCATGCCCTACATAGCGGTAAAAGGGTGCGTTGCCATTGACGGCTTGTCCTTGACGGTAAACGCGGCGCAAAAGGACACTTTCAGCGTCAACATCACCCCTCACATGCAAAGGACCACTAACTTCAGCATTATGCACATCGGCTACAAGGCCAACCTTGAGATTGACATTTTAGCCCGCTATATCGCCAGGATTTTCGGTAAGAGCTGGGAATAGGGGCAGGGAATAGAAATAGGAACTAAGGAAAGAAGCGCTATGGCAAGTAAGATAATGATTTTGGAACATCGCCTTTACTCGGACATCTCCGATGCCTTGTTAAAAGGTGCGCTTTCCTCTATCTCACAGCAAGGCGTGGAGTGCAGTGTCATTCCCGTTCCCGAGCTTTACGACTTGCCCGTTGTCATTCGCTACAACCTTCGCTCTATGGAATTGCGAGTAAATGAAAGTCGCTACATGGGTTATGTCCTGCTTGGCTGTATGCCCTTTGATGAAGGCGCGGCGAAATACGGCTATAAGGACATCATTTGCGATATTGAGCGGCTAAAGCTAAAGTTTTCCATCGCCGTCGGCACCGGCATTATTGACACAAGGGACAGGGCGACCGCCTTACGCATAGCGCCCGACATGGGACGCGAAGCCGCCGTAAATTGCTTTAAACTTTTATCCATAAAAAGGAGTCTGGGTCTATGACCTCAACAAATAATCTGCAAAAGAAAATAGCCGCCCGTTTGGCCGCTGTTCAAGCCCTTTACCTTTACAACATGGGTGAAGACACCGCCGACGACATAGTCATTGCCTTTGTTTCGGGCACAATCGGCGGGGAAGGGCTGGAAGAAAACATAAAAACCGGCGAGGAAAGGTATGTCAAGCTCACCGCTTTTGATGAGGCTTTGTTCAAGTCCTTGTTCATGTATGCCGTGAACAATCAAGCCGCAATAAGAGATATCCTTTTTGCCGCTCTTGACCAAAACCAATGGCCGAAGGATAGGTTGGAGCAGGTGCTTTGCGCCATTTTGGAAATAGGTATAGGTGAGCTTCGTGCGGATACGACCACCGACCGCGCCATTATCATCAACGAATACATAAACCTCGCCCGCTCCTTTTATGAGGACGGCCCCGAAGCCGGCTTAACCAACGCTGTAATGGATAAAGTGGCAAAAACCCTTGCGACTTAAAGGACTTTTAAAAGCCGAAAAGCCAAGATGCCGAAAAGCCCAGAAGCCGAAAAGACGATAGCTTTAAGCCTCTGCTCTTTCGCGGTTATTTATAACCAGCACTTCCTTGACGCGTGCAAGCTTAATGATTGCCTTTGAAAAGACATCAAGCCTCTTAGACTTGACCGTGCGCAAGGCGGGCTTTTGCTGTTCCTCGGTGACTTTCTTTTTTGCAGGCACGACAAAGGGGTAAGCCGTCGCAATATCTTTAAGCCATTCGGAATTGCCCGCACTTTTCATCTGCGCAAAGATGCTCTTCACATTTTTGTTAAACGAACCGAGCTTGCCGATTTGCCTGTTGAGCATAAGCATTTTCGGGCTGATAAGCACATCATACAAGGCCTCGTTCTCGACCCCGTGAGCAAGGATATAAGAGGACGCCACGCCGACAATCTCGACATTCTTTGCTTCGTAAGCGTTGCTTAAAATGCTGTTGCCCTGCGCGTCAATAAAGCTATAAGCGGACGAGACAATCTGTCCCGAGACCTGCGCCCCGTAATACTTGCGTAATGCCCTTCTGATATTGTTAACCGTTTGAAAGAATAGGGAAGTGTCGGCAGTCTGCGCGATTTTACTTAAAGCATTAAAGCATAGCCATTCATCGGCTCTAACAGTTCCAGTAAATAAAATCTCGTCGTTCATTGCCCAAACTCCAAAAAAGAAAACCTTTATCGAAATTATTAACAGTAGGTTAACACAAAAAAATGATTCTTTCAATCAATTTGTCCATCATGGGGTAGAAAAATTGGCGGATAACCATATCTTGTGGCTTGCCTTATGCTCAAACCCAGAATCTGGACAAAAGAAAAAATGCGAAATTAGGCTTATTTAAAGATATCTTTGTTCCAACGCTTATGAATCCACAGCCATTGCTCTGGAGTCGTTTCAATCCAACCTTGCACGATATCGTTAAGTTTTTGCGTCATCTCTTGTATATCTTTGTCGCTGTTTTTTGTTTTATTACAATAGATTAAGGGGAATAGCGTCATTTCAAAATGTGCCCCTTTTGTCCTTACGACCCTACCCATAAGGATAGGCACATCATATCTTCTTGATATAATTGCCGGCGCCGGAGTCGTCATAGCTTTCTTGCCGAAAAAAGTCGTCTCTATACCTTCATTCAACTTCTGATCAATCAAAAGCCCGACGGTTTCACCGTTCCTGATACAGCGTATCATCTTTAGAAGCGAGTTTTTATCCTTGGGAATAAGCAAGCCTTTTTGCTTATCCACCCGCGCCTGATATATCTTTTCGACATAAGGGTTATTGGGCCGCCGATAGACATTGTTAGCCTTTATCCCCAGCTCGCGCATAATCATAGAGGAAAGCTCCCAGTTCCCCATGTGTATAGACACGCACACGGCGCCTTTACCCGACTTTTTAAGCTCGTCAAGGTATTTTTTCCCTTTTATTTTCACGCGCTCGGCAATGACTTTTGGCCGCGTCACATGAGGGAATTCGCCGATAACTCTGCCGATATTTTCCCATTCCGCCATGATAATGGCATTGCGTTCCGCCTCGGTTTTGTCGGGGAAGGCGAGGGCAAGGTTCATCATCGCCACCTTATGCTCTTTAAGCCTTGGCCCTACAAAGCGGGCAATTCTGGCCCCGAGCGCCGAAGCCACATCAAGCGGCAAGCACCTTACGATGAACATCAAAGGAAAAGCCCCCGCCGCTTGCAAGGTATAGGAAAGCTTGCGCCTAAAGTCGCTTTTAGGCTTTTTCCTGTATATCTCGTCAATGGTGG